>JACCDZ010915999.1_pt1 | contig 13226 bp, 12 predicted proteins | sample 7449551 | NCBI WGS metagenome assembly JACCDZ01 (sample SAMN15323452, study PRJNA562643) | freshwater metagenome | isolation source: river surface water | place: USA:Blue River Watershed | collected 2017-08-18
AGGCAGGATTGACGGGCACCTTGGGAAACAAGTTGCGATGTAAGGAGACAAAGGCGGCAGGTTGCCGCCTTGTGTAATTTACTCTGTTGCAATAACACTGCATTTACACAATACGCATGTACATGCCTGATGATTTCGGCAACTCCGCTTTTGTGAAGCCGAATTTCGCGTAGAACTCTGGCGTTCCATGATCCGCCATTAGGCTAACGTAAGCTGTGACTGGTGCGTTTTCCAATAACCATGCAACAAGAGCGTTCATTATTAGCGTTCCTACACCTTTATGTTGGTGTTCGGGCAAAACAGCCATGTCGGTTATTTCAAAAAAACACCCGCCATCACCGATAATTCGCCCAATGCCAATTGGAACATTATTGAAATAAACTACAACACCAAAAATACTATTTTTCAAACCCACAGTAGCTGCTTCCTCGGATTTTCTCGATAGCCCGGCCTTGAGGCGTATTTCTATGTAGTCGTTTACCGCTGGAATTTCGGTACGGAGTTCATAGCTCATTCATTGCTCCATTAATAGTTGATGCAAGCCTATTTAATTAGGAATCTTTCAAGCTATACCGACACTTACTACATTTTTTGATTTTGAACGTCGCATACAACCAAAATGAAACTATTGTAAAAAACGGCTTATTGCAAGCAGGACACGCCGTGTTCAGCATTCGGACGAAGTACCACAATATAAAGCTGAAAATTATAGCGACCGGAATTATAAAGAAAGGACTAATTCTTGTGAGAAGCTGAAACACTAAAACTAAAAAGCCTAAGAAAGCCATAATAAAAGAGAAGTTATTTACCCTTAACTTTATCCTGGCGTCTTGGGATGACCCTTTAGAATCCATTTCTTCACTCATAGTATTTCATATCACTTTAGTTAATTTGCTTGTGCGCAACCTCAGCGCACCTACTAACGTTTACTGACACATTGGCTCAACTTATCTCGTGCAGTCAAGCCACCGGTCCAATCAATATCTGCAACAGTACGACCATCCATCTCAACGGCAAAATGCTCTACATCCAGCATGGTTTTCAGCGCCGCATCTATGTTTGGCACGGTGAGGCCGATCGCGCCAGCTTGAATATTCGGAATGGAGAAATTCAACGCATTCACCGACTGCGGTGTGTATTTCGACTGTTTAAGGGTTACGGCTACCGTTTGCGTGTTCAATGGCCGAGGAATGTTCGTGCTAAAGAAGATCAACATACCCCCTTGATATGCCTTACCGGGCCCAACAATACTGACCGAGCTACCCTTTTTGCTCCAACTGGCAACGCAATTGTCGCCGGGCGCGGAATCTTTTTTACTTTGAAAAATTTTCCACTCGCCTTGCATGTAGGCTTTATGCGCAGGATGCCCTTCCAACAGTTTTTTCTCTTTTGCGTCATATTCCGCCAATTTCTTTTGGATTTCCAAAGTTCTGGCAGCCTGCTTTTCGTTTTCGATAGCAGTGCGGATGGCATCTTCACTGGGCGGAGCATTGGGGTCGGTAAAAATATTGCAGCCGTCGCATCTATAACCCGCATACCCACCTGCCGTAGACCCACCACCAGCGTTACTTCCTCCATTGTTAATTTCCACGCACAGAGGAACGGCGGCAACGCCATGGGAGCCACCTCCAACGCCGATTTGCTGTTCACCAGGCCCAGGGCCACTTGGGCAGGGATAGTTCGCCAATGCGGGTGGTGCAGCCACTCCAAGCGCTGCGAACACAAAAAACATATACATTTTCATCGTAGTTAAAAGCTCTGGAAATTTTTCAGGTTAAATCTCAACTTACCTACTGTCCACCCCTGCACGCGCACTCGGCCGCCACGTGCAAACACCCAGCTACCCCAAGTGCCACTATAGTTACGAGGCGGGATTTAGTGTAGGAAAAGGAACATTTGAGATATCCGCGCAAAAATCATATTTGAATTCATAATCGCCCACATAGGCCAACGCAATCTTTCCCGTCCAGATAACCCTGAAGAGATCTCCGCCGTCAATTCGCTCAAATCTGAATTTATGCTTGTTTACTGCGTCATGCCCAAGCAAATAAATGCGAAAGGTAAAATCATCCCACTCATGCTCATCAAAATCGATGTGGGTATCTACCTCTACTTCAAAACCATCAAGAAATTCCTTATTGTAATCAGGCACCGCACACACTTTGAAACCTTGCGACTCATCGGTGGACACTGAGCACCGATGGAAATTACCCCACACGATGGGCGCCTCCCAATCACTTGCATACTCAGAATTCTCATCATCGTCGATATTCCTTTCCGAGTAATAATTTTCACTCTGCAGCTCAACCGCAAACCATACATCGCCGTTAATTTCTCTTGCGATTAGCTCAAATTTTTTAATCGGATGACCTTCTGGCCAAGGGTTCCCTTTAAAAAAGATTCTACCGTTCAACATACTCGCAACCTTAATAAATTATATTCAACCTAGTAATTGGCACATAGCTGTGCATCCCAGCCGCTTTTCAAAACCTAACAACGGTTAACCAATGGCTAGCCGCGACCTTACCTGAGTTAAGGGAAGTTAACCATGCTTTCCATAAAATTATCGCTGTGCGGGATTAACTGCCTTGTCTATGTACAAGGCAGGGCTGATGAGCGATTAGGAAAACACGGAATGCGTAGGGGATACCTGATGAAAGCGATAATGCAGGTCGTTCACTTATTTGGATTTTTTACAGCATTTACAAATCATATTATCATTCGGGTATTTTTTGGGTGGGATTAGGACCCAAAGTGATATTTTCTTTGCTATCCTTTCCCACTTAAGAGGTAGCTCTCCGCCATCATCTGTTATCTTTCCCTCGAGAACACGTAAGTGATCTGCGATTCTAGAAACCCACACCCAATTAGTAATTGAAACCAGCAATAGCAAAACCATTCCAAGCACCGCCAAACCAATAGCCCAAGGATCAAAACCTGTAGATTTTGTAGCAGGAAATGCAAATGCAACTACGGTTCCAAAATAACCAAGCTGGGTAAATGCAACACCTACTCTATCAACAACTTCTGTACGTAATGACTCATATTCTTTTATTAAAATTTCATTCTGCGTAGCCATAAGCCCTCCTTTGAACTACCCAAAAAACATATTTACTTATCAACCAGCGAAGCCGGCTCTACTTTTCGACGTTCCAAATACACCTTCAATAACTCCGCGACCGGTCGATACATAATTAGAAAGACAACGCATGCATCAACCACCGCATGTGTTTTAATCGCACCTTGAATCGTTAACCCTCGCACAGATAATTCCGTAATAAATGGACCAATAGGGCTACTTTTCGCAGGAGCAAGATTGACCACAAGCAATTCCCTTAGAAAAATTGCTTCATTTACCATGGTGAATTGTCCATATGCAAAGGCTAAAAAGCCGATACTCGCTGCAACAGCCATTTTTATGCTTGTAAGGGTGTTTGATGTAACACCATATCCCGCACAAGCAATCGTTGCAGCAACATACATCATCCAAAGATTGGCTTCGTTTGCAGTGTTAGACGAGTAAAATTGTAGAAGTACATTGAGCGATTCAGCATCCATCTTTTTCCCCTATTTATTGAATGTGTTAGCTGCAAAATGCTAAACAAACTCCCCCCGCTCCACACTATATTTCCTCACCCCAAAGGTTCCCTCTGTTGTTAACCGATTAATTTCCGCGCGCAGTGTTTTTACGCGCTCGTGGTATTTTGGTTCACCGAGGTTTAATAAGGCTTCGATAGGTATTGGACTTTGTAGTGCAGCAATGATGGCGGGGGTTTTGGCGCGGCCTTGGTGCCTTATGTCTGCCACCAAAAAGCAAACCGTGTCTAAGACACCATCCAGTTGGTATTGCGTGGCATAGGTGCGCATTTTATTTTTGAAGTGATTGATACCTATATCAATTTGCACGTCGCGGTTGGCTTTGTCGTTTTGCGCCCAGTGAACAAACTTGGCTGCTTGAATGACTTCGGTATCTTCAACTTCTTTTAGCGAGGGATTTAAATAATCCATTAATAATTCAGTCGATGTATCAGACTCTATTGGAATGGCGCCGTGGTCTGACATTTTACAAATTCTATTATTAACAATAGCTAGATCAGGAAAATAGTCTTTCGCCAACGGTAGCGCTAAAAGTTTGCGGAAGTAAACAACAAAATCACCGTTGGGAACATGAGCCGCGTATTGCAAAAAGGAAAAGGTAAAATGAGCTTTGTCGTAAGTATTTAACGTAGGAAACAGTGCACCTTCGGCAATCGCCGTCGGATGAATGAAGTCCGCCCAAAATCCATAAGTGTTGCGATACAGGTTCCTGTCGTATTTCTGAACGGCAGTGCCCTTTAGATTCATCAGGCCCTTATTTCCCTCATAAGAAACCCGACTGCCAATATAAAAGCGCTGGCCGTCGATTTTGCCAAAATATTGATTGCCGTTTTCAAGCGAAAAGCTAACTATTTTCATAGCCGTCTCCTCAGCGCCTTCTGATACTTATTCCAAGTAAATACAGGTTTCGACAAAAGCAATGCTTATATAACAGCGATATTTCTATGACTAATCTTGATAGAGGTGAGGTGGGTGCAAGTTAATGCAGATTAACGAATATGAACGAAAGAGTTACCCCCCAATTGGGGGGCAAATAACTTTTGATAGGGTTAATTCAGCGTTTAGGGGCGTGCGTTTTATTTCAGTACGCGACTGGAACTGGCGGGATGCCAAGGTTCGGGGACATAGCGCGTGCGCGCCAGGGTTTTATAGTATTCCAGATCATGCTTTGGTTGCTCATAACCCGTTGGAATCGGCTTGCCGGAAAACGTTTGGAAATAAAGGACACAGGAATCACGCCAGATCACAGCATCGCGTTCCTGCACTCTCAGTAAGGCTTTTACTTGTGCGAAACGCTCTGCATCAATAAAGGATTCGAGCGCATCCCACTCATGCTGCATGCTGCGCACCTGCTCTACCCCCTCGTAATATTTGTGGACCAATTCATCCCACAGACTACGACCGGATTGCATCTTGTGATCCCAACTTACGTGATGAAACCAGAGCAACAAATCTTCCGGTACCGTTTTTACATCACCGTACTGTTTAGCAAGAATTTGTGGGTATTGTGCTACGGCATTGGAACCCGATTGCGTGCGATTAAAGCCAATGCCGTCTTTCGCGGCGCGATGGTAATAGGTTGCATTCCAATCGGCACGTTCCATAGTTGCCGTCCAGGGCGCAGGGCCATAATGATCGCCCTGGGAATACAAATGGGTTAACCCAAGTGGTGAACGATAATTAACGCCCGCTTCGCGCGAGCTCAACATCATTTTTTTTACCGGCTCAATAAATTTTTTATCATTACTAAAAGTCATGCGCAACCATTCTTCTGCGGCGGCTTCGGCAGACATATGGTGATCCCACGCCATGCGACCAAACGCATACCAGCTGGATTGTATAAATGGATGACCGGTCCAGTTGCGATCAGTGCCCGGATTAATCACTGCCGCCATACCAGTGTGCTTTGTGCCCGCACGCTGAGTGTTAAATACTTTTCCTTCCAGAATGTTACCTATCGTCGAGCCTTCGCCTTTCGCATAGGTTTCAGTGCGCAGCGATTCCTCAAACAATGGCCCCTGATACGCAAGGTGTGTAGCAAAACCAAAATACTCTTGCGTGACCTGGAATTCCATCATCATGTTAGTTTTTTCCATCGCGGAAAATAGCGCGGAATAAGGTTCGCGCGGTTGAAAATCGATGGGGCCATTTTTCACTTGCAGGATAACGTTATCGGCAAATTTTCCATCCAGGGGTTTGAATTCATCGTAAGAACCACGGAAGCGATCTCCAATATCCGGGTGATAGACGAATGCCCGCCAAAACACGACACCACCATAGGGTTTTAATGCGGCCGCCAGCATATTGGCACCATCGGCGTGATCGCGCTGGTAATCCTGCGGGCCGGGCTGGCCCTCTGAATTAGCCTTCACCAAGTAACCGCCAAAGTCCGGGATATACTCGTACACTTTTTTGGTTCGCTCTTGCCACCATTTCGCAACGCGCGGATCAAGCGGATCGCCAGTTTCCAAATCGCCAAATAATCGCGGGGAATTGTAATTGATGGACAAATAAACCTTGATCCCGTACGGGCGAAATACATCGGCAAGCGCAGCAATTTTTTGCAGAAATTGATCGCTCAATACGCGTGGGTCTGCATTTACATTATTGATCACTGTACCGTTAATACCTAGCGAGGCATTGATGCGCGCATAATCCACATAACGTTGCGATTTATAGTCTGGCAATGTTCCCCAATCCCATAACGATAAACCAGCGTAACCGCGTTCAATCACCCGGTTCAAATTGTCCCAATGATTAATCACCCGGTGTTGCAACCTGGGCGCACTGGTGTAGGAAATTTTTTTAATGGATTGTTGCGTTTGCAATAGGCGCAGCAACTGGAAACTACCGTAAAGCACACCCACGTCGGAATTAGCGGCAATAACGGTTACATCCCGCTTATTTATTTGCGTCTGCTCAATTAAGTAGCCTTCGTTGCCTAACACCGCCAAGCGCGTCGATAAATTCAACGAGGCTATTAACGGGGAGTTAGCTGGGGTGCCTATTACCAAGGCCTTGTTAGTAAGCTTTTTGCCAACGGCAATTGGCTTGGTCAACAACCCACCTAAACCGCGCTGCAGTTCGCTGGTTGCCGCCACCAGCACCGGAGAAGCTGCTTCCACCACTATGTCACCCAGCTGCTGCTGGTAGGCCTTGCGTAATTTAGGCTCCACCACTGGCGGGTAGCGCAGCCAAAGGTCATAACCATCTTCCGCTTGAACTGGCACAGTGAAAGTGAAAAAAAACGTTAAGAGAATGAATAGATTGCATTGAAATATGCGGCGCACGTGCTTCTCCCGTGGATTATTATCTATCTGCTGCTATCTTATAGTCATTGCAAATATAACACTGGTATACAAGAATACCCACTTAATAAGTGTAAAGGATGACGCGGCAATCAAGCATAACCAAGATCAACAGCACCTTCCTGTAGAGCCCTGTGAAATGATAAAAATAATCAGCCTATTTGTTTGCTTGTTCGCCAGCTGCCAACTCCTGGCGGCAGATAAAATCTTGCGGGTCAACGACTTCAGCGATCCCAATGCCAGCTATGCGATCAAAATGCTTAAGCTCGCAATAGCCCACAGCGACAACCCGAATTACCAGCTGGAAATCAGCCACGAAAATTTTACTCAAACCCGCACCAATGAAGAAGTTCGTAGTAAAGGATTGCTGGATGTCTGCTGGGCGTCTTCCGACAGCGATATCGAGGCACAGTTGCGCCCTATACGAATCCCTCTGTTCAAGGGCTTATTGGGCTACCGAATTTTCATTATTAATAAAAATGATCAAGCCAAATTTTCCCACGTAAAAACCCTGGAAGAATTAAAAAAGCTGACTATTGGTCAGGGGCGCACCTGGGCCGATGGCAGAATTTTGGAGGCAAATGGTTTTAACGTAATTAAAACCAATAAATACCCCAGTTTATTTTATATGGTGGAAGGCGGCCGCTTTGATGCCTTCCCGCGCGGCGTAAACGAACCATTTGGCGAACTGGAAGCGCGCCCTAACATGGAGCTGGCAGTAGAAAATAGCCTGATGCTCTATTACCGCATGCCTTTCTATTTGTTTGTCGCACCGGATAACCATTCTCTGGCAAAAGACTTGGAAACCGGCTTTGCGCGTGCAATCGCGAATGGTGAATTTGACAAGGTTTTCTATGGCGATAAAGCCATTCAAGATGTCATGCAAAAGGCCAATATGAAAAATCGCAAATTGTTTAAATTGGATAATCCACTACTCTCTAAGGAAACGCCGGTGGATCGACCCGAACTCTGGTTCGATCCGCAAACGCTTTCCGATGCAGACCAACAAACAGCGGCGGCTGATCTCAATACCTCAGCCGCTAATAACAACTAGGCATAGATTTCGTTAACTATTATCAACCGAGGAATAATCACAATGCATATTTCACGCAGACACTTGTTGGCACTGGGCGGCAGTACTGCTGCGCTTATTGGTGCTGCCAAATTACAAGCCGCCCAAAAAGCGGCGGCTGCAACCGGGCTAAAAGAAGCTTATAAAGACGATTTCCTCATTGGGGCCGCCCTGAGCGTAAATATTATTCGTGCGCAAGATCCGAAATTGGTTGCGCTGATTAATAAAGACTTTAATTCGATCACGCCGGAAAATTGCATGAAATGGGGTGAGGTGCGTAATGAAGATGGCAGTTGGAAATGGCAAGACGCCGATGCGTTTATAGACTTCGGTAGCAAACATAATTTACATATGGTTGGCCACACATTGGGCTGGCACAGCCAGATTCCCGACAGTGTGTTTAAAAACAAAGATGGCAACTACATCTCTAAAGAAGAATTGGCGAAAAAGCAAAAGGAACACATCACCACGATTGTGGAACGCTACAAAGGCAAACTCGCCGCTTGGGATGTCGTCAATGAGGCAGTGGGTGATGATGGCAAAATGCGCGATAGCCATTGGTACAAAATTATGGGCGACGATTTTTTGCTAAATGCCTTTAGTCTCGCTCATGAAGTAGACCCAAAAGCGCACTTGATGTACAACGACTACAACAATGAACGCGCCGATAAACGCAAAGCAACCCTGGAGATGCTGACGCGTTTGCAAAAACGCGGCGCGCCCATTCATGGTTTGGGCATGCAAGCACACGTGGGGCTGGAAACCAAAATGAAAGATTTTGAAGACAGCATACTCGCCTATTCCAAGTTGGGCTTAAAAATCCATCTCACCGAATTGGATATTGATGTATTACCCTCGGTATGGAATTTACCCGTTGCTGAAATCTCTACCCGCTTCGACTATAAACCTGAGCGCGATCCTTACATCAAAGGTTTGCCAAAAGATATCGATAAAAAGCTCGCAAAAGCCTATGAAACCCTGTTTAAGATTTTAATCAAGCATCGCGATAAAGTAGATCGCGTTACTTTCTGGGGTGTGAGCGACGATGCCAGCTGGCTGAACGACTTCCCCATCAAGGGCCGCACTAATTACCCACTCCTATTTGATCGCCAACAGCAACCCAAAAGCGCCTATTTCCGTTTGCTCGATCTGAAACGTTAATGGCGAACCATGCCCTCGCCGCTCAAACAGCGGCGCGGGTAACACCGTCCGTTGGCAAGTCACTTTACGACTCACAGACTGACAAATTTTGTCGCACTTTCTCCTGTCACCCCTCAAAAAATGCGTGCTATCGGCATTGGAATTGACTTCTTGTAACAAATATCTATTAATTGCAGCTCCTTTAATTTCAATACACGGAGTATGTAATGTCACAAACCAATCCTTATGAAGCCCCCGCGTCCGACCTCAATCAACCCTCTGCGGCAGGCGATCACCCGTTAAATCCCAATTGGCAAATTGGCTCAGTACTGTCAGAAGCCTGGGAGCTGACCAACGGTTTTAAAGCAACCATGTGGGGAGCATTTCTACTCTATATGGCCGTTGTATTTGGCGTTTCTATTGTTGGCGGTATAGTGACCGCCGGCGCAGCGGCACTATCAGCAACCACCTCAATTGTTCTGATGGTTGTGGTACAGCTTGCACAACTGTTGGTGAGCGCACCGCTCGGCGCTGGTCTTTTTATGATTGGAATCAAACGCGCCTCAGGCCAGCCTGTAAGCGCATTTATGGTATTTGACTATTTCCCCAAAACCCTGCCCTTGTTCTTTGCCTACTTGTTGATGATGGTGTTAATCGCCATTGGCTTCGTATTGTTGGTCATTCCCGGAATCTATTTGATGATTGCCTATGCACTCGCGTTGCCATTGTTAGTCAATAAAAATCTGGGAATTTGGGATGCGCTAGAGACCTCACGTAAAGGAATCACCCCTTGCTGGTTCCGCTTTTTCGGCTTTGGACTTCTTGCCATACTGATCGCTATTATTGCTTCATTGCCATTATTCATCGGCCTTATCTGGGTTTTACCTTGGTTATACGTTGCCGTTGGCATTATCTACCGCGATCTCTTTGGCGTGAACGTGAATTAATCACGCACTACCAAGCGCAATAAAAAAAGCCAAAGGAGGACTCCTTTGGCTTTTTTGTTTTCAGTTCGCAAGATTTGTACGCTTACCAATTCATTTTTTGTTTAATAAACGCGGTTAATTTTTCTGCATTGGCTTTATGTTGAGCAATGCGCGGGTGACCACCAAATCCGGTAAAGTCAAAAAAGATAGTATCCAGTTTTTGATCATTATTTTCCTTTTTCATACGCTCAACGGCGGCACTAATATAGCCAGGCCACTTGGGTGTCGCCGTTGCATCCATACTACCCAATGCGCAAATAATGAAAGCGTTCGGGTATTTGGCGCGAATACTACGCACAAAGTCGATATAAGCCTGCACGCGTTGTGCATCGGTGGGCACTGGTTGTAAGCGTTTTTCGCGATCAATCAACCAGGAATCGTTTTGCAATAAATTAACCACTACCAGATCCGGTGTCCACTGGGAAAAATCCCAACGACTATCATTGTTTCCCACCGCACTTAACTGGTCGTAAAACTGCGGCATAATAAATGGGAACCAACTGATCATAATGCCGATACCACTTTGCGAAATGGTGTGTAACTCAGCATTCAGGCTACGCGCCGTTATCGCGCCGTAAGCCCAGTAATTATTTTTTTCACTGAGCAAATGATCCATGCCATTATCGGCACCTTCATTACCCATTCCGGTGCTGATCGAATCACCATAAATTTCCATCCGCCGCGTAGGACGCGCAGGTGGCGCCAACAACTTGGCATTTTCATCCAGTAATAGTCCTTTAAATGCCGTCGCGCCTTCTTCACCTTCAGTACGTTTATAGATTTCCACACCGTGATTGCCCGCTTTCAATGCGGTACTGATCACATAGGTTTGCTCGCCCTTCTTCGCCTCCAATACATAGGGATGCTGAGTTTCGCCGTCGATAAAAATATTAAAGTAATTTTTCCCCAACTGGTCATCCAGCTTAATCGCCAGTGAGGTACCGGTGAAATTGGCTTTAATGCTAGTCCCTGCCCAGGAAACTTGCGGGGCCTTTTTATCAGAAAAATCCACGCGCCCGGTGTATAAATAATTGGAATTATCTGGCGATACTAACTGCGCAGCTTCGGTGGAGACTCCTAAAAAAATTAAATATGACGACAAGAGACATTGGGAAAAAAATTTTACACCACTCATCAAATTGCTCTCACTAAATTAAATACTCTCACTGACTGATGAAACAACGCCAAATTAATTTTTCATTAATAAAAACAAAAGCTGAAAACTGCCTGGTTGATCTCAAAAAATGAATCTGGAATCACTCGAATAATTCGCAAAGAAGATTTTGGCACATAAGCAATTATATGCAAATTGACAATTTGGCTTTTTGAAAACATCCTCATGCTCCCGAGGAAGTAGAGCTAGCTCGGGAACACTTTAATTTATAACGAGGACAAAAAATGAATTTTTTAAGAATGCTGAAGGCAATAGCTTTTCTGGGATTGATCACAACCGGATTTTCCGCATCTGCCGCACCCGTATCCTGTACATGGCAATACGCAGGCGGTGGCGGTGGCGGTGGCACCTGGGTAAATGCAGAAGTGTGCCTGCAATACCTCTATAATGGTTCGCAAATAGTTGGCGCAAACCACATAGCGACAAGAACAAAAACATTTTACAACGGTTACCTGCAACAGTGCGTTATTAGCACTGCCTCAGGCTACAGCTACTCCGGTAGCTGCGAATCGCCAAGCTTTTTCACTTCAACACCGGTAACTACCACTTCATCCAGCAGCTCATCATCAAGCTCTGCGCCTGCATCAGGAACAGTACTATTCTCAGGCTACTGCAATTACCTGGATAACAGCTGCATGGAAGGGAACGGCAGAAGATGCGGTGCAATGAACGGTAATTTTGTGGTTTCGAATTGGAACTATACCTGCACAGCAAAATAAAAATAGGGCCCGCTTTTTATGGCGGGCCATATTTCCGCTAAACATTTAACACTTCTCAACTCTTAAAAAAGCCAAGATCCACACCATTAAAACGCACCAGATTGGGAAATACATCAGAAAAATTTCCACTGGGCAATCCATACCAATTCGCAAGTGTCGCCGCATATTGATCCATGCTGGTGGTGGGAATAATGCGTCCCTCACCGATATCGTCTTTGCCACCAATGATCAGTTCGGGAAATTGGCCATAAATGCGCCCGCCGTTAATCGCCCCTCCCATTACCATTTGGTGGCTACCCCAGCCATGATCTGTGCCATCACCGTTACTGGTGAGGGTGCGACCAAAGTCGGACGTTGTGAAGGTTGTTACCTGACTTGCGATCCCCAGTTCTTCGGTTGCCTTATAAAAGGCATCCAGCGCACTGCTTAATTGGCCAAGCAACAACACATGACGACGCAATTGATCGCCGTGTGTATCGTAATCGCCTATTCCAATAAAAAATGTTTGGCGTTTTACCGTCAGTGCGTTGCGTGCAGACAGCAGCTGCGCCACCATTTTTAAATTATTAGCCAAGGGATTCGCGGGAAATGCCGTTTGTAGTGGCGGCTGTGCATCCAGGGCGGCTTTTACTTCTCCGGCCAAGTCCCACGCGATAGTTTGGGTCCGTGCGAATTCGCGCTGGAAAATGTTTTCCTGTTGTTGCGCCAATAAAGTTTTATAGATCTGAATACGACTTAGCTCACGCGCATCAGTCGCTTTGGTATTAAAGTTTTCTAATTCTTTAATGCCACCTGCGTCGATTGAATAGGGCGTAACGCTCGCACCACTTTGCCAAATATTGGAGCCGCTCAGTGAAATATTCATCGACAGCTTTTTATTGGCATTTACCGATGACATGGCATCTGCAGCGCGACCAGCCCAACCGTTGCGGCGCGCGCTGGATTGCAAACTCTGTAAAAATGTCTGCTGATCGTTATGGGAAAATAATTGTGGTGGCAGCAGCGCTTTATTACTCTGGTAGCTAGTGCGAGTGACAGGCTCCACCAAGGCACCAACGTTTGCAAGAAATGATAGCTTCCCGGAATTAAATAGCTGTTGCACCTGCGGCATGGCTGCATGCAAACCGAACTGTAGACTCGCATTTTGCGCCGTATTGATCGGCAACAAACTCGCCTGCTCTAGCGCAAGAGTTTGGCGCGACGCTCTATAAACGTTGTATTCGGCATCGC
>JACCDZ011294343.1_pt1 | contig 13224 bp, 9 predicted proteins | sample 7449551 | NCBI WGS metagenome assembly JACCDZ01 (sample SAMN15323452, study PRJNA562643) | freshwater metagenome | isolation source: river surface water | place: USA:Blue River Watershed | collected 2017-08-18
ACCGTTTCGAGTGCGATCACGGTTCCTGGAACAGTGACTACCTCGAATGCACATGCATATGCCATTTCTACCGACACGTTGAACACTCGTACGGCGGCTTTCATGGAAATGCAATCGGGTCTTCGCGTTACGGGTTATAGCACTTCCTTGTACGCAACACCTGCCACTACCTTTGGATCTAGTCTGGATGCCACCAAGATCGGTCTGCGTGTGAACGAGAACGTCATGGCCCAATCTTACCTCAGCGTATCCGATGCTCGTATCAAGTCGGATATTGTGGAGTCTGTCACCATGAGTGATCTGCAAACGGTCTTGAATATTCCCGTATATCGTTACCACTGGACAGATCCTGAGATGGACCAACGCACGATGGTTGGTTTCGTCGCTCAAGATGTGGAGGAGTTTGCTCCTTATGCAGTGCGCACTACTGTTGGACCCATCCCGTCCATTCTGAGGGCTCCTTTGGCTATCTCTGAAGATGGAACTACCCTGACGGTGGAGGGACACGACTTATTGGTGAATGATGCCATCCGCATCCTTGTGGATGATCACGAGGTTACTGCCGTAGTCCTGGAGATCATCTCGGAAGATGAGTTCCGCATTGATACATCGATTGTAGGAACCAACGTCATGGTATATGGTCGTATTGTGGACGACTTCAAATTGATCGACAGCGAACGTCTCTTGCCTCTGACATTCAATGCGGTCAAAGAGCTACACAACCAGATTGCTAGACAACAGGTAGTGATTCAGAGTATCCTAACCCGTTTGAATACTTTGGAATCGCGTTTGGTGTAGAAAAATAACATTGGTCATGGTTTAAAGATAGTAGTTTTTTCCTAAGTAACAATTAGAGTCTTACTTTTGTCATGTCAATATTGATAGGATCTACGCGAGCGGACACGACGCTCGCTGGGTTTTTGACATCCACCACGCGTGAACGTTTATCTCTTCAGTCCGCCACACAATCCAATTTGATCAATATGTCTTCAGCAACATCCAATGTGGTCATTCGAATGGATAACTTCAACACGGGTAAGTATAATGAGAATTTTCAGATTCGCCAAAATGATACGGTGTTAGCGCAATTCTCTTCCAACTTGAATACTCTTTTGTCTGCCACGGTGATCTCGAATAGCTTGAGTGTAGATTCAAATATCACCTTGCGTGCAAATTTGTTTGCGGATTCAAATATCTATGGTCGTGGGTACTTTGGAAGTAACTTGAATATTATTAGCAACAATCCCGCCAATTCAGGGTTGCCGATTGTGCGTATTCAGAAGGCGAGTGGTGGAGATGCATTCACCTTATTGGCGGATGGTTCCTTGCGTACACAGGGTCCTTTGGGAATTGGTACCAACGTACCTCGTGAAAACATGACGCTGCACGTAGAAAACAATGCCTACGTATCTCGCAGTTTATATGCCAGTAACATTGTGTCGAACAAACTGCAGGCGGTGCTAAACAACAATTCGATTGACTTGTTGGATCGCGTGGTGATTACAGGAAATATTGAAGCGGTCAATGATTTGACAGTGGGTGGAAACTTCAATTTCAACAACAATTTGAATGTTACATCTGCAATTATCAATGATTCCATTCTCACAAGTCGCTTGTTTGTGAACCACTATACCACTACTGCGGTTCCTGTGGTTCAGTTTTTGTATGCAGGCGATATTGATAGCGGAATCACATCCAACATCTTTGAATTCTTGATTCGTCCTGAAGATTCCAACATTACGGCGATGGTCGTGGATCATCATGGACATGTCGGTATTGGTACAAAAGAGCCACAAGCGTTATTCGATCTCGCGATGACTACTTCCAATCAGATGCCCAATGTCATCAAGTATGTGGGTACGGATGTATGTGATACGTTTGTGATGGATCGAAATGCGAATGTGGGAATTGGAACCACTGTACCCATGCATATGTTCCATGCACATTATTGTGACGAATCTGCGGGAACGAGTCCCTTGATGGGTATTTATAATGATGATTTCCAGGATGTCTATCATCGTAACTTCTTGGTGGCCCACTCGAACAGTGTGCCCGTCCTTACGGTTGGAGAAAAAGGAGGAATTACTATCGGAAATGTAGCTACCAATTCAAACTTCTTGCTGAATGTTGCAGGACTCGGGCGAATCAATTGTATAGAAACACAATGTATACAAGGAGATCCAAGTGATTGCAATATTTTGTTCTTGAATTCTCGATTGTCAGATATATCGCGCATGGATGCATACGATGTAGAAGCATTTAATGTAACTACGTCGAATGTCATCGCGGATCGACTCTTTGCTAGCAATTTGGATATTGTTGGATTGGGACTTCGCTGTTTCAGTAGTATTGGTAGCAAATTCGTGATTTCCACGAGTAACTTCATTTTCCATGGACCGATTGCAGCTCTGGTACCTGAGGAAACCGATCGTCAAGTAGATCCGATTAGCGAGGGGAAGTTAAAGATCATGGTGCAAGATGCACCTGCAGGAAAGATTGCTCGGGGCGTGACTGTCTATGGAAATGGAAATGCGGGATTATATGTATATTCGGCAACACAGATTCCTTTCTTAGAGTTGGAAAATCCGAATACATCCTTACAAATTGGACTGTCGGTGGACAATAGTATTTTCGTGAAACATAAAGAGAGTGATGAGGGGTCCATATTGATCTTACAAGACGGTTCTGTACGACTATCAGGTGTCGTCCAATCAACGACAACAGGTTTGGGAATCAACATGAACACGGCGGTAACGAATTCCTTGGATGTACGCGGAGTCAGCCATCTCATGAATTTTGCGAATCAACCTCTCTTATATGCCAATGGTGGAACTTCGCTCAATCCGACACAATATGTGGGTGTTGCGACAACCGAACCTACAAATACGCTACATGTGGCAGGTACATTCTATGTCACCGATGCCGCTCGGTTTGAGGGAGCGACGCGTTTCAATGATACGGTGGGGATAGGGACTGCAGCAGATCCTGCAAGTCGCTCGATGATATATTCTTCTCCAGGCGCCTCCGAGACCACTTCATTGATTATGAATGATGGTTTGGGAGATACACTAAAGATTGGGCATCTGAATGGAACGGACATGATTGTGAAGAGAACAGGTTTTGTAGGAATCAATACAGATTCTCCGAATTTCTTGCTCGACGTGAATGGGAACATCAATTTCCAAGGTGGATTGTATTACCAAAACAGTCCGTTTATTACAAGTCAATGGGTGACCAATACAGATACAGATAACATCTTCTTTGAAAGCAATGTAGGAATTCAGACACGCGATCCTCAGTATTCGCTTCATATTGGGCAAGGATCACTCTATGTACAATCGAATGTCTGGGTGAATAGCAATGTGATTGTTGACGGTACTGTATACTCTCGAGGAAGTTTCGTGACCACATCCGATCGTGCCGTCAAGATAGATTTAACACCCATTCCTGAAGCTTTGACGAAAGTGTCTCAATTGACTGGGTATACCTATTTCCGTACGGATTTGAACACTCGAGAGACGGGATTGGTGGCGCAAGAAGTACAGAAAGTATTGCCTGAGGCAGTGGCACAGCAGTCTCCTTATTTGAATGTTGCTTATGGAAATATGGCAGGTTTGTTTGTGGAAGCCATCAAGGAGCTACAAACCAAGGTAGAAAAATTAGAGAAAGAAGTAGTGAATTTGAAAGCAAACGTATGTACATGTTGCAAAGATTAGGCACGTTCATACACAAACATATATGCATCTCGGAGGAGATCCATGGTGACGGTAGGGTTCTTATCAATGGACATGTCGTCATAATGGACAAACGATCCATCTATATCGCATAATGCGGTGTAGTGTCCACCTTGAAGTTGACCATGATGGAGTCCAATACTTTTGAGTTGATAGATCAGTTTCGATTCACGATCGTCAGGACCTAAGACACTTCCTGTATGGAACTCCATTGCCTTGGGTACACTTACATATTGGCGATTCTTCCTCCACTTCTCTCCATCATAATGAAAACGTTTCATACACACGAACAAAACTGGAGGCAACTTCCAAAAACGGACCAGTTTCTCTACAGATCCTTTTGTTTTACATCGATCACATGTATAGCAGTCGATTGTATCTGTTTGTAACATTTGACGAAAACAGTCATACAATGTAGCAGGTTCTTTACATGTGTCCATATCCAGACAAACCACGGTGAATGGTTCAAAGTTATGAAGAATATAGGAACATGTAGGACAATGAATCTGATGAATCCAGACTCCTTGGACTTGTTGTAACCAAGGGGATGCATTCTCTTGATTATGTTTTTGAATGGATTCATTGTATATCTGGATCATTTTGGCGTAGGCAGGTTCCTTGTCTTTCCAATGATCTAGCTGTTCAGATGTAGCTACAAAAGATGAGATGGAAGTGGTTTGGAAGCATTCCTTGGCGATCTGTTCACACATCATGGTCCAAAGTTCACAAAGATCATGTTGGCTTCCTGCATCTAGATAAGGGAGGTTCTTGTGAATGGTAAATACAAATCGTTTGGGGATCAGATGAGATCCTTGCACCCACATTTGATGCAATAACAATTGTAGCTCATGGTAAATCGTGAACGTTTCCGATGTACCTACATCACGTCGAAGGATATATTTGCGGAGACGAGGGCTATGCCCAATGCATTGAATCAATGTATTGATCCAACATGTATTTCCGATGTTCATCAATCCATGCATTCTATGCATGTGGTTCTCATATGTTCCTTAAGTACTCGACAAGTACTTCAATCTTCTTTTTTCCTAAGAGAGGAATGGCATGAAGTTTCTTGTTGGCTTGGTCATCATCGACAACATTGAGGAGGGTGCGCAAGTTGGGGTAGACGGAAGCAATCTCTTGAGCGATGCGATGAGAGATTCCTGGAATCTGGCACAACTGCATGATGTAACACGTGTGAGGGGTGATGTTGGAGATTTTCTTGGTTTTCACTTTGCATGTAGCTACATAATCGGTGGTGGTATCCGTGACAAACTTGGTGGGATTGGCGGCGCACTTCTTTGCCACCAACATGATCCAGTTTGCTGTTTCTTGCATGTTGCGAGGATACATCACATGCATTCCATCACGATACATCGTATGAACATACATCCCTGCAAAAACGGAGGTTTGTAAGCCAGCGTGGTCCCCCAGCGAAAAACAATCACCTCCTTCGACCATATAGGTAATCCGATGTGCGGGGGTGTATGCATTCATACGCAACTTTTGCTCCTTATAGCGTCCATCTTTGATCGATGCGGCTAGGTCAGATAAGGTTTTACGTTCAAACACAAGAACGAACGGAGGATTTTCTTGAACGATATGGATGTCTCCAACATCCAAGACAGTGGGTTCTAGAGTATAAGCTGGATCCGAATGAAAGAAGGATGTAAGAGCACTTTCTCTTTTATCGATGAGAATGCGGACAGATGACATGGTTCTACTGTAGTATTTTAGGATCGAAAATCTTATATCAATGTAGAGTGATGCAAGATTCAAGACATGAGGTGAAACCGTCAGAATGGGTCTTGCCAAATAGAAAGGGGTTTAATAACTGGTTTTATCAAACATTCCACCCTGATCACTATCCCACCACGAGTTCGACGGGGAAGCAAGTTCGTTTGTTCCCACACCAGCGTTTGGTCAGAGATTATGTTCAGTTTAATAGCCCATATCGAGGAGTTTTGCTTTATCATGGATTGGGTGTGGGTAAAACGTGCGCATCGATTGCAGCCGCGGAGGGATTTTTGGGTGCACATCGGAAAGTATATGTGCTTCTACCTGCCTCTCTGGCCAAGAACTATCAAGCGGAAATCATGCGTTGTTCGACGTATAACAATCCATCCCACAAGTTATGGAGTTTGGTGGACATACCTTCCCAGAAAACAGATGCGGAACCGATCAAGAAGAAGTTGGCCGAAGAGTTGAAAGTGGATGAATCCTTCTTTAAAAAATTCAAGAAGAACATTTGGGTTCCTCGTGTTCCTGAAGGCTTGAAAGTGGTCAAAGAGAAACTGTCATGGAATCAGCTTTCCAGTGCAGATAAAGAGGATGTGTATGTTTTCATGAAAGAATGGATTCAGCACAAGTACATTTTCATCAGCTATAACGGCTTGACACGGAAAAAGTTAGCCGAATTTGGGGAAGATGCTTTCGACAACTCCTTTGTGGTGATGGATGAAGCGCACAACTTCATCAGTCGCTCGAGTCGCACAGGTTCGGTTGCAAGAAAGTTATACGATATGTTGATGGCGGGAAGGAACATGAAGATGGTCTTGCTTTCAGGAACTCCTGTGATCAATCATCCATTTGAACTCTGCAGGTTATTGAACTTGGTGAGAGGACCGATGCAATCGATGGAAGTCCTGATGCTGAAGGGGACGCCTGTGATGACGGAAGAGGCTTTGATGAACAAGTTCTATGAGAAAGGTTTATGGCAATTTATTGATACTGTGAATGTGCGGTTAGGAAGTGATAAGCGTGTAAGTATCTCTTTGCTTCCATACAACTATCAACGAGGCGAGGAAGACACCAACAAAGTAGCGTTCAATAAATGGCCCCATAAGGTGAAAGAGATTCAAGAGAAGATCCATATATGCCTCCAAGAGGATTTCAAGATGAGCAAGAAGGTAAGTTATTCGTTTAGTTATGCACTTCCTGACACGATGAAAGATTTCCAAAACTTGTTCTTGGATGAATCGGATCCAGATCATCCCATATTGAAGAATCAAGATCTATTCATACGTCGTATTGCAGGATTGGTGTCCTACTTTCGGAAAGGAAGTGAGGAGGATTTCCCTACGATGTTGCCGTCCCAAGTTTCGGAAATCCCAATGGCTGACTTCCAATTTGCCAAGTATCTGAAGGAGCGCGAGACAGAACAGAAGATGGAGCGTTCTCGTCAACGCTTTGGCAATGTTGGGGGTGTGTTTGCGAAGAATGGATCTGTATATCGCGCGTTCAGTCGTATGGCATGTAACTTTGTGTTCCCTGAAACGATTGATCGGCCATATCCCAAGGACTTACGCAAGGAGTTGAAACATGAGATTGCAGTGCATGAAGATGATGAGGATGATGAAAAAGAAGAGAAGGAAGAGAAAGACAGCAAGGACATTCGGGTGGAGGCCAAACATCGCTACGATGACCGTATTGCGGCTGCTATGAATGCACTACGGGAGAATCCGAATCTGATTAGCACGAAGCAACTTACCAACATGTATAGTCCGAAGTTCGCACAAATGATCAAGGATATTGAAGAGAGTCCAGGGTCATGTTTGTTGTATTCGCAATTCCGCACGGTAGAAGGATTGGGTGTAATGCGTGTTTGTTTAGAGGCAGAAGGCTATATTGAGGTGCAAGTAGAGAAGAAGGGAGGAGAATGGGGGATTGTAGATGCTGACAAAGTGTTCGATCCGAAGTATGATCGCAAGCGTTTTGTGGTGTTTCATGAGGATCGAGAGAAGACTGAAATACTGATGCGTATCTTCAATGGCCTATGGAAGCCTCTGCCCATGTCTATACAGAACGAGTTGAATAAACATGCTACGGAGAGGGGGAACTTGTATGGCGATATGGTGCGCGTAATGATGATTTCCCAATCTGGTGCGGAGGGAATCTCGTTGAAAAATGTACGGCGCGTACTGATTACGGAGCCTTTTTGGAATCAGGTGCGTATTGATCAAGTAATAGGTCGTGCGGTTCGCACGGGAAGTCATAAGGCCTTGCCTCCCCAAGATCAGAATGTGCAGGTGTTCATGTATGTGTCGAAGTTCACACCTGAGCAATTGAAGTCGAGTCGCACATTGCAGCGTGTGGATGGATCCAACTCATCGGACCAACACATTTTGAATATCGCGTTGAATAAGAATCGGGTGATTCAGAGCTTCTTGACGATGGCAAAGAAGGCAGCCATGGACTGTATGTTCAATGCAAAGAAGAACCAACCTCGGGAGGAAGGGTTCCAATGTTATGCATTCCCGATCAATATGAGTGAAGATCATCTGACGTTCACAACTTCCTTTGTGGATGAGCCTTCATTGATGGAGAAGACAAGGTTTGAGAGACGGCGCAAGATTCAGGGACGTGTGGTTTCTCGTGCGAATAAAAAGTATGTAATGTTGGATGACCAATCACAGTTGTATGATTATCATGCTTATAAGGATGCAGGCGTCTTGGTACCTGCAAGTCTTTGAAGAATGGAATGGAAATGATCCACCATTGTTTCCCAACGATAGTGTTGTACAATCTCTTTTCTAGCCAGTTGGCCATGTTTGGTAACCAACTGAGGATTTGTGTAGTATTTCCAGATGGCATCCGCGATATCTTTGGGATCAGATACTTCAGCGTATCCACCGATACCATCCCGTTGCTTATCGACATAATAGCTCCATTTCGGCTCTACGACGGTAGAGTTTTTTGAATGTAGGAATTCACGGAACCCACCAATATTAGGAGCTACTTGAGGACATCCTACGGCCGCGTGTTCAAACTGACAAAGTCCAAAGCCTTCTCCTTCACAAGTATTGAGACCGATGTCGCTAGCATTGTAAAGGATGTTGATATCCCTGTCGGACATTTGCTGGGGTTTAGCCACACTTACGAGATACTTCTTTCCAAGTTCAAAGGGAATATCTAGTTTGCGGAGTTCAAACTCGAAAAGTTCCAAGAGATCCCAGAATCCCTGGATGGCGGTAGAGAGCATAAGAGAGATGGGTTTGTATTTTTTGTTGGGATTTGCCTTTTGAGCATCCAAGTGTTTCTTTACAACAAGGGCCCAAGCCATCATGGTGTGGTCCAAACGTTTGCGAGGCTGGTTTCGGTTCAGTTGTAGAACCATAAAGGCATCTTCTGGAAGGTTGAAATACATACGGGCGATCTTTTGTGGGATCGGGTAATACAGTGTGTGATCGAAGCCATGTGGGAAGAAGAAGGTGGGCATATCCTTTCGCAGACCGAGGGACTTTGCGATTTTCTCCCAATAGGGGGTGAAGCAGACGACGGCATCAAATAGGTTGTTGAGAAGATCGATGTATTGCTTCTTTTGATAAGGATAAACTTGGTCCATGTAGCTGACCAAGAGGAACTTCTTGCGTTCTTCGGGGGTAAACTCTTGTTGAATGGTTTGTGCGAGGGCACTCGTGATGACCATATCGTTGAAAATGATGACGATGTCTTGCGGATTCTGGCGTAGGAATTTCCCGATTTCCTTCTCACCGAATCCATTACGCTTGGGGTTTTCCGTAGCAAGCGCATCATGAAGTTTCACGGATGGAGGGATGTCTTCACGGAGGTTACTTCCAGCGGTTTGCTTGTAGTTTTGGAATCCATAGATGGTGAGAGCAATGTCTTCTTTGAGACCTAGATACTTGGCGATATAATAGACGACACGAGAATAGCCATTGCTTTGTCCGATGGGGTAGGTGCCGCAGAATAGGACACGTGTTTTGCCTGAGACTTGTTCCAGTGTTGGAACTTGAATTTCGATATTGCTGGTGGTGGTAGGAACATTGGGGGTGCCTTGTTGTTGTTGGGACCGTGTTCCCAAAACCTCTCCTTTTTGCAATAGGTTAAAAGCGTCCATGTTTTTGTAAGAGTTGGAAGTCCTTATATCGCAAAAAGTGATGGTGGATGGGAAAGAGAGATGCATCATGGACGCGGATCATATTTATGCAAAGATCAACGAGGCTCGGCGGGAAATGGATAAATGGGTGAAGGAGTTGGAGCTGTTACAACAGCGGTGCGTACATGCTTATGAACGGGAACGGGACGATGATTACCATAGCAGTTCCTATGTATACATTTGCAAGAAGTGTCATCATTTCACACGAATGAAGCCTGAGGCATATGAAATTCGGAGATAATGTCCCCGCTAGGTATATGGACTCCCTCTCTTCAGAACCCCAGGCCATATGGAAAAAAGTAAGTAAAGATGCGTTGGGTGGAGGCGTACCAGGGTTTGTGGCCATGATTGCGCAAGTAAGTAGTCTTATGTGGCTTCGGACCACCATGAATTATCAGTACTCTTATGGAACAACGATGACACAAGCCATGTCGGCATTATATAAGCAAGGGGGAATTGCACGCTTTTATACAGGATATTCGATGGCTCTGTTACAGGGGCCGTTGAGTCGTTTTGGTGATACGGCATCCAATATGGGTACAATGTCTTTACTGAACGCCTATGATTCCACTCGCAACATACCTATTGCGATGAAGACGATGTTTGCATCTATCATTGCGGCGATGTTTCGCATCTTTTTGATGCCTATTGACACATGCAAGACGATTTTACAGGTAGAAGGATCCAATGGATGGAAGATGTTGGGTACAAAGATACGGACGCATGGGTTTGGTGTGTTGTATTATGGTTCGATGGCATCGGCAACAGCGACTTTGGCGGGGCATTATCCTTGGTATACAACGTATAACTATTTATCAACTATCATACCAGAGTATCGTGAGAATGTTAGTTTACGGTTATGGAGAAGTGCAGGCATTGGGTTTTGCGCCTCTGTAATAAGTGACACAGTATCGAATTCATTCCGCGTGGTAAAGACGGCACGGCAGTCTTCGAAAGAGAGTGTCACGTATTCGCGAGTGATTGCACAGATTGTACAGAAAGATGGAGTGATGGGGTTACTGGGGAGGGGATTGAAGACAAGATTGTTGACGAATGCGATTCAAGGGACGATGTTTAGTGTATGTTGGAGGCTAGGACAGGATTATTGGGACAAAAAGAAGAAAGAAGAGAAGGAGTTGTAGCTACATCTGAAGGATGAAATGTGTGAGAAATTTGTAGCTACATCTGGATGGATGAAATGTGTGAGAAAGTTGTAGCTACATCTGGATGGATGAAATGTGTGAGAAAGTTGTAGCTACATCTGGATGGATGAAAAGTGTGAGAAATTTGTAGCTACAAAATGTAACACCAAAAAGAATCCTATTTCTATTTTTACCGTGTTTCATATAGCTTCATCGTGTTCTTCCACTCCTTTGCAGCATTGTCTTGCTCGACCATCCAGTTTGTGTCAAACGCAAGTGGTTTGATCGGCTTCTTCACAAAAAACTCGATACTTAGACGGACCTTCTCATACAGTTGGCGAACCTCAGACGACGGCGTTGTGAAGCTTGTAAGATTCATACAAAGGTCAGGGAATACAAGAACATCGTTCATCGTTGCGGCGATGGTTACAAAGTCATTTCCTTCATTCCAAGTATCCAATAGATCTTCGCAACTATGGTTTTGTACTAGATTACACAAGAACATGGTGGCATCATCTGGATCCTTTACATACATGTTTTCCATTACTAAATCTTGTGTGTCAAAAGAATCATCACTTGTCAAAGTCTTGTCTTTGTCAATCGAGAAAAGAACATCTACTGTATTTTTTCGCAGACTATAGAAATGAATGATGGACATGGTATAGTGATGATGATGTTTGAAAATGTTTCATTTTTTTGTAGCTACATCTGGAGAGATAGATTGAAAAAATGACGCGTTCGTATGGTAGAATCATTAAAACATCATGAACTGGTTTAACATCTATTGTGCACAATCGGATCAATATCGCATCTTTACGCTTCCTACAGGTGAAGATATATACTTGGTTCCTATTGGGAACTCGAATGCACTGTTTTGTGGACTTGATCGCAAGCCACATCCGTTCCCAGATGGACTAGGCATCAAGGATATTGACACCTTGCACCCAAAGGTAGAGGGACTTGCTGGCAAGTTTGAGATATACAAGCTGTACACGTGGAATAGCTATATTCTCACATGGTTTGGTAAAGAGTTCTTGAAGATTACAAGTGTGTCCCGCCATGACACTTATGAACTCGCAAAGCTCTAAACACGACTTAAAAAAACAAAGCCTTTTGGCTATGCCAAACACTTTTATGGTGACCCCGCGACTTTCGGGGGCAGCCGCCAACATAAAGAATATACTCAAGTCCTTAAATCCTTTTTGCAGGAAAGTGTAGCTACATCTGGAGAGAAAGAATGTGTGGTGGCTGGGAAGAAATTTTCAGAAGATGAAAGTTGTAGAGAAACAAAATCCAAAACTTGTCAGAAAATTGTAGCTACATCTGGATGTCTAAAATCTATCTTCACACCCTTAGCCCTTTCAACCAACGAAAGGTAGACAAAAAGAAAATCTAAAACTTGTCAGAAAATTGTAGCTACAAAAAATCATGATATAAGGTATTGCATCCTATCTTTGGTCATTGAACAACCATGGATATGGATAACATCTTTGGTGACTGGATCCATCATCTTCCCAACCTCAGCACGGCATTTCAGAATGCCAAGCCCTTTGAACATGTTGTCATACCCAATTTCTTTCATGAAAATGTAGCTACAAGCATTGACTCTATCTTCCCTGATATCAATGACAGCTTTCAAGACTGGAAACACTATGACAATCCGATTGAACAAAAATATAGCTTGAACAACTTTGACAATCTACCCCTTATCTCTCATATCTTTCATCAGGTATTGCAGTCCCCTGAAATGGTCAAGATGTTGCAGCAGATCACGGGTATTCCCACTCTCGAGGCAGACCCCCATTTACATGGAGCAGGTCTGCATGCCTATCCGAACCAAGGGAAACTAGATATTCACCTCGACTATAGCATACATCCTATCACACAGAAAGAGAGACGCTGTAATCTTATCATCTATTTGAACCGTCATTGGAAAAAGGAGTATGGCGGCGACCTCCAAATGTGGGATGCTTCATTGAAAGAATGTACTCAATTGGTATCCCCTTCATGGAACACCGCGGTACTATTCCGCACAAGTGATATCTCCTATCATGGAATCCCTCGCCCAATTCAATGTCCCGATTCCGAAGCTCGAAGGTCATTGGCGATTTACTATGTATCACAAGCACGGGAGGAAGCTAAACCCAGATATAAGGCCGAGTTCTTCCCTCATCCAGACCAAGAAGTGTCACCCCAATTACAAAAACTCTACGAGATTCGCAAGCATCGTATCATTCAACCCCAAGATCTGCAAGACTGGCCGAATTGGCGCTGGGAGGGCGACGGGTGGTGGTAAGTCGCAAACATAAAATATGTTCCATCTTAAATCCTTTTTGCCCCTGATGCCGATATAAAGTCTATCGTACTTCCACCATCTAATGCCTTCCCTCTGGGTCATCCTCCCTGGCTTCGGTGAACGCCATTGGGACGAAAAAGTACAATTCCTTCG
>JACCDZ010158307.1_pt1 | contig 13222 bp, 17 predicted proteins | sample 7449551 | NCBI WGS metagenome assembly JACCDZ01 (sample SAMN15323452, study PRJNA562643) | freshwater metagenome | isolation source: river surface water | place: USA:Blue River Watershed | collected 2017-08-18
GAGGTGATTAAGGAAGCTCAAGATATAATTGGGTAGGTTTAAATATGTAGAGTATTTTTTTATTGATTAATAAAATGTAAAATAATCTCAATATGCAAAATAAATTTTCAGCTATTATTTTTGATTACGGTGGCGTGATAGAAATATCAGGGGTTAAATTGATCTCGGGTATTACTGGTATATTGGGAGTGTCCAAGGAAGAATGGAGATTAAAATATCTAAATTATAATCATCTGACAAATGTAGAAAATAGGGCTTGGTCAGATGTAGCCCTCCTTGTGGCTCGAGATTTTACTGATGATACAGAAAAGCTGGAAAAGCTAGCTAGATTTTTTGATGAGGGGAGTAAGAGTAAAAAATTAAATAGTGAATTGATTGATATGATCGAGAAACTAAAGGCATCTGGATTCAAGACTGCGATATTGAGCAATTACACAACCACACTGAGGGATCGAGTAAAAAATCAAAACATCGATCATTTGTTCGACGAAGTTGTCGTGTCCGGAGAAGAGGGGTATCAAAAGCCGGACAAAGAAATTTTTGAGATCACTTTTAATAAGTTGAGAGTGAAATCTTCAGAAGCTATTTTTGTGGATGATTCAGAAAGTTCACTGTCTTCATATGGCGAGGTGGGGTATACACCTATACTATATACAGACAATGAAAGCCTAAGAATTAGATTGTTTGAATTGTTAAATATTTCTCTTTAATAAAAAAATAAGTTCGAACCTATATGATTTTGTTGTATAATGGTGAAATGAAAGAAAATTTTATTTGCTTAATTACTGGTCCTATGGGTGCGGGGAAATCTTCTACTTCAAGGGCGCTTGCTGAAAAATTTGAGAAGAGCGCGTATATAAAAGTTGACCATGTTAGAAAAATGATTATTGGGGGTTATATTGAGGTTGGAGAAGAGAATTTTAGCATACAAGAAAATCTTGGAATTAAAAATACTTGTACCTTAGCTAATAATTTTTTAGAGGCAGGATTTAATGTATTTATTGATGATGTTATGGGAAAAGAAAAATTACAGCGATATGTAGAATTTTTCCCAAACAGGAAGATCGAAACTTTTTTACTCCTCCCGTCAGTCGAAGCAACGCTCGAGCGTTTTCATGGGCGAGGTGGTGCAACGGAAGCGTTAGAGAAAAGAACAAGACATCTTCATGATCAATTTACATTACAAAAGAACGAAATAAATTCGAAAGTTGTTGACTCTAGTAATCTTACCCTAGAGGAGACAGTAGAACAGATATATAAAGCAATTTTATGACAGAAGAAGTTAAAATAATTGAAAAATCAGAAGGAGTTATAGCTTATGACTGTGATAAGGTTTACTATGTTCGCCTGCAAAAGGGAGGTACATTGTCTGACCATATTCACAGTCACGAGGAAACAGTATTTTTGATGGAAGGTGAAGTCGAGATGATTGTCGGAGAAATAAAGCAAATAGTTAAAGCCCCAGCTAAATTAATAATTCCAGCCAATACATATCATAAGTTCACTGCGATAACATATGTAATTGGCTTAGAAATAAAGTAATTATTTCTAAAATTCAATATTCGGAGTATATAATAAAGCACCAGTGAGGGTGCTTTATGTTTTTTCCCTTAATTGATATACTAAAAATATGCAAAAAATAGCCACACGAATTTTTATATTTTCATCTGTTGCCTTTGGATTAATTGGCATATGTATCGTTTTTACATCTTCGGGGCCGGATACACCAGATACAAAATTAACTGAAATTCTAATAAGATTACTTTTTACCACTGTATTTGTTATATTGCCGTCATTTGCTCTGAGCCTGGCTGGAAAATATTTAAACGTTAAATAGTATTTTGGTATATTGCCTTTATCTGATAGTATATATTCTATATCAGCACTAGGGCATCTTATTAAAATAACTTCTAGTGTTGTCATATATCTCAAATATCATATGGAATCACAAACTGCTTTAATCGTGCTTTTTTCTGTCGTTGTCGTAGGATTTCTCATTGCCGACCTCGGATTTTTTAATAAAAAGAGTCACAAGATAGAATTTAAACCTGCACTATACCAATCACTATTTTGGATATTGATATCCTTAGCTTTTGGATGGTTGATCTACATATTCATGGGCAGGGAGCTGGCTGTTCAATATCTCAGTGCTTATATTACCGAAAAGATGCTATCTGTAGACAATCTCTTTGTCATACTGCTCATATTCAGTTACTTTAATCTCGAAGAAAAATACCATCACAAGGCTCTTTTCTGGGGTATCATCGGGGCTATCATATTCAGAGCATTGTTTATCGGGGTAGGCGCATACGTGATCAGTCAATTCTACTGGATACTATATGTATTCGGAGCATTGTTAGTCTACACAGGTATCAAATTGTTGAATAACAAAAAAGAAGAACATATTGATTTCAAGAATAACAAGGTTATAAAATTTGCCCACAAGATACTGCCATTTACGGATAGTCATCATGGTGGAAAATTCTTCATCAGAGAAAAGGGTAAGTTTTACTTTACATCACTATTCATGATCGTGCTCCTAGTGGAGGCGACAGATATCATCTTTGCTGTGGATTCTATACCAGCTGTATTTAGTATCTCTCAAAATATGTTTGTAGTATTTACTTCAAATATATTTGCCATCATGGGACTCCGAGCATTGTTCTTCCTTATTGAAAACATATTACACAAATTCCACCACCTACAAAAAGGTCTCGCATTCATACTGTTATTCATAGGTGCCAAGATGCTCGCAGGAATATTTGGTGTTCATCTGTCATCTATGCTATCACTAGGAGTCATAATGTTTGCATTAGCGTCATCTATCATACTGTCTATTCTGTATCCAAAGAAGATATAAATATTCTAAAACATAAAAAAGCTGGACACGAAAGTGTCCAGCTTTTTTATGGTATAGTAGATATATGAAAAAGATACTTATATTTTTGTCCGCAATAGTTTTACTAGTGATAGTCGCTGGTATTTATAAATTTAATTTTACCGATGATGATATCATAGTGCCCGCAGACACAAAAGATAATACAGAAAATACACTTTCAGTAGAAAAAGAAAAGATTCCAGCAAAAGAGAGTCTGCCACCACTAGTAGTCAAAGATTTTGAAGGGGAGGCAAATCCAGAAATTATGAAGCTCGATATGACAAAGTGGAACTGGATCAAGACTGTGTACAGTGATGATAAAATAGTTACACCACTAAAAGATAAAAAATTCACATTAACATTTAAACATGACAATACATTTTCTGCGACGACGGACTGCAATGGTGTAGGTGGGGAATATAAAACAAAAGACAAGAATATTACCTTTGATAAGATGATGTCTACTCTTATGTACTGCGAGGGGTCACAAGAAGCCGAATTCACAAAGATGCTGACCGAGACACAGAGCTATATGTTCACATCAAAAGGCGAGCTAGTACTGATGCTCAAATACGATAGTGGATCTGTCTACTTTAGGTAAAATAAAAAGAGCCTTTTCTACAGAAAAGGCTCTTTTTATTTGTCTTACTTTTTTAGTATTTCTTTTTCGATTTTTTTGAAGTCGTATTTGTCTGCAGGGAAATTTTCTGCGAACATATTCATCATAAGATCACCATCATAATCCCCAGTCTCTTTTGCGTAGTGCATTGCCAGGATCATCTCCTCGGGGACGCCTACACAGTCTAGTGGCTTGAATCCTTCGATACCCATTATCCTCTTGAATATAGACAGTAGTCTCTTCTTTTTATATAGATCCGCTCCAAAAATACTGACCACCTCTTCTTTTGGTAGGAAGGCAGAAAAACAAGTGAATAGGAATGCGCATTTGGGACATCTGTTGCACCAGTACCCATGACTCCTGAACCTCTGCTCTATTCGGGGTAGCCAAAAATATGTATTACAACTAGTCACATAGTGTAGATATTTTGGATACTGTACAAATTTCTCTACTATTTGTAGTTCGTTATACTTTCGGAGCATGGACACTGTCGAGATACTGGGTGTTATAAAATCATGAACATAATCATTTATCATTTTTTCAGCCACAGAAGATTTGCACCATTGGTGATTCACTTCTAGTCCTAGATAATTCATATTTCCAAAGTCTGCACTACTCTCATTTGAAAATACTATCGCATTGTATCCTAGTAGCTCTGATAACAGCGTAGCTATAAATGTAAATGTCGACACAGAAGGATAAGAATTTGATATCGCATATAATTCTTTTATTAGATCTAATCTAAAATCCATCTTGCGAGTCACCTCTATGGTATTTGCACCTACTAATTTTCCTATACGCATGTGAGCAGGAGTAGGGGCAAAAGCAAAAAAATCAAAAGGGGTATTTGAAGATTTTAATATTTCAGCAGATAATATTGAATCTTTGCCTGCACCATTTAGTAATAGTGATCTCTCTGGTAGTTCCATGTCTGATGGGAGTGGGACTTTTTTATTTTCATCATAAGGGAATGCTATCAGATCACGAAAGTCCATCTTCATAAAGTAGAAGAATTCACCTAATCCATTCAGATAAAGAGAATCCCAAAATTGAGCTTGTTCGCGAGTCAGAGTAAAATCTTTTATCTTTATGTTTTTTGTAGGGAATGCACACCAATAGTTTATCCCCATCATCAAGGTCAGGGATTCTAGTGTGTGCCTGAGTATGTCCGCAGGTATTTTATCCCAAAGTTCAGGTGAGATATTTTTTAGGATAATTTTATCGTGATATGTTTGCCTGATCCCACTTTTGAATTCAACATTATAGTCAAATGTGATAGTTCCACGTGATTTGTTTATTCTGTACGAACCAAATGTGAAGGATTTTACTTTTATCATTGTTTTATCATATCATCTGGGCTATACAGTGTCTATTTTTTAAAAATTGATAGCTTCATATATCTCTTTTGATAAATTAAATAAATAAGATTAAAAAGCCCGCAGGGTTGCCTGTGGTTTTTTTAATGATATTAATTCTGTTATAATCACATTATGAATATCACAAAGAATCATGATAGGTATCATATTATTACAGCTGTTGTTGCGATATTGACATTACTTTGTATTGGGACTTTTACCTTTCATGTGGTAGAGGGGTGGGACCTAGCAACTAGTTTTTATTTTTCTGTTGCTACTTTAACTACGGTAGGCTACGGAGACATACATCCTACGACTGATTTGTCTAGGGTAATAGTTTCTATCTACATATTAGTAGGGGTGGGTGTCATGCTAGCTTCTCTGACAGTCATCGCTACTGACCGCATCAATAAAACCGCCGGGAGGTTCAGGAGTATTAATGATTTTAAAAAATAATTATGAAAAATCACCCAGAAACTACAGTAGGGCACATACACCTAACAGTAGCAGATCTCGATCGGTCGTTGTTTTTTTATCGTGACTTATTGGGATTTGAAATTTCTGCTCGTTATGGCAAGTCAGCAGTATTTCTGTCAGCAGGTGGGTATCATCATCATATAGGACTCAATACTTGGTCAGGTCCTGATGCGGTTCCACCACCACAGGGGCACACCGGCATGTATCATGTGGCATTCCTGTATCCAAATCGTCGAGAGTTGGCTCGAGTTCTAAAGCACCTGATTGATTCTGGGTACCCTATCGATGGTACTGCAGATCATGGCGTGTCCGAGGCGATATATATGAAGGATCCCGATGGTAATGGCGTAGAGATATATTGCGATAGACCAAAGTCTGAATGGAAGGTGGGGAATGATGGTATGGTGGAGATGGTCACAGAACACCTAGATATAGATTCACTCCTTGTCGAATTGAAATAAATTTATTTATTGACATTTTGTGTGTTTTGTTATATTGTTATAAAAAAAATAAATTTTTTTATGGCACAATTTATATTAAGCTCCGAAAATATCGGAAAAGTTGTTGAAATGATTAATACTATTACTGCGGGCAAACAGTACTGGGTAGGTGTTGATTTTAAAATGTTGAATCAAGTGGAAGAATCTACTAGATGGTTCAATGGAAGTCGCAATTTCAATCGACTGGCAGAGCTGAAGGCTTCGATAGCTAAAAATCTTACAAAGTTGATTATTAGTCATTATTCTGTTATTAGAACAAAACCTTTTAGCCCAGATGAGCTACCAATTGCCTATGGTTCAAATATTCTTATTGAAAAGAATGATATTATCATTTTCAAGAAGGATGATTTTTTTACAGAGGGTATGTGTGTTCTGTATATGGAGAGAACTGAAGCTCGGTTCAATAAATATAAACAGTAACCACTCAAAATAAAAACTGCTCGCAAGATTAACCTTGCGAGCAGTATTTATTTTAGTGGAGCAATATTTTTGACATATTTACTATGTACCCATCCAGATACGCCCTGATCAAAATTCACCTTATGCCACAGGACCTTGTTCAGATACATATTCTCTACTACTGTACCCGTAGCTCCGTATCCTATGCGGGCATATAGTTTACCTGCTGGAGTCTTGCGGATATTTAATATAGGTGCAGTGGTGGCTATCCTATTTGTAAGTACATATCCAGAATTTATACTTGTTTGGATTTTTGTATTCTGGTAGTAAGTCGTCGGATTTGTGTATGTGGGGCTCGTATAAGACGGAGAGGGAATCTGATTGTAATTTTGAATATATGTGGGATTACTCTCCTGTGCTGTATATGTAGGGTTGATAGTGGGTAAATTATAATTTGGATTTACATATGTTGAATTGTTGTTTGAGTTATAATTAGATCCTGATGAATTTGTCTCTATGAAGAATGAAGGGGAGGACGTCACATTCACGAGAGTGTTGTTCACAGGAGTTTCTTTTCTTGTACTGCTATAGTCCCATTCACTACGATTACCGACAAAATTAAAAGGAAAAGTATAATTTGAAGACACGCTCTCACTCAGATCAGTAGTTGTTTTAGCCCAGAGTACATAAGTGAATTTACCATCTTCTCCTTCAAATGCTGCCCCCCGCATAGTACTAGGTAAATTTAATTGATTTGTTTTTGTCTGATTGTATTTCTTTCCGTAGAGTAATTCGCTGATAGTTTTCTGTGCTTTGTATTGCTCTGTCTTTGGGGCATTGGATACTGTAGCATTAGAAGAGCTGATATCCCCATATAGTCCCATCTTGTTGAAGCTGTCTGTGCTAGTACTATTTTGTCCGAGACCATATTTGTAAGTCTGCATAATCCCATTCGCCTGACCTAATACATGCATCTTTATAAAATAATTATTTGATTCTGTTGATCCACCCCAATCTGTGCCCACTGTGGCTTGGGGAATATCTGTTTCTGTGACGAGCCATTGCTTCCTAGGATAAGTTGATCCTTCATATCCATATTTTTCCAGTATTGTGTTGTGCTCTGTTTGATATTTCAAGTGTGCATCTGCTGCTGCATCTGAGTGTCTGCTGTAAACAAAGCCACCCTTCGCATTGTCCCATTTGTGTAGGTCATACATCGGATAAGTGTGGAAAGATAGTACGTCAAAATACGCACCAGCTTTTAGTGGATACTCGGTAGTGACACTACCATCCACAGGGTTGTCTGTATTTCGCATGAGTGCATCTAAGAATGATGGGTATCCTATACCACCTGTGGCTACATAATCACCGGGTTCGAGCGTCTTGATCACGTCGTATGCTACGCGTAGCTCGCGTATGTAGTATTGGATAGGGGCTTTTAGGTTTGTCAGATCTTCCGGATCAGGATTAACATTCCACCAGCTCTTTGAATCAGCACTCTTGTCTTGCCATCCATGTGAGCTGTATGTAAAGTCTGGCTCATTTACTATCTCCCAAAATTTTACATATTGTCCATAATTTTTTACTGTTTTATATACATAAGATGCATAAGTATTTGCGGGGTTTATCTGTGTCTTTCCTGTATCGAGCCACACTGGCTCATATAGACCCTTAAAAGTTTTTGCACGCTCTGAAGCACCGGAGAATATTTTATTTTCTCTATTGTCTGTGCCTGTTGTATTTGGCTCACCAAGGAATGCAGTTAGGTCTGTGAGTCCTAGATTTTTGTAATATTCAAATGCTGTTTTCCTGGCGTCTATTCCGTATCCTGTGATGAGCCAGTCTGGTAGTGATACGCGGATAGTTCGCGCTCCTGCATTGTATGCGAGCTCTGCGACATTTTGATCTGTAAGGTGGGTTCCATAATATCCCATATTTGTTCCGTAGGCATATTTACCATTGTATAGATTAAAAGAACCCATATCATTTGCAGTCAGAGCCGATGCGTATCCAGGGCTAGATATTGCTATAAGTGTGAGTAATAATATATTTTTTTTGACTATGTTCATATTTTGTAATATACCATATAATTTATTATTTTTCTGAAAAATAATGTGATATATTGATAAAAATAGTTTATAAAAATTCGTACGAAAATACGAATTTTTATATTATTTGTCATTTGTAATCAATAAATAAAAACCAAAAATTAAAAAATGAAGAAAGTTTTACTTGTCTTGTCTTTGTCAGTACTGGGTACTGGAATCAAGTCCTCTTCTGCTACTGAAGCAGAATTATTTGTGGATAGTCTTGTCGTGGGTAAAAATTCGATCTCTATTTACGGGGATTGTTCTGTTTTTAGTGTGCACACCCATCTCTATCTATTTCTCGGAGGAATTTTTTCTGATGGAGATACTCTGGACACTTATGGACTGACACCTTTTTCTCTACGTGCTGACAAGCTTTTACCAGGTACACCGTATCTGGTCAAGATTGTTATACGAGACTATTCTGGTACAGACACCATAACCATTGGTATTATCACTACCTTGTCTGGAAACGGATGGGATAATGGCGGTAGTAATGGTGCACTAAAGATTAAAAATCAGTCACTGACTCGTTTCTCTGGGGCAGAAAAAATCGAACTAAGGGGTACTATTGAGCTATCTCCAAAGAGCACAGCAGTGGCCTATGCTGCGGTATTTTCTGATTCTTTATGTAAGCATGCCGTAGCACCCGTGAGCACAAAACTTAATTATAATAATGTAAATAATTTTAGTTCAATTTCAAATCTTTATTATAATTTTAATATTGATACGAATGCTTATAGTATGGTGTGGGGAAAGTTTTGGGGGAGTGATAATCTTGGTAACTCCACAGAGGATCCTTCTTCTGTGGGGATGAAAGTTATCACACTAAAGCCAACAGGGTTTGGGGAGATTGATCAAAAGAAAAAGATTTTTCTTTATCCTGTCCCTACTACAGATATCTTATTCTTTGAATATTTTTGTCAGTATTCAATTATTGATATTAATGGCATTAGGGTAAAAACTGGAGAGGGTACAAGTACAGATGTGAGTGATTTGCCTGCAGGCTATTATGTATTACGTAGTGATAAAGGTAGGTCGGGTCGTTTTTGGAAAAATTAGAAAAGGTGCTTCGGAAACGAAGCGCCTTTTTTGTTGTGTTGAGTAAAAACACAAAATGATGTATAGTGTTTATATATCTTATTAAATAACCAAAATTAACGAAATGGCAAAAAGAAGTACAAATCTTGGGGTGCATCCAAAATCAATACATTCTCACAAGACAGCAAAGAGACTAGCTATCAAGAGAGAGATGCTTGCAAAGAAAGCTCTAAAGAATAAAAAAGGAAAAAAATAAAACTCCACTCGGAGTTTTATTTTTTTTGCTATCTTGCAAAATTTATTTGTGGTAAAATATTTGTATATATAAATAACTATATTTAATCACATGAGACATCATATTAAAAAAACAATTCATATAACTTTTGGTGGAGTCGCTGTAATAGTCGGGCTTATTATTATATCTGGAATAATTGAATATCTTTTGATAAGGGGTAGTACCATAAAGCCCGGAGTCAATGCTCCAGATGTCGCCAATATGTCGTACGATATTAATGGTGCAGTATTTAATTTGAAAGATGGTGTATCCATGAATCAGTACACCTCTAGCTCTGCCAAGAAAAGCAATTTGTCATTATTTGGCGATCCTGTATATTCTGATTTTGACCAAGACAGGGACATAGACGCAGCCACTATATTAGTAGATGATACTGATTCGGATGGTGATTATTTTTACGGAGTATTGGTAGTAAATGAAAATGGTGTTTTTCGGCCTACAAATGTGATATATCTAGGGGACAATATAAGTGCTCCTGTAGCAAAAGTAATAGATGGTCATATCGTATACAGTTATACCACTGTAACTGATGGACCTGATCAATCTGATTCTGAGTTTAAAAAATCTCTCTGGGTAAAGTATGATAAAGCTATAAATCAAATAAGTGAATTTATAGACTCAAACTCAAGATAGGCTTTCTATTTAATGAAAAATAGTGTATTGTAAGTGTCTATATGGCTCACGGCGAAGTAGTAGTAAGATTTGAAAAAGTCACATTTGAATATGGGCACAACAAGACGATACTCGATGCGGTTGATTTTTCTATACGTCGCGGTATGAAGGTGACTATCATGGGACAAAATGGTGCTGGAAAAAGTACTCTTTTTTCTCTGATCACTGGGATGAATGAACCGGAAGATGGGCAAATACACCTGGCTCAGCGTACAACTATAGCTATCGCTCGTCAGGTCATACCTAGGGATGAGCTTGATCTGACTGTTCGGGAATTCTTTTCTAAATGTTTTAAGGAAAAAGTCTACGACATAGATCCTCGTATAGATGAGGTATTGGAAGTAGTAAATCTAAAGGGGCATGAAAAAGTTCACGATAGAATCGTGCGCTCTTTTGCTGGTGGACAGCAGTCCCGCATACTGCTCGCATCCGCCCTTATTCTAAATCCAGATATCCTACTGCTCGATGAGCCTACGAATAATCTAGACAAGGCTGGTATTGCACACCTGACAGATTTTCTAGTGAAATACAAAAAGACTGTTATTGTCATCTCTCACGATTCTCATTTTCTAAATTCATTTACTGATGCAGTACTATATCTAGATGTATATACGAGAAAGATAGAGCAGTACGTAGGTAACTATACAGATGTACGTGATCAGATCGCAGTTCGTATGGAGCGCGAGAATAGAAAAAATGCACTTCTATCGAAAGAGATACAGGCTAAAAAAGACCAGGCCAATGCCTTTGCAATGAAGGGAGGAAATCTCCGTGCTGTAGCAAAACGCATGCGTGAACTAGCCGAAGATCTCGAAGAAGAAAAAGTAGATGTAAGAAAAGAGGATAAAACTATCCGCCCATTCAAGATCCCATTCCAGGGTGATCTGATCGGTGATATTATCACTTTTGAATCTGTATCTATTTTAAAAAATCACAAGCCAAAACAAGTAAAAGTAAATGTAAAACTTCGCAAGAACAAGCACCTACTTCTCGCTGGGCCAAATGGCATAGGCAAGAGTACACTACTGGAAGCACTTGCAAATAATCGTGCCGAAGGTGTGACTATCGCTCCGGGCGTAAATATCGGATACTATCGTCAAGATTTCTCGACTCTCAATTTCGAGCATACAGTATTCGAGGCTCTCGCTGATGTGTCTCGTAAATACGCCGGACGCGTAGATGAAGAGCGCATCCGCGCTACGGCAGCATCATTCCTCATCACAGGGGATATGGTCAATACTCGTATCGGTAGTCTATCAGAAGGCCAGAAGGGGCTGGTCGCATTTGCGAGCCTGGTCATAGAGCGCCCAGGACTATTGATACTCGATGAGCCTACAAACCATATCAACTTCCGTCATCTACCAGTCATCGCCAAGGCTCTCGATGAATACGAAGGCGCGATGATCCTCGTATCACACGTACCAGAATTCGTAGAACAGATTCGCATAGACGAGATTCTTGATTTAGATAAGCATTAAGATGTTCTTAAATAGCCCAAAGGTAAACTTTGGGCTATTTTGTATTTGCCTTGACAATACCCCCAGGGGGTATATAATAAGAATATGAACACAAATAAACAAAAATTAATAAGACGTCTAAAAATAATTGAAGGGCAAGTGAGAGGTCTTCAAAAGATGGTAGAAAGTGATAAATATTGTATAGATGTGATCACTCAAACATCAGCAATTAAAAAAGGACTATCAAGTGTAGAGGATGTATTGATGGAGGGACATCTTGGACACTGTCTGATAAATCAGATAAAGAGTGGTGAGACGACAAAGGCAACAAAAGAAATTTTGAAAGTTTATCAACTCAAGAGAAAGTAAAATTATTAATTTTTTTAAAAATATATGAATAAAATATCAACAAGTTTAGCAGTGTCACTCATGATCGTCACCGGTGTAGCAGGTCTTGCAATAGGATACACTACAAACCCTCAATATAAGATCAGTATGTATGACAAGACATCTATGGATTTTGGTCGTGCAGATAGGACTCTGGATCTAAGATATATCAATGCGATGATCTCACACCACAGAGGGGCCATGCTACTTGCAGAGCAAGTTCAAAATACTACACAGAGACAAGGTATGAAAGATTTATCTGCAAAGATACTCGCAGATGAGCCGGGAGCAATAGCAGAATTGTATCAATGGAAAAAGGATTGGTATAGTGATACACGTCGTGTAGCAGATCCAGTAGTACCAAATTTGGGTGCTTATGATGAAAAATTTGACCTGAGGTTTTTAAATGCACTCATTGCTCACCATGAAGATGGTCTGATTATGACAAGTGATATAAAAACAAAATCAAGTAGAACTGAAATATTAAACAATGCCGATGCCGTAGACACATTTTTAACTACAACTTTGAAATTGTTTAAAGATTGGAGGATGGAATGGTACAAGATTTAATCTATAAAATATATGTCTAATCAAACACTAAAAGTAAAAGGAATGCATTGTGCTAGTTGCTCGGCTATTATCACTAAAAAAATTTCCAAAATAGATGGAGTGGATAGTATAAATGTAAATTTTGCGACAGAAAAAGCTCAAATCAAATTTGATGATGCAAAAATTTCTGTTTCAAATATGAATAAAGAAATAGAACCTCTAGGGTATTCTTTTGTAGAAGAGGTGAAGAAGGGTATGGATCATAGTGATCATGTTGGTATGAATGATACAAAAGAACAAAAAGAAAGTGAAATTTTGGAAATGAAATCCAAGATGCAATTTGTATTACCTATCTCATTATTTATATTTATTCTAATGATGTGGGATATTGCGGCAAAATTCTGGAGTTTTATGCCAATACTACCGATACCAATGGATGTATTCAATATTATCTCTATGGTACTTGCAACTATTGTATTGTTCTGGATAGGTCAGCCATTTTTACA
>JACCDZ010714758.1_pt1 | contig 13216 bp, 12 predicted proteins | sample 7449551 | NCBI WGS metagenome assembly JACCDZ01 (sample SAMN15323452, study PRJNA562643) | freshwater metagenome | isolation source: river surface water | place: USA:Blue River Watershed | collected 2017-08-18
CTTAGCTTTCGCCGAATTTGACACCATTCACTCACAGAGTTTCCTACTGTGGTGCACAACTATTGCCATGAGTCCTCTGCTCTAACCAACTGAGCTAACGCCCCACTTTTTTCATTGTAGCCTTAGCATTTTTAATACTTTAAGACTAACTTATTTTACCGAAATGTGCAAGTGGTGTGCAAGCAAATCTAAAAGTGAAAAATCTCTTGAAACCCTCATGAATACTTACTTTTTGAACAAATTTAGATTCGGGAGAATGGATTATGAGTCCTCTGCTCTAACCAACTGAGCTATCGCCCCAACCGAAGCTGCCATTGTAGTTTGTGCGCAAAGGTCGAATTCAAGTATTCAGCCCTGATGTCGAAACATGGGTGACGGTGCTAATTCCAGCGCCTTGACTGTTCTTGAAACACACCCATGACCTACGAAATCTTTAGCGCTCTCACGAGCCGCATCATTCGCTGGCCGCGCCATTTACTGATGGCTGGTAGCCTTTGCTTGCTCGTGGCATGCGGTGGTGGTGGCGGCGGTGCGGGTGCAGTCACATCAGGCTCAGTCGATCCATCACCCGTGCTTATCAATGCAGACGTGGGCACGGTTTACCCTGCAGATCCTGTGTTCCTCAAGCCCACGTTCAATACGGGTACAGCGGTCATCAAATGGCGCAACGCAACGACTTCGGGCGAAATACCAGTTTCTGAGTCTGGCACCATCATTCAAGACAACCCTAGCAGCACAACCTATTACACACTCACCGTCACCTACCGAGATACCACAAAGGTTTATCTCAGTCTGATTCAACAGAGCTCAGACATCCTGACAGTCACAGTGACGCCATTGACAGCTCCCACTTATTTGGACAAATCGGCAAACGATCTCACACAAGCCATTGGCCGCAGCGATCATGCCAGCGTGTTACTTTCAGATGGTCGAGTGTTGGTTTCAGGTGGAACAGATGGCGCCGCCGTCTTGAAGACCAGTGAGGTTTTTGATCCCTCTACTGAAAAATGGACGGCCGTCGCTCCCATGATTACTGCCAGACGGGGTCACACGATGACTGCGCTGAACAACGGCAAAGTTCTCGTGACAGGCGGTTTCGATGGCAAAACTGCCTTGGCAACTGCTGAGGTGTATGACCCATCTAGCAATTTGTGGACAACCACGATCAAGCCAATGGCACTCACACGCCGTTTCCACACAGCAACCGAATTGCCTGATGGCAACATTCTGATTGCAGGTGGTGTCGTTGGTCCGCTCATCACGGATGACCCACGCACAACAGAGGTGTACATGCTATCGGGCTCCAATGCAGGCGGTTTCGACAAGCACGCGTACAGCGCAACAACCCCCACCACGGGGTTAGCACTGCGTGAAGCTCGCCAAGGTCACACAGCGACAGCCGTCAGCGGCGACAGGATTTTATTTTTAGGCAATAGCAGCACCAATAACGGCGAAGCGAAACTGCTCAACTACAACAGCACAACCCCAAGCGCTTCGACTTGGACGACGATTAACTTAGCCACCACAGCCAACTACACCGACTGCAAGCGCTACAACCACACCGCAACCGTCATGGATGTTGCAAAAACACAGGTTTTCATCGTGGGTGGCGGCACATGCCCTAAAACAACGGCTTTGCTCACGCTGGGTGATAGGAGCAGCACAACAACGAATGGCGTTACGACATTCGATGCATCATCAAGTTCGACAGGACACACTTGGAACCTCATGGGTGAGATGAGTGTGAAACGTTCTTATCACACCGCCCATCTTTTGCAAGATGGCAATGTACTGGTCATTGGTGGCTACGATTCACTCGCATCATTAAACAGCTTGGACACGTTCACATTCAATAACGCGACCAACATGTGGACACCCGCTCGCAACACAAAACTCATGAACGTAGCAAGAGCCATGCACACCAGTGTCATGCTGAAAAATGGCTCTGGCTCCATCGTGATACTTGGGACGTATTTTCAGTCGTCGGGGGTCATTTCTAACGTGGCAGATATCTGGCGCCCATAAGCTTTCAAGCTGCAACCATCAACTGCCAACCAACAACTTTTCACACTGGAGACCTTATGAAAAAACTCTTGCCAATACTTGCACTGGTCGCAGCGACACAGGCGGCCTATGCACAGCCTGCAAAGCCCAGCTATAGCTACTTTGAAGGTGCCAACCTGAGTTTGGGCGTCGCACAAAACAAAACAGATAAAACAGAGAGCAACGCAACGACGAGCAAAAATACAAATGTAGGAGTTGCCAAGCTCAACTACACATTTGCGTTGGCTTACCCCGCAAAACTCGGCTTATCGGCTACGTTTGACATGAAAAGCTCTGGCATCGGCGCAAGTGAAAACCTCGCTGTCAACGGTGTCTCCGAAGTCACAGTGGAACCTGGCTTGTTGTTGCGCACCAACTCTTTGCTGTACGGAAAATTTGGCAGCTACAGCAGCCGCTACGAGTTCAGTGGTTCACCCTCTCGCAGCCTAACTGGCGTGAGCTATGGCATTGGTGTGAAGCACTATGTTTACGGGCAAAACTTCATTCAAGCAGAGTGGACGCAACGCAAGGCGGATGACAATCCTGCAGGCTTGGCGGGTATCAAATTTAAGCAATCCTCTGCTGCAGTTTTAGTCGGCTTCAACTTCTAAGCGCCTCAAGCTCGGAATCCGCGGGGGACTTATCATCCCCCTCATGAATCTCTCTCCCAGAGCCCTCGGGCTCACCTGCGCTGTGCTGACGGTGCTGATTTGGTCCTCCTTCATCGTGGTGGCCAGAGCATCGGCGGCACACACCCTGCTCCCCCTCGACATAGGTTTTCTGCGCATCATCGGCGCAGGCTGTGTGTTGCTACCTTGGGGTTGGTGGCTGATGCGTGCGCAACGACAATCGGGTGAAAGTGCAGGCTCTTTCTTAGGCTTGTCGCCTCTGCCTTGGCGCATCACAGCGCTAGGCGGCTTTTTTGGCAGCATGCTTTACGCCATGCTCGCGTACTCTGGTTTTTTCTTTGCCCCAGCGGCTCATGCCTCTGTGTTGATGCCTGGCAGCTTGCCGCTATGGACATCGCTCTTGGCCATTGTGGTGTTGCACGATCACATCACACGGGCGCGTGCCATCGGCTTGGCTTGCATTGTGTTGGGTGACTTGTTTGTGGGTGGTGCAAGCTTGCTTAGAGCTTTTGATGGCGGCGAAGTCTGGAAAGGCGACTTGTTGTTCATGAGCGCCGCATTTTGCTGGGCCTGCTACACCGTGCTGGTACGACGCCATTCACTTGACCCTGTACGTGCCACCATCGCCATCACCGCCTTCTCTTGCACCACATTTATTCCAGCCTACGCATTGGCCGCTTACATGAATTGGGTGCCTAGCCAGCTGGCCCTCGCGCCTGTAGGCGAGATGGTGTTTCAAGCTGTTTACCAAGGTGTGGGCTCCGTGGTGATTTCGGGCATCACCTTCAATGTGATGATTCGTCACTTCGGCCCTGTGCGATCGACCATGATCACCGCCTTGGTGCCTGGCCTATCCGCCTTAGGGGCGGTGGTGTTTTTGAATGAACCCATGAGCTTGAACCTTCTGGCTGGCTTGGCTTTGGTGACTTGCGGTATTTTGTTTGGCGTGCGCTTGCCAAAGCCTTGAACCGATCACTTATGGCTGAGTGCGTTACTCACCAGCTTGGAGGTGATATCCACAATTTGAATCATGCGGTCATAGGCCATACGCGTAGGGCCAATCACGCCCAGCGTGCCGACCACCTGACCATCGACCTCGTAAGGGGCGCTGACCACTGACAGCTCTTCCATCGGCACAATTTTGCTTTCGCCACCGATGTAAATACGCACACCTTCGGCCTGCGCTGAACTATCGAGCAACCGCACCAACTGCGCCTTTTGTTCAAACAAATCAAAAGCTCGGCGCAGATTACCCATATCGCTTGAGAAGTCGCTCACGGACAACAAGTTGCGCTCGCCGCTGATGACCACATCATCTTGGGCTTGCGTCAAAGCCTCGGTACTCACCTGCACAGCAGCTTGCATGAGTGTGGCGATTTCGCCTCGCAATGACTCGACTTCTGCCAAGAGTTTTTCGCGCACGTGTTCAATGGCCATACCCGCGAAATGTTGGTTGAGGTAATTGGAGGCTTCCACCAGCTGAGAGGACGAGTAATCGGCCTCGGTAAACAGCACACGGTTTTGCACATCGCCTTCAGGCGAGACGATGATCACCAGCAAGCGGCGATCCGACAGACGCAAAAACTCAATATGGCGAAAGACCGAGCTACGACGCGGCGCAATGACCACACCGACAAACTGGGATAAGTCCGACAACAAGTGCGCCGCATTGGCAATGACTTTTTGCGGTTGGTCGGGCGCCAAGGTTGGGGTTTGCATGTGCGTGCGATCCGCCGTCAGCATCGTGTCCACAAACAAGCGGTAGCCCAAAGCTGTGGGAATGCGGCCTGCCGAGGTATGAGGACTGGCAATGAGGCCCAGCTCTTCCAAATCCGACATCACATTGCGGATGGTGGCGGGCGACAGTTCAATGCCAGTGGCACGAGACAACGTGCGCGAACCGACGGGCTGCCCGTCGGCGATGTAGCGCTCTACCAGCGCTTTGAGCAATAACTTGGCGCGATCGTCTAGCATGGTCATCCTGTTGTCGAATTTTAGTGATGTAATTTGCCTATGAAATCGAAGTTTCGTCAGATCGCATTGTTTGGCAAGTATCACCAGTCTGTGGGCATTGCCAACGCCTCCTCCCGCGAGACCCTAGAGGGCATCGCCCAGTTCTTGCACACACTCGGCTGTGAAGTGGTCATCGAGCACGACACCGCCGCTGGCTCGGGGCTGAATGGTTACACCGTGATGAATATCGAAGAGATTGGCCAATCGTGTGATTTGGCCATTGTGCTCGGTGGCGACGGCACCATGTTGGGCTACGCCCGCCAGCTGGCACCGCACAACGTGCCGCTCATTGGCATCAACCAAGGCCGCCTCGGCTTTATCACCGATATCCCTTTGAGCGAAGTGAAGACCGCGCTCACGGCCATGTTGGGTGGTGCCTACGAAGAAGACCGCCGCGCCTTGATGCGCGCCAAGGTGTGGCGTGATGGGCATTGCGTGTTCAACGCCCTGGCGTTGAACGACGTCGTGGTCAACCGCGGCGCCACCAGCGGCATGCTGGAAGTGCGCGTGGCCGTCGATGGCCGCTTTGTGGCGAACCAACGCGCCGACGGTTTGATCATTGCCACGCCCACTGGCTCTACGGCTTATTCGCTTTCTGTCGGCGGCCCCTTGCTGCATACGTCCTTACCAGCTTGGGTGTTGGCCCCGATTGCGCCACACACCTTGTCTAACCGACCCATCGTGCTGGCCGATACTGGCGAGGTGACGATTGACCTCGTCGCGGGTCGCGACGCCAGCGCCAACTTTGACATGCAATCACTGGCATCGTTACTGATTGGTGATCGCATCACCGTCAAACGCTCGAACTACCACGCTACGTTCTTGCATCCACGCGGTTGGAGCTATTACGACACCTTGCGTCAAAAACTGCACTGGAACGAGGGCGTGGCATGAGTTTGCAGCACATCGTTTTGCGCGATTTTGTGATCGTGCGCGAATTGGACCTCGATTTGTCGAGTGGCTTTTCTGCGCTCACTGGCGAGACCGGTGCTGGCAAATCGATATTGATAGACGCCCTGCAATTGGTGCTGGGGGCCCGCGCTGAAACCAGTGTGGTGCGCGAAGGTGCAGCGCGCGCCGAGATTTGTGCCGAGTTTGAATCCACGCCCGAGATATTGAAGTGGCTTGACGATGAAGGCTTTGCCGACATTGCTGCTGACGATCACCTACTGCTCAAACGCACGATTGACACCCAAGGTAAAAGCCGCGCATGGATCAACGGCAGCCCCGCCACCGCCACCCAGCTGCGCGCCTTGGGCGACAGGGTGCTCGACATCCACGGCCAACACGCTTGGCAAAGCCTGACCCGACCTGACGCAGTGCGCGGCTTGCTCGACGCTTATGCGGGTGTGACGCTGCAAGGCCTGACCCAGACTTGGACGCAATGGCGTCAAGCCACCCAAGCCTTGCACGACGCACGCAGCGCACAAGCCACGCTGCAAGAAGAACGCGAGCGCTTGCTGTGGCAAATTGCCGAGGTGGACAAGCTCAGCCCTGCCGAAGACGAATGGGATGAGCTCAACAGCCAGCACACGCGACTGTTCAATGCACAAGCTTTGATGGATGCTGCGCAAGCTGCCATTCAGGCCCTCGAAGATGACGACCACGGCGCGCTACGCCTCTTGGCCAAAGCCCAAGACACGCTGCAAGACCAAACCGATGTCGAGCCCGAATTCACCGCACTGGTGGATGTACTGGCGTCAAGTCTTGCCCAGGCAGGTGATGTGGCGCATTCGCTCAACGCCTACTTAGGGCGCACCGAACTCGACCCCGCACGCCTACAAACGCTAGACGACCGCATGTCGTTGTGGATGTCTTTGGCACGCCGCTTCAAGCGGACGCCCCAAGAGCTTCCAGCGCTCTACGCCGAGTGGAAAACTCGCCTGATGCAGCTAGATGCCGCAACAGACCTAGAGGCACTGGAGGCCACAGAGGCCAAAGCCGCTGCGGCTTACCAAAGCGAAGCCCACAAGATTTCGAAGGCTCGCACACAGGCCGCACCCAAACTGGCCCAGGCCATCACACAAGCCATGCAAGGCTTAGGCATGCAGGGCGGCCGTTTTGAGGTTCAGCTCGACAAAACTGAGCAACCCACCGCCAGCGGGATCGAGAGCATCAGCTTCTTGGTGGCAGGCCACCCCGGCAGCACACCGCGCCCTGTGGGCAAAGTGGCTTCGGGTGGCGAACTCTCGCGCATCGCCTTGGCCATTGCCGTGACCACCAGCGAGCTAGGTACGGCACAAACCCTGATCTTTGATGAGGTGGACTCAGGCGTGGGCGGTGCCGTGGCCGAAACCGTGGGCCGTTTGATGAAACAGCTGGGCAAAGACCGCCAAGTGTTGGCCGTGACCCACTTGCCGCAAGTCGCCGCATGTGCGGACCACCACTTGGTGGTGTCCAAACGTAGCGATGCACAAGGCACCTCCAGTCAAGTCACAACCCTGAGTGCCGATGCACGGGTGAACGAAATTGCACGCATGCTGGGCGGCGAAAGAGTGTCCGACACCACCCTTGCCCATGCGCGTGAAATGCTTCAAACCTCTACAAAGGCTGGCCAACCATGAAACAAGAACTGGTGCTCATCACAGGCATGTCGGGCTCAGGCAAATCTGTGGCTTTGCACGCCTTAGAAGATGCAGGCTACTACTGCGTTGACAACTTGCCACCTGAGTTATTGCTGCCCTTCGTGCAACTGGAAGAACAGCAAAGCATCAGTAAAGTAGCCATTGCGATGGACGTGCGCAGCGCCAACTCGCTACCCTTGGTGCCAGCACAGCTGGCCCATTTGCGGCTGATGGATGTAGATGTGCGCATGCTGTTCTTGGATGCCACCACCGAAATTTTGGTGCACCGTTTTTCAGAAACGCGCCGCCGTCACCCCCTGTCGCGACAAGATGGACCCGACGTGATTCGCGATCAGCAACGTGACTTGGTGGAAGCGATTGAGCTGGAACGTGAGCTTCTGTCTGAGCTGCGCGAGGAATCGCACATCATCGACACCAGTTTGTTGCGCAACAGCAAGTTGCAGGGGTATATCAAGTCACTCATCTCGGCGCCTGCCACGCAGCTGACGTTGATGTTTGAATCCTTTGCCTTCAAACGCGGCATTCCCGTACATGCCGATTACGTTTTTGATGTGCGTATGTTGCCCAACCCGCACTACGAACCCGCCCTGCGACCGCTCACGGGTCGAGATGCCCCCGTGGCTGACTGGTTGGCCGAACATGGTGCCGTCGAGAAGATGGCCAGCCAAATCACCGACTTCATGAACACATGGTTACCCGACCTGAACCTGGACCACCGCAGCTATGTGACCGTGGCCATTGGTTGCACGGGTGGACAGCACCGTTCGGTGTATCTGGTGGAGCTGCTGTCAAAACGTTTTGCCAAAGCGTGGGTCACCCTCAAGCGTCACCGAGAGTTAGACGTCGCGCCTTAACGCGCTAACAGTTTGCGCACAGGTGCTGGCAGCCCCAAGCTCGGCCAAGCACTGTGTGCAAACCACTGCCCATCGCCCAAAGCAGCACCCAACTTCGCAGCACTTGGCAGTGTCAGCAGCACGGGGTGCAAATGCAAATCTTTGTGCGTGAGCACATGTTTGAACACACCACCTTCGTGCATCTGCGCGTGGTACTTCGCAGGCAAAGCCGACAGCAAGGCGTCGAAACTTTCAAACACGGGCAAGCAATACAAACCTGCCCACACGCCTGTTTGTGGGCGCTGCATCAGCCACACATCGCCTTGGCGCGTGACGGCTTGCAACAACCAAAGCTGCTCTGAGCTACGTTTGAATTTGCGTGTTTTCACGGGATAGGCTTCAGGCTGACCTTCGGCCTTGGCGACACAGGCATCCACCAAAGGGCATTTGGCGCATTGCGGTTTTTTGGGCGTGCACACCGTCGCGCCCAAATCCATCACACCTTGGGTGTAGTGCGGCATGGCGTTCTTCACATCCCGTTGAGGCAAAAGGATTTGAGCGATGGCCCACAAATCTCTCTCCACCTTCGAGGAAGCGAGGTCTTCTTTGAAACCCAAATAGCGTGTGAGCACGCGTTTGACGTTGCCATCCAAAATGGCAATGGGCTCACCAAAACACAGCGAAGCCACCGCAGCAGCGGTAGAACGGCCAATGCCGGGCAAGGTTTGCAAAGCCTCGGCATTGCGCGGAAACACGCCGCCGTGCAACGCCACCACATCTTGCGCTGCGCGATGCATGTTGCGCGCGCGGCTGTAGTAGCCCAAACCACTCCACAAACCCAACACCTCGTCTTGATGCGCAGCAGCCAAATCCGCCACGGTCGGGAAACGCGCCATGAAACGCGCAAAGTAATCGCGCACTGTGACCACTTGCGTTTGCTGCAGCATGATTTCCGACAGCCACACTGCATAGGGGTCTTGCGTGTTTTGCCATGGCAGGTCGTGACGACCATGCTTTTTTTGCCACGCCACCACGGTGTCGCCAAAGCTGTTCTTCATCGTCATGGTTTTTGGCAAGTAGGGCAGTAAAAGGTGGAACGCTGACCTTGCTGGATGCGGCGAATTGTCGTGCCGCACACGCGGCACGGCTCGCCCACGCGGTCATACACATGGGCTTCCAGTTGGAAATAACCGTTCTTGCCATCGGCCGCCGAAAAGTCACGCAAGGTGCTTCCGCCTTTTTTCACAGCACGCGCCAACACATCCATCACGGCCAAGCGCAGCTTTTCTGCGCGTGGGCGACTGATGCGATCTGCCCGTGTGGTGGGGCGAATGCCTGCCAAGAACAGGGCTTCAGACGCATAAATATTGCCCACCCCCACCACCAGCTCGCCACCCAACAGCACTTGCTTGATGGCAGCTTTGCGTTTGCGCAGGCCGTGATGAAAGGCTTGTAGCTCAAAGTCGCCGTTCAGCGGCTCTACCCCCAAATGGCCCAACAGCTTGACAGCCTCAACGCTTTGCTCACTGGGCGCAAACACCACAGCACCAAAGCGACGTGGGTCATTCAAACGCAACAGGCCCTGGGTTGTGTCTAAATCAAAGTGGTCATGGGCTTGGGGGACGCTGCGATCTGAGCCAAACAGCAAACTGCCCGACATACCCAAGTGCCACAACAACAAACCCTCATCCAAATCCACCAGCAAATATTTGCCACGGCGGCGCACGCGCATGACTCGACGGCCCACCAAAGACTCTGGCGTGCAGCCCAAAGGCCAACGCAAGGGCTTGCCGACACGCACGCCCGTCACACGTGCGCCAGCAATGCGGTCAGCAAAGCTGAGACGGGTCACTTCGACTTCAGGTAATTCGGGCATGGGCAGGCAAAAAAAATGAGTCAGCGATTATGATGCGAGGATGAAATTCCCCTTGTCCGCTGCACGTCTTTGGGCCCTGCGCCTGGCGCTTTTAATGGCTGCATCTTGCGCCACGCCCGTCATAAGCCACGCCCAAGCCAGTGAAATTGACAAGCCAGAGAACTCGACCATGACAGGCGAGTTGCTTTACGAGATTTTGTTGGGCGAGATGCACTTGCGCCAAGGCGAACCTGCTGCTGGTTTTTCACTCTTGCTGGATGCCGCCAAAAAATCAAACGATGTCCAGTTGTATGACCGTGCCGTTGAAATTGCTCTGCACGCACGCTCAGGTGATGGCGCGCTCATGGCTGCTCGCGCTTGGACGCAGGCTTGGCCACAAGACCGCAAAGCCAACAACCAGTTATTGCAAATCTTGTTGGCCGTCAACCAAGTCTCTGAAAGCTTGGAATCGCTCAAGAAGGAAATTGCACTTGCGCCTGATGCCGAACGAGATGCCACCATCAATCTCATCCCTCGCCACTATGCGCGTGTGACCGACAAAAAACGTGCAGCCAATATCGCTCAGCAAGCCCTTGAACCTTACCTCACCAAGGGCAACACCACGGCAGCTGTGGCATGGACCAGCGTGGGACGCATGCGTTTGGCTGGTGATGAAATTGCAGCAGCTGTTGAAGCCGCTAGAAAAGGCCAAGCTGCTGACATCAAAGCGCAAGGCCCATTGCTGTTGGCCATGGAGCTGATGAGCAAAAAAGTTATCGAAGCCGAAGCCTTGGTGCAGCAAGGTTTGCGCAAACAAGACAGCACTGAAATGGCCATGAGCTTTGTGCGTGTGCTGATCGAACTTGAGCGCTACAAAGAAGCCACCGAACAACTACAGGCCATCACACACAAAGACCCCAAGCTCGCCGATGCTTGGCTGGTGCTGGGCTCGCTGCAGTTTGAACAAGGCCAAGACAAAGAGGCTGAATCTTCACTGGCTCGCTATGTCAGCCTCGCCACCAAAGTGCCCACCGACACCAGTACGCGTGGACTGAACCAAGCTCAAACCCGACGTGCAGCCTTACTGGCGCGTCAAGGCAAGCTGGGGGAAGCGCGCGAGTTGCTTCACCAAATTCCCGCCAACAACGCCGACGAGCAACGCACCCGTTTGCTGGCCGAAGTACAACTGCTGCGCGAACACCGCCAATGGCAAGCCGCCTTTGATTTGCTCGCCGCCAACAGCGGTGACGACATTGACTTGATTTACGAGCAAGCCATGCTCGCGGAAAAGCTCAACCAACTTGACAGCATGGAGAAACTGCTGCGCAAAATCATTGCGCAAAACCCCAGCTACTACAACGCTTACAACGCCTTGGGTTTTTCGCTGGCAGACCGCAACATCCGATTACAAGAAGCCAAACAACTGATCGTCAAAGCACTTACCTTCGCGCCAGATGATCCCTTCATCACCGACAGCTTGGGCTGGGTAGAGTTCCGTTTAGGCAACTTGAGCTCCGCCCTGAGCTACCTGCAAAAAGCCTATAAAAATCGTGCGGACGCGGAGATCGCAGCACACTTAGGTGAGGTGCTGTGGAAGATGAAGCGCCAAGACGAAGCCATTCAAATTTGGCGAGAAGGCCTCAACACGGCTCCCAACAACGAGACCTTGCAAGACACCTTGCAACGCCTCAAGCCAGCGCTGTAAACCATGCGTGTACGGTGGCTTGCTCTGCTGATGAGCGTCTTTTTGGCTGGCTGCGCCACACCTGGCCACACGACAAAACAGTTTGACGCAGAAGAAACCAACGCTGCCGAATGGCGCGGGCGCATCAGCGTACAAGTGCTCGGCGACGCCCCCTCATCCATGAGCGCTAGCTTCCTGCTGCGCGGGAATGCGACAAACGGTGAGTTGGATTTGTATTCACCTCTGGGCACCACACTCGGCGCTTTGCAATGGGCGCCACACCTGGCGCAGCTCAGCGACGGCGGCAAGCCACAATACTTCAACTCACTGACTGATCTGACTGAAAAAGCCACTGGTGCAGCATTACCTGTGGATGCCATTTTTGGATGGTTACAAGGCAAACAGGTACAAGTCACGGGTTGGCAAGCCGACTTATCGGCCATCTCGCAAGGCTCGCTCTCCGCGCGACGCACCGACCCAGCGCCCGAAGTGACGCTGCGCATCAAACTTGATCAATAACCCATGCGCTCACTGCACAACGTTTTAGCCCCCGCCAAGCTCAACTTGTTTTTGCACATCACAGGACAACGTGATGACAGCTATCACTTGCTGCAATCCGTCTTCATGTTGATTGATTGGTGCGACACATTGCACTTTGATGTGCGCCCCAACGGCCAAATTGAACGCGAAGACCTCAACACCGTGTTGCCCGCTGATGACTTGATCGTGCGAGCGGCACAAGCTTTACAGCGCGCCAGTGGTACGCCTCTAGGCGTGCACATCGCCATTGAAAAACATATCCCTGCGCAAGCTGGTATGGGTGGTGGATCTTCCGATGCAGCGACCACATTGCTCGCACTCAACCGCTTGTGGGGGCTGAACTGGCCCGTGTCCAAACTCATACCTTTAGGTTTGGCCTTGGGAGCTGATGTGCCCTTTTTCTTGGGTGGCCACAACGCTTGGGTTGAAGGCATTGGCGAGCAAATGACCCCCATCGATGTGCCTGCCGCGCGCTTTGCCGTGGTCAAACCCAACGCGGGATTGGAGACTGCCAAAATTTTTCGTTCGCCAGAGCTGCATCGCGCTTCAGAAACTGCTACAATGCCGTTCTTCGCTGTTGATCCTTACGGTTTTGGTCGTAATGATTTGCAGCCAGTAGCTCAGGCGCTGTGCCCAGAGATCACCGAAGCCCTCCAGTGGTTAGGCTCTTATGGATTAAGCCCTCGCATGACAGGCTCTGGCAGCGCAGTGTTTGCCCCGTTACCTGATGGTGTGCTGATTGACTCAGCCCCGCACGACTGGCAAATGCGGATTTGCAGCAATATGGCAGTTCATCCACAAGCGGGGTGGGCAGCTAGTGAAAGTTAACGGTTAGTCGCTGCAAAGCGGTTGACCTGTGTAGGGGATTCGCCAAGTTGGTTAAGGCACCGGATTTTGATTCCGGCATTCCGAGGTTCGAGTCCTCGATCCCCTGCCAAATTTTTAAAGAAGCACACCCGTGCTTGGTTTGCAAGTGACGACTTATTGCGTCATTGGTCTTGAAGCGAAAGTCATACGTCATCATGTCGAACCAC
>JACCDZ010835179.1_pt1 | contig 13215 bp, 9 predicted proteins | sample 7449551 | NCBI WGS metagenome assembly JACCDZ01 (sample SAMN15323452, study PRJNA562643) | freshwater metagenome | isolation source: river surface water | place: USA:Blue River Watershed | collected 2017-08-18
CCCAGGCTTGCCTTTTCGCTGGCGACTGAGGCGGCTCAAGGCCTTTTCGCCAATGAAATCCTTGCGGGCGGTGCGCTCGGTGGCTGAATCGGCGGGCTGTGCCGCTCGGGGAGCGGGCGCGGCCGCCCTCGCCCGTGCGGGAGCCTGGGGTTTGGTGGACTTGACCTTGGGGCGGTCAGGCGAGTGCCGCCTGGGGGTGGGCGTTTTGGCCACGGGCTTGGGTGCCTGGGGATCAAGGCCAGCAGCGCGCAGCAAATCGGCCAGATCCGAGCCGTGCAGTTCCACCCAATGGCCCCGGCGCAGCCCGCGGGGCAGGACCACGGGACCATAGCGCACGCGGGTGAGGCGGCTCACCACATGGCCCACCGCCTCAATCAGGCGGCGAACCTCGCGGTTGCGGCCTTCCTGGATCACCACCCGATACCAGGCATTGACGCCCTCGCCCTTGCCCAGGGGCTGCAGGGATTCGAAACGGGCGGGACCATCGTCGAGCATGACGCCATCGAGCAAGGCCGTTTGCGCTTCTTGCGAGAGTTGCCCCAGCACACGCACTGCATATTCGCGCTCCATGCCAAAGCGTGGATGGGTGAGCTGGTTGACCAAGGTGCCCGAATTGGAAAACAGCAGCAAACCCTCGGTGTTGAGGTCCAAACGCCCCACCGATAGCCACTTGCCCGCGCCGATGCGGGGCAGCGTCCGAAAGACCGAGGGGCGATTGTGCGGATCATCGTGAGAAACGATTTCGCCTTCGGGCTTGTGATAGGCCAACACACGGGGTGTGGGCTCAGCCATCTGGTAGCGGATGGGGCGGCCATCGAAACGGATCTGGTCGCCCACCTGGACACGCTGCCCCACATGGGCGGCGCGCCCATTGACGGTCAAGCGACCTTCACGGATCAAGGCCTCCATGTCCAGGCGCGAGCCCAGGCCAGACTGGGCCAGCACCTTGTGCAGCTTGGGGGTTTCAGCCTGGGGCAAGAGCACGCGCTTGCTGGGTGAAACCACCTCCCTGGGCGCACGCGGGGCGCTATCGCTTGGGGTGTCGTTCAGCTCAAGGGGGGGCGCTGAATCGTGCTCGCCCGCTTCAGGCCGGGGAGTTCGGGTGCTCGGCCTGCGGGGGCGGCTCGATGGGGTCTTCTGGGTTGTGCTGCGCCGAGGCGGAGATGAGCGGGTCGCCATGATGAGAATCCTCTGCGTCGGAATGAGGGGCCAACAGAATGGGAAGTTGCTGGTCATTGACCGGCTCTGTGGACTGGATGAGTTCGTCCAGCACCGAATTGGCTACATCGAGGGGAGGCAGCTGATCCAGCGAGGTCAAGCCCAGGTCGTCCAGAAACTGACGCGTGGTGGCATACAAGGCCGGTCGGCCTACCGTTTCGCGATGCCCGATGACTTCCACCCAGCCCCGGTCTTCAAGTTGCTTGATGACCAGGCTATTGATGGTCACACCCCGGATGTCTTCCATGTCGCCACGGGTCACGGGTTGGCGGTAGGCAATGATGGCCAGGGTTTCCATGACCGCCCGGCTGTACTTGGGTGGCTTTTCTGGGTGGAGGCGGTCCAGATACACGCGCATGCTGGGTCGGCTCTGGAAGCGCCAGCCAGAGGCCAGCGCCACGAGCTCCAGGCCTTTGGCAGACCAGTCGAGTTGCAATTCCTGCAGCAAACGCTTGAGGGTGTCTTCGCCGACTTGGCCGTTGAACAACAACACCATGTCCTTGATGGGCATGGCCTGCGAGGCACAGATCAATGCGGTCTCAAGGACGCGCTTGGCTTCAAGGGTATTCATGCGATCCGGGTGGGAGGATGCTCAGTGAGGAGGAATCCGGTGCCTTCACGGCACGGGCAAGAGGCGTTCATTGTAGCCAAGCCCCACCTGCGACAAAGCCTGGCGCAGGTCAGGCGGCGGCGGGCAGGTCCATTGCAGGGCTTGGCCGGTATGGGGATGGGCCAAGCTCAGCCGCCAGGCATGCAAGGCTTGTCGGTTTAGTCCGTCAAGGAGCTGGCCGCCGTAAGTGACATCGGACACCAGCGGATGGCCCAGGTGCGCCATGTGCACGCGGATCTGATGGGTGCGCCCCGAATGCAGGCGGCAATGCACCCAGCTGGCCTGATCGTTGGTGGCCAGGCAGGTGACATCGGTTTGAGACCATTTGCCCTTGCCTTCAGGCAAGGCCGCCATGCGCAGTCGATTTCGGGGGTCACGCCCCATGTCGGTCTGGATTTCGATGTGGGTCTCGCCCCGCCAGGGCTTGTGCGCCAGCGCCAGGTACTCGCGGCGAACCGAACGCGCACCAATGGCCTGCACCAGGGCATCCACCGCAGACGGGGTCTTGCCCACCATCATGAGGCCGCTGGTGTCTTTGTCCAGGCGGTGAACTATGCCCGCTCGCGGCAAGGCGCGAGCACCCGCATGGTGATGCAGCAAGGCATTGAGCAAGGTGCCGCTCCAGTGACCCGGCGCGGGGTGCACCACCAGGCCCGCTGGCTTGTCGATGACCATCAAGTGCTCGTCCTCGTGCAACACGGTGAGGTCCATGGCCTGGGGCTCGAAGGCGGCGCTGGAGGCCAGCGGGTGCAAAGTGACCCGGTAGACCTCGCCCGACCTCACCTTGTGAGAGGGCTTGAGCGGGCGATCGGGGTGTTTGAGCCAGCGCACATCCCCCGCCTCGATGACCTGCGACAGGTGTGAGCGCGACCAGCCAGCCAGCATGGCGGCCAGGACCTTGTCCAGGCGCGCTTCGTGCCATTGCGGGGCAATGGTCAGTTCTTCGACCACCACAGCCCCGTCCTGGGGATCGGCATCGGCAGCCGACCATTCCTCCATGACCCTGTCATCGGATGGGGGATGAGGCTGACCGATAATGCCCGTCATTGGAGTCATTGAATTGGGGATGGGATGTTGAATCTGAAACAGTTTTGCTGTGTGGCGGCAATCCTCGCGCTCGTGGGCTGCGCCACAGAGACCAAAGATCCCACGGCTGGCAAGACCGCACAACAAATCTACCAAGAGGCCAAAGAGTTCGTGGACACGGTCCAGTATGCCAAAGCCATTCCCTATTTTGACAAAGTCGAGGGCATGGCAGCGGGCACGATTCTGGGCGAACAAGCTCAGCTCGACAAAGCCTTCGCTCAATACAAAAACGGCGACCAGTTGCTGGCCTTGGCCACCCTGGACCGCTTCATGCGACTGCACCCCACCCACCCCGCCACCGATTACGCCATCTACCTCAAGGGTGTGGTGTCCTACAAGTCCAACGACGGTTTGCTGGAAAGGTGGTTCCCCCAGGAGCTGGCCGAGCGCGATACCGATGCGGCCAAGGTGGCCTTCGATGTCTTCAAAACCCTGCTCAACCGCTTCCCTGATTCCAAGTACGCGCCCGACGCCAAAAAGCGCATGGCCTACATCGCATCGAGCCTGGTGGTCACCGAGGTCAAGATCGCCCAGTTCTACCTCGAGCGCGGTGCCTATGTGGCTGCGGTCAACCGTGCCCAGCAAATCTTGTTGGACTTCCCCCAGGATGCCAGCACAGAAAAAGCCTTGGAGATCCTGGTGCGCGCCTATGACAAATTGGGCATACGCCAGCTGCGTGACGACAACCTGCGTGTGCTCAAACGCACCTTCCCAGACAACGCCTTGAGCAAGTCCATGTTCCTGGACTCCTCCACCCTGAGCGATGCGCCGGCCAAACCGGCCAGCCCGACCGTGGCCAACCCCAAAAGCGACAAGCCCGCTAAGCCCTGGTACAAGATTTGGTGAGCCCCAGCTCCAGCATGGCCTGCTCCAGCTGGGCTCGTGTGAGCACGCGACGCATGGGCGGCAAGCTCGCCAGCAGCGATTTGCCATAGTTGGCGCTGGCGAGTCTGCGGTCGCAAATCACCAGCACCCCTTTGTCCGACTGGGTTCGAATCAAACGCCCTGCTCCCTGTTGCAGGCTCACCGCCACATCGGGCAAATGCAGCTCGATGAAGGGGTTCTTGCCCTGTGATTGCAAGGCCTCGGCTTTGGCTTGCATCAAGGGGTCGTCGGGGGGTGCAAAGGGCAGCTTGTCGATGATGACGGCTTGCAGGGCATCACCGGGCACATCAAAGCCTTCCCAAAAACTGGCCGTGGCCACCAGCACGCAACCCCTGGGGTCCTCTGGGCTGCCCCCTTGCTGGAACCAGTTCATCAGCTGCCGCTTGGTGTGCTGTCCCTGGGACTTGACCTGAGGGTCGCCGGGCTGATCCAGGTCCTCGCCCAGGATGCGCGCAATCTCTTTCAAAGCCCGGTTAGTGGTGGTGAGCACCAAGGTTCGCCCACCGAGTTGGCGAGCGACGTTGGTGGCCAGCACCGCCACCTGTTCCGAGTGCAAGGGGTCTTTGGGCTCCACCATGTCGGTGGGAATGAACAACACCCCCTGCTCGGGGTAATCAAAGGGGCTTTGCACTTTGAGTGTGCGGGCATGAGAGAGGCCACAAGGCTGGGTGAACCATTTGAGTTGGTCGTCCGCCCCCAGGGTGGCCGAGGTGAAGATCCAGGTTTTGGGGGGTGGATCACCCACCTCCACCACCGGCGCATCCCCCCACAGCCCCGCCACCGACTGATTCAAATCCAGCGGGGCTTGATGCACACCGATTTGTCCACCCAGGGCCGTTTCAGCCCATCGCACACCCTGGTTGCAAGGCGAGGAGAAGAGCCGCCAGGTGGCGCGCAAGGCCTGGGCCCGGTCCAGCAGGCGTTGAAGTTCGGGATGGACTTCGGCCACCGCCTGCAAGGCGTTCTCGCACAGGCTCAGTTGCTCGTCCAGCGCTTGCCAGGGGGGTGCCCATTCTTCTGGCCGCACCGATTCGGGGCCATCGTCGCGCCAGCGATGGCGTGCCGATGCCGGCTCCCTGGGCAGACTCAGCCGCCAGTCCTTGGTGGCCTTTTGAAGCGATGAGGCCAGGTCCTGCCAGCTGGCCAATCCCTTGGCATGGGCAAGTCCGCCCACCAGCAGGTCGCGACTCAAGTCCAGCAGAGCCGAGGACGTCAGCGACACCCCTAAAAACTGCGTGCCCACCTCGTTGAGTTGATGGGCTTCATCAAAGATCACCACCCGCACACTGGGCAGCAGCTCGGCCACACCCGATTCCTTGACCTGCCAATCGGCAAAAAACAAATGGTGATTGATGACCACCACATCGGCTTGCATGGCCTCTCGCCTGGCCTGGTTGACGTGACAGCTTTGCCAATGGTCACAGTCGCTGCCCAGGCAGTTCTCGCGCGTGGAGGTCACCAGGGGCAGCAAGCCGCTTTGCTCCTCCAGACCCGGCACCTCGGACACATCACCACTGCGGGTGACGCCAGACCAGCGCTTGACCTGGTGCAGCATCACCACGGCAGTGGGGTCAGGCAGCAGCCCCTGATGGAGGGTTTGTTCCATGCGGTGCACGCACAAATAGCTCGATCGCCCCTTGAGCAAGGCCACCTGGACCTGAATGCCCAGGACCGAGAGCAACGCTGGCAAATCCCGTGAAAACAGCTGTTCCTGCAAAGCCTTGGTGGCCGTGGAAACGAGGATGCGCTCGCGGCTGAGCAAGGCCGGAACCAGGTAGGCAAAGGTTTTTCCAACGCCAGTGCCGGCCTGCACGACCAGCGAGCCGCCTTGCTGGATTTGCTGCGTCACCGCCTGAGCCATGTGAATCTGACCATCGCGCGGGACATAGCCAGGCCACTGCCTGGCCAATGGCCCCTGGGCGGAGAAACACTGTTCAACCTCGTGATTCAGGTTGATGGGGGTGTTCATTTGGGAAATTCACCCGGTTGGGGCAAAGCCAGCGGCTTGCTGGACTGGTTTTCATGCCGCTTTTGAACGTCCTTGCGATGCTGCTCCGATTCCTGCAGCCGCTCCTGGCGCTTTCTGGCGTTCTCGCGCTGTTCGGCTTCGGTTGGGGCGTTGGGGGTTTTGGGCAGGCGCTCACCCTGAGCTTTGGGGAGTTTGCCTTCGGGCACCACCACCGCATCGCTTTGCTCGCGCACCGGCGGCTCGGACTGGACTTTGGGCGCTTGCAAGCGCTCGGCTTGTTCGCGTTCACGCTGCTGCAACCGGTCCTGCGCCATGGCGCCCCGGATGCGCCGCTCGCGGTCGTTGAGCTGGATTTCCTGGTCGCGCAGCGCCTTGAGCTCGGCTTGCCGCTGCTTGTCCACCTTTTCACGGCAACCGGTAACGGCAAAGCGCTTTTTGCAGGCCTCGTCGGCCTGCTGCCATGTCGCCTCGGCCTGGCTGCGGGCAAGGTCGATCTGGGTGCGCTGGCGCTGGATGTCGTCGAGTTCGTCGGCTGAAACCATGGCGCTCATCATCGCCAGCAAGGCGCTGGCGCAAGCCACCCGGAATGTGAGCCGGTTCATGTCAATCGTGTGTCCACGTCACGCCGCGAGAGGGCCAAAAACTCTGCGCTTTGCATTTCCTCCAGTCGCGACACGGTGCGGGGGAATTCATGCGAGAGGGGTCCTTCTGTGTAGAGTTCTGCGGCAGGCACTTGAGCTGACATCATCAATTTGACCCGCCGATCGTAAAGGACGTCGATGAGCCAGGTGAAGCGACGGGCTTCGGAGGCCATGCGCGGCGGCATCTGCGGCACGCCGCTCAACAACACGGTGTGGAACTGGCTGGCCAGCTCCAGGTAGTCGTTCATGGAACGCGGCCCCCCACAGAGGGTCTTGAAATCAAACCACACGATGTCGCCCGACTTGCGGATGGCGCGGATCTGGCGGCTCTCAATGGACAACACCGGATCCTCGTCCGGACCTGCGGCCAGGCGCTCAAAGGCCTGGGTCATTTCCTCATCGGTCTGGTCGTTGAAGGGGCACAGGTACAGGCGCAACTGCTCCAGGGTGCGGCGGCGGTAATCCACGCCGTTGTCCACCTGGACCACTTGCATGCGCTGCTTGATGAGGGCAATGGCCGGCAGGATGCGGTCGCGATGCAGGCCATCGGGATAGAGGCCATCCGGGTGAAAGTTGGAGGTGGTCACAAAGCCCACGCCGTTTTGGAACAGGGCTTCGAGCAATCGATGCAGGATCATGGCATCGGTGATGTCGGCCACATGGAATTCATCGAAACAGATCAGGGTGTAGCGCTTGGCGATGCGTTTGCCCAGTTCGTTGAGCGGGTTGACCGTGCCTTGCAGCTCGCGCAGTTCACGATGGACCTCGCGCATGAACTCGTGAAAGTGCAGCCGGGTCTTGCCCTTGACCTGCACCGCCTGGTCAAAGCAGTCCATGAGAAAGCTCTTGCCCCGCCCCACCCCGCCATGCATGTAAACGCCCTGGGGCAGCTCGGGCTTTTTGAACAGGTTCTTGAGGCTGGAGCGTTGGACATCGAAGGCATGCCAGGCCTGGGCGCAGGCATCGAGCAGATCAACCGCCCGGAGTTGGGCGGGGTCGGCGCTGAACCCGCGCTGGGCGAGTTCGTGTTCATAGACCTGCCTGACGCTACGTGTCAAAGCGGGCGCCTCCTCAGAAATTGAGGGTGCGCTTGTCCACCGCCAACGCCGCTTCCTTGGTGGATTCGCTCAAGGATGGGTGGGCATGGCAGATGCGGGCAATGTCTTCGCTGCTGGCCTTGAAGGCCATGGCCACGCAGGCCTCGGCAATCAGCTCGGAGGCCATGGGACCCACGATGTGGACCCCCAGGATCTCGTCGGTCTTGGCATCGGCCAGCAACTTCACCATGCCCGTGGTGTCACCCAAGGCGCGCGCACGGCCATTGGCCAGGAAGGGGAAGGTGCCCGCCTTGTAGGACACGCCATCGGCCTTGAGTTGCTGCTCGGTGCGACCCACCCAGGCAATTTCAGGGCTGGTGTAGATGACCCAGGGCACGAGGCCAAAGTCCACATGGCCATGCTGACCGGCAATGCGTTCGGCTACCGCCACGCCTTCTTCTTCAGCCTTGTGCGCCAACATGGGGCCACGCACCACATCGCCCACCGCCCAAATGCCGGGCACGGTGGTTTTGCAATCGGCGTCCACCACAATGGCACCGCGCTCATCGAGTTGCAAGCCCACAGCCTCGGGGTTCAAGCCCGTGGTGTTGGGCACGCGGCCAATGGACACCACCACCTTGTCCACATCGAGGTGTTGCGCCTCGCCCTTGGCATTGGTGTAGGCGACGCTGACCCCCTTTTTGCCAGCCTTGATCTCGCCCACTTTGACGCCGAGTTCGATGCGCAGGCCTTGCTTGTCAAAGGCCTTCTTGGCTTCCTTGGCAATTTGCTCGTCGACCGCACCCAGGAAGGTGGGCAGGCCTTCGAGCACGGTCACGTCCGCCCCCAGGCGACGCCACACCGAGCCCATTTCCAGACCAATCACGCCAGATCCGATGAGCACCAGTTTGTTGGGCACAGCGCCCATGCGCAGGGCGCCGTCGTTGGAGAGGATGAACTCCTCATCGAAGGGCACACCTGGGAGCGCCCGCGCCGATGAACCCGTGGCCACGATGACTTGCTTGGCCGTGAGGACCTCGTTGTCCTTGCCCGCGACCTTGACGGCAAAACCCGCATCGGTCTTGCCTTCAAACGAGCCGCGCCCATGAAAGAACGCCACCTTGTTTTTCTTGAAGAGGTAGAGGATGCCGTCGTTGTTCTGTTTCACCACGTTGTCTTTGCGGGCAATCATCTTGGTCACGTCCATCTTGACCTCTTTGGCGCTGATGCCGTGGTCTGCAAAGTGGTGCGTGGCGTGCTCGTAGTGCTCAGACGATTGCAACAAGGCCTTGGAGGGAATGCAGCCCACGTTGGTGCAGGTGCCCCCAGGGGCTGGACCGCCCGCTGCGTTTTTCCATTCGTCGATGCAGGCGACCTGGAAACCGAGTTGTGCTGCGCGGATGGCAGCGATGTAGCCACCAGGACCAGCGCCGATGACGATGATGTCGAAAGATTTGCTCATGAGGGGTCTCGAATGAAGCCATGCCCCAGATGGGGCATGGTGAGGGGATCAGATGTCAAACAACAGGCGCGAGGGATCTTCCAGCGCCTCTTTCATGGCCACCAGACCCAGCACGGCTTCACGGCCGTCGATGATGCGGTGGTCATAGGACATGGCCAGGTAGTTGATGGGGCGAACCACCACCTGCCCGTTTTCGACCACGGCACGGTCCTTGGTGGCGTGAACCCCCAGGATGGCCGATTGCGGCGGGTTGATGATGGGGGTGGACAGCATGGAGCCAAAGGTGCCGCCGTTAGAGATGGAGAAGGTGCCGCCGGTCATCTCCTCGATGCCCAGCTTGCCCTCTTGGGCCTTCTTGCCGAACTCGGCGATCTTCTTCTCGATGTCGGAGAAGCTCATCTGGTCGGCGTTGCGCAGGATGGGCACGACCAGACCACGGGGCGAACCCACGGCAATGCCAATGTCGAAATAGCCGTGGTAGACGATGTCGTTGCCATCAACCGAGGCGTTGAGCACCGGGAACTTCTTGAGCGCGTGCACAGCCGCCTTGACGAAAAAGCTCATGAAGCCGAGCTTGACGCCATGGGTCTTTTCGAATTTTTCCTGATGGGTTTTGCGCAAAGCCATGACCGGCGCCATGTTCACTTCGTTGAACGTGGTGAGGATGGCGTTGGTGGCCTGGGATTGCAGCAAGCGCTCGGCAATGCGCGCACGCAGGCGGGTCATGGGCACGCGCTGTTCGGGGCGATCACCCAGGTTGACTGCCGGTGCGGACACCTGAGGCAAAGTGGCGGTGGGTGCGCCAGTGGGAATCACGCTGGGACCTGCGGCCACGGCAGAGAGCACGTCGCCCTTGGTGACGCGACCATCTTTGCCCGTGCCTGCCACGGAACCCGCAGCAAGGTGGTTGTCGGCCATGAGCTTGGCGGCGGCGGGCATGGCCACGCCGGCTTTGCTGTTGGACGCGGGCGCGGTAGCGGCAGCGGCAACAGGGGCTGCGGGTGCCGCAGCAGGCGCGGCAGCGGCAGGTGCAGCAGCGGGGGCAGCGCCGGCCTTGCCTTCACTGTCGATCTTGGCGATGAGCTGCTGCGCCACGACCGTGCCGCCGTCGCCCACCACGATTTCTGCCAGCACGCCGGCGCTGGGCGCGGGCACTTCCATCACCACCTTGTCGGTTTCGATTTCAATGAGGATCTCATCGGCCGCAACGGCCTCACCGGGTTTTTTCTTCCACTGCAGCAAGGTGGCTTCGGCCACCGATTCGGAGAGCTGGGGAACTTTGACTTCAACGATTGCCATGATGTGTATCCGTGATGCTTTGAATGTTGGGTTTACTTGGTCAGCACAAAGCCCTTGAGCTTGGCGAAGGCGGCTTCAATCAGGGCCTTTTGCTGGTCCTGGTGCAGGTGTGAATAGCCCACAGCGGGTGAGGCCGAGGCGGCACGACCGGCATAGCCCAGCTTCTGGCCATCGGTCATGTTCTCGTGGATGTTGTGCTGGATGAAGAACCACGCGCCCTGGTTTTGGGGCTCGTCCTGGCACCAGACGATCTCGGTGGCCTTGGGGTATTTCTTCATCTCGGCGGCAAACGCCTTGTGCGGGAAGGGATAGAGCTGCTCGACGCGCAGGATGGCCACGTCATCAGCGCCCTTTTCCTCGCGCTTTTTCATCAGGTCAAAGTAGACCTTGCCCGAGCAGGCGATCACGCGCTTGACCTTGTCGGCCTTGATGTCACGGGTTTCACCGATCACCGTCTGGAAACCGCCCTTGGTGAACTCGGACAAGGGGCTGGTCGCATCCTTGTTGCGCAGCAAGGACTTGGGCGTGAAGATGACCAGGGGCTTGCGCAGGTCGCGCACCATTTGGCGGCGCAGCACATGGAAGATCTGGCTGGCGGTGGTGGGCTGCACGATTTGCATGTTGGTGTCAGCGGCCAACTGCATGAAGCGCTCCACGCGGGCTGAGCTGTGCTCGGGACCCTGACCCTCGTAGCCATGGGGCAGCATGAGCGTGATGCCGTTGACGCGGCCCCACTTGACCTCACCCGAGGCAATGAACTGGTCGATCACCACCTGCGCGCCGTTGGCAAAGTCACCAAACTGGGCTTCCCAGACCACCAGGGTGTTGGGGTCGTTAGAGGCGTAGCCGTATTCGTAGGCCAGCACCGCTTCCTCGGAGAGGATGGAGTCAATGACCACAAACGGTGCCTGATTCTCGGCCACGTGCTGCAGGGGGATGTAGGTGCCCTCGTCCCACTTCTCGCGGTTTTGGTCGTGAATCACGGCGTGACGGTGGGTGAAGGTGCCGCGACCGCAGTCCTCACCCGAGAGGCGCACCGGATAGCCGCTGGCCACCAGCGAGGCAAAGGCCATGTGTTCGCCCATGCCCCAGTCCACGTTGACATCGCCACGACCCATGGCAGCGCGGTCGTCGTAGACCTTTTTAACCAATTGGTGGGGCGTCACATTGGCGGGCACGGTGGTGATCTTCTCGGCCAAGCGCTTCCACTCGCTGAGCGGGATGGCGGTGTCGGAGGCATCGGTCCATTTCTTGCCCAGGAAGGGTGACCAGTCCACCGCGTACTTGCTCTTGAAGTTGGTGATGACCGGGTCACTGGTGTGCTTGCCCGCGTCCATGGCGGCGCGGTAGGCCTTGACCATGTCGTCGCCCAGGCTTTCACCCAGGCCCTGAGCCGAGAGCTTGTCGGCGTAGAGGCGGCGGGTGCCGGGGTGTGAGCTGATCTTCTTGTACATCAGCGGCTGGGTGAGGCTGGGGGTGTCTTGCTCGTTGTGGCCAAGCTTGCGGAAACAGGTTATGTCCACCACCACATCGGCGCTGAACTGCATGCGGTATTCCAGGGCCAACTGGGTGGCGAGCACCACGGCCTCGGGGTCGTCGCCATTGACGTGCAACACCGGGGCTTCGACCATCTTGAAGATGTCGGTACAAAACGCGGTGGAGCGCAGGTCGCGCGGATCCGAGGTGGTGAAACCGATCTGGTTGTTGATGATGATGTGGACCGTGCCACCCGTGGTGTAACCACGGGTTTGCGCCAAGCACAGGGTTTCCTGGTTGACGCCCTGCCCGCCCACAGCCGCATCGCCATGCACCAGCACCGGCAGGACCTGGCTGCCTTTGGCATCGCCACGGCGGTCCATGCGAGCACGCACCGAGCCTTCGACCACGGGGTTGACGATTTCAAGGTGAGAGGGGTTGAAGGCCAAGGAGAGGTGAACCGGACCGCCAGGGGTGGCCACATCGGAGCTGAAACCCTGGTGGTATTTCACGTCGCCAGCGGGCAGCTCTTCGGGTGCGGTGTGGTCAAACTCGGCAAACAGCATGCCGGGCAGCTTGCCCAGGGTGTTGACCAGCACGTTGAGGCGGCCACGGTGCGCCATGCCAATCACGATTTCCTGCACGCCCTGCTCGCCTGCGCGCTGGATGAGTTCGTCCATGGAGGCAATGAAGCTCTCGCCGCCTTCGAGGGAGAAGCGCTTCTGACCGACGTACTTGGTGTGCAAGTAACGCTCAAGGCCTTCTGCCGCTGTGAGTCGTTCAAGGATGTGCTTTTTCTTTTCGACGCTGAAATTGGGTTTGCTGCGGATGCTCTCGAGCTTTTGCTGCCACCAGCGCTTTTGCACCATGTCGGTGGTGTACATGAACTCCGCACCGACCGTGCCGCAATAGGTTTCACGCAGCGCATTGAGGATCTCGCGCAGGCTCATGCGGTCTTTGCCGAAGAAGGTGTTGGAGGTGTCAAACACCGTTTCGTGATCGGCATCGGTGAAGCCGTAGAACGAGGGCTCCAGCTCGGGGATGTTGGGTCGCTCGGTGCGCTTCAAGGGATCCAGATCAGCCCAACGTGCACCCACATTGCGGTAAGCAGCAATGAGCTGTTGCACGGCGGTGCGCTTGCGGCCCATTTCGACATCGGCACTGGCCATGACCACACGGGTGCCGCCTTGCTTGGCGCGGTCGGCAAAGGCATTGATCACAGGGAGGTGGGGGACGTCTTTGGCGTTGGAGCCGTCGACTGCGGGGACATGCTGGAGGGCGTCAAAGTAATCGCGCCAGTTGTCGGGGACGCTGCCTGGATTGGCCAGGTAGTTTTCGTACATCTCCTCGACGTAAGGGCCATTGCCCCCAAAGAGATGGGTGTTGGCCGAATAGGCCGCGTAGACGGATTTGGTCTCGCTCATTGACTCGCTACCTCCGTTCTCCTGAAGAGAACATTAGTTGGTTGAAACTACCTTCCGCGTCACGGCTGAACCGGTTGGCGGATGCGACAGTGGCTGGGAAGGGCCGAA
>JACCDZ011343185.1_pt1 | contig 13215 bp, 7 predicted proteins | sample 7449551 | NCBI WGS metagenome assembly JACCDZ01 (sample SAMN15323452, study PRJNA562643) | freshwater metagenome | isolation source: river surface water | place: USA:Blue River Watershed | collected 2017-08-18
GATCAGGCTTTACTGTTACAGCAATGGATTACTGTAGATAAACGTCCAGACCGTACAGAAGAGTGGCTTAATATTCTGATTAGAAAAGTGCAGGCTTAGATATGTTAGTCAGTATAGCCGAAATACCAACCCCTCAAGAACAGTTAAAATTCTTGAAGCATATTCAGCAGATATTGCAGTCAGGGACTTTTACTTCGACATATAAGTTTGCTTTGCTGATCAGTATCACGCGTCTGGCGATTGAACAGGGTCAAGATACCGGCGCTGTGTTGCATTTGGACTATCAGGATATTGCTGAAAAGTTTATTGACCTGTACTGGAAACAGTCACTGCCGTTCCAGTTCAACCATTATGAACCTTTTATCCTTAAACAAGCCACTGGACAGCAAGCAAAAATCATTAGTGAAATTCAGAATGCACAGCAACAATTCAAGACCTTGGCCGCGTTGAGAAAGGATGTACTTTACTGGAACAGGCTGAAGCGAACAGTTGCGACAACGGTCAAGCAAATGCCGGTGGTATATTTGCAGAATCTGAATGGTCAAACGGTAGAATTTCTCTATTGCCTTGAAGACTCAAAACAGTCCCTAAAGCTTTTACCTAAAGTGATGTATTGCTTGAGACAATTTAGTGAAATTATTGAAGAGCTGTGTCAAAAGCGATGGATTGATTTTGTTCGGCTGAACAAGCAGAACCTGATAGTACTGGATGGATTACCTGACCTGGATGAATTCATGTTTGCCCCAAGTCGCAATCAACTGGGGCAGGTCGCGGACTTCTTAATTGATTTACAGCAATGCCAGTGTTTTTACTGTGGCAAAAGCCTAAAAAATTCCAAATATGCTGTAGATCATTTTATTCCATGGTCTTTATATCCTGCCGATACCGGACATAACTTTGTTCTGTCAGATGACAAATGTAATTCACAGAAAAGTAATTATTTAGCATCCGAGCAATTCTTGGAGCAATGGAGAGAACGTAATCATCTGCATAATCATGCGATTACTCAGGAAATTTCGCAATTTGGTTTTTTGACTGATCTCCAACGCTCACATCGAGTTGCTGATTGGGCTTATAAACAGGCGATAGAGAATGAGTATTTAGTCTGGTTAGGGGGGAAAGATAAACAGATATACCACAGTAATTTATAGCCTAACTTAAATAAAAAGTCTCCGACAAACCTGGTACGGTTCAGAATTTAATTTTTATAAATCGCTATAATGTTTTTTTAACAATGAGAAAACAATTGTACTGATCTGTCGAGCAAGATATGGAGGTACAGCATTTCCGACCTGCGTATACTGATTAGTACGGTTTCCTTCAAATATATAGTTGTCAGGGAAGGTTTGTAATCTTGCCGCTTCCCTTACAGTGAGACTTCTACACTGCTTTGGATCATAATGAATGAAATAATGACCATCTTTTGAAATATGGCTTGTTATTGTAGTCGCTTCCTTATGAGCAAGCTGCACGCGAAAACGGTCATTATAAGACCCAGAATTCCAGTTCTGGTGTTGTGGAGCAAGCTTAGTCGGGAAATTTTCAGCTTTAGGTGAGAACCCTCTCTGTTCACCATATAATGCACAAAAACTGTATCTGAGCAGATCTGACTCCATATGTCCTCTTGTCTCATGATTGAGAACTAGATTCAGTTCAGGATCAAGAATCCATTTCTTCAAATGATCTGGCAACTGGTTTGATGATTTATATTTATGAACAGTTTCTTTTCTTTTCAAATCTTTATATGGTTGGAGATAAGTTTTATTAACATCAACACCAATATTATTTAATGCGCTTAATGTTTCGGCATTACTTGATACAACTTGCTGCCATGAATAATAAGAATCATCTTTTTTTGATAACCCGCTTCGTAGTTTTGGCAAATCGCCAATAGCCTCTTTAACTGAAACTTTAGGGTAAGTATTTTTATCCAAGATATCAGGTATATGTTCAATATCCTCCCTCACTCCAAGCAGAATAACTCGGTGTCGAGCTTGAGGAATCCCGAATTCTTCGGATTTAATCAGGTAATTCAGTTTGTCTGGAGTAGTAGAGTTATCTCCCTCTTCTGTTTTTTCAACAAGAGAATATATTTTGTATGAAGGGCAAGCCTTTGATCCTGTGATTTCTGATGGATTCTGCAGGTCTTTAAGAATTTGAGGAAATATTAATTGATTCTCAACTTTTGCAGTAAGAATCCCTCTGACATTTTCCATGACAAAAACATCAGGTTTTGCAATTGATAGAACCTGTAGATATTCTTTGTAAAGAAAGTGGCGATGATCTTCTTTGGGTACATAGTTTTTATTGCCGGCATTTCTGGAACGACCAGCTAAACTATAGGCTTGGCAGGGCGGGCCTCCGATTAAAATTTTAGGTCCGCTATGATTTTCTGTTAGCTCTTTTACCCTAGCATGAATGTGGTCGTTATCTATACCTAATTCACAAGGACCTTCTAAAGTTTCCTGAAAAGCTGATCCATAAATTTCTTCATGTGATTCAAAGAGATTATTCCTAGAAATTTTACCATTTAAATATTGATAGTAACTATCTAGACAGCCTTTTTGCTTTGCAAGTCTGTAAAATGCTCTTGTAGTTAGTGTCATATGAGCATGTGGATCTTTTTCAACAGACATGCCTATTTTAAAAGGATGCTTATTATTATCTATGTAAGAGGCGAATCCTTCGCCGAGTCCACCTGGCCCAGAGAATAGATCAATTACTAAAATATCATTATCTTTCATAGTAGCCTGATAACTTAAAAAACACATGCATAATACCAGGTCTTGTCAATCGCACAAGACTTAAAAAACTTGATAGGTAAAATTAAATAAAGCCTTGTAATTAAAATGATAACAGTTTGCTTTTCAATAGTAGTGAATTAAAAATTTCCTAGTAAATTTTTATACTATTTAGTCTGTAATTCCCATTTTTTGGATTATTTTTCAAATATTTGATGCTATATTAATACTATTTTAGAAGAACCTAGATTACTAGCATTTAAAAAATTGATGGTCTAGATCGAACCTTCCGGGATTATTATGAAAATCTCATATAAGACTAAGCCTTTGAGCCCTTTACTAAAAGCTACTATTAAAGCTGGTGCTTTAGACGCTGTAAAATTACAAATTGAAAGAGGAGCTCAATTAAATGCGGTAGATTCAGCGGGCCTTTCCGCTGTAATGTTAGCTGTAATTTTCAAACAACCAGATATTTTTCAGTATTTGATCGAAGCTGGAGCTTCTTTAGAGTTGATCGACTCAAAAGGGATGTCGGCTATTGATTATGCAGAAGCAAGTGGTGTTGAAAAAATAAAGGAAAGCATACGAGATGTACAAAATAAGACAATAAATACTACTAGTGACCCGAATCTTCTTAGAGAAGCAATCTCTGATCAAATTATAAATCAATCTACTGAATCTAAGATTGAGCAAGAAAAAGTTAGTTTTAAGACGACAAGTATTGAGTTCGAAGATAGTAAAGAAATAGAAAAGGAACAAAATTTAATACAGGAGGTTGATAGTCACTTAGTAGATTTTAATTTTGAATTAGATGAAGATTTATCTTTTGATGCGGGATGGGCTTTAGATACGTCTGATCACTGGTGTAGTGATGAAGAAATCGAGGTTCCTGAGAATGACTTAGCTTGCTTGGTGGAAGCTGAAACAATTTATAATAAAATAGTTAATCATCAAATTCTTGATATAGATACGATTGATTGGTCAGATATTGAAATTGATCTACCTGTTAGTCAACAAAGAGTAATAAATATAAAAGACGAATTTTCTCATTTATATTATTTGTTAATTCAAAGTACCATTAAAGGAATGGTTTCATATAGCCAAGTATTACAAGCTATTAAGATTGATATTGGTGAGACATATATAGATACAGCACTGCCTGTAATTCTAAATTTATTTGGTGATTTGGGTGTTTTAATAGAAGACTTTAAGCCGTTCGAAGTTAATTATGAAGATGATGGTATTAATCCATCAGAAAGCCTTATTGAAGATAGTTTAATTAACTTGAATTATGAGCTGGAAGGCGATCTTTTCTCATTAAATATTTATTTTTCACAAATCCAAAAATTTGAATTAATTGATCGAGATGAGGAAGAAAGAATTGGCTTGCAAATGAATATTGCTTTGTTGGTCCTTGCCAAAAATATTGCTAATTTACCTACTCATTATTGGTCAAAAGTAGTTGATATATTTGAAAACTCTTCTAATAAAGAAGAAAATAAACTGCTTGTTGAAGAAAGTGAAGTTGATGAGGAAATAAGTGTTAGTGATGAAATTAAAAATAATGAAATAAGTGAAATTGCTAACGGAAATAGTTTAGAAACAAAAGAAAATAATGAGACTTTAAATTTCGGGGATATTGTAATTCAGCTAAGAAAAAATCATAAATCTTATGAAAGTAATCAATATATTCCACGTCCTAAAATTAAAGATTTAGACAAATTATTAAAAATTGTAGAAGAAGATTTTATTGATATCGATGCTAAAGAAATTATTCACCCTATTACCAAGTATAAAAAAGCTCGTGAAAAATTAATTAAGGCAAATTTCAGGTTAGTAAATTATTTTGCAAAAAAATATGCGCTGTCTGGTGTGCCATTAGAGGACCTTATTCAGGAAGGTAATATAGGGTTATTAACTGCAGTTGATCGTTATGATTATCAATTGGGTTATAAATTTTCAACTTATGCAACTTGGTGGATAAAACAATCAATTACCAGAGCGATAGCTAATACTAATCGTTTGATTCGATTACCTGTACATATGTATGAATTAGTTAGTTCTATTGAAATCGCAAGGCAGTCTCTGGAAGACGAAGGTTTACCAGTCACTATTTCATCACTGGCACATAAAGCTGAATGCTCAGAGCTGAATGTTAGAAAGGCAATAAGTGCTGATCATGCTGTAGTATTTTTTGATGATATCTTAGGTGAAGAAAATGAATATTTAAAAGAGAATGAAATAATTAGCCCATTTTCAGGTCCTGAAGATGTGATCTTGGCAGCTGACTTAAGAAGGGCGATTTATAAACAGCTGGCTGAATTAGATGAGCGCCCAGCAAAAATCTTGGAACTAAGATTTGGTCTTAAAGATGATAATGATCTTACTCTTGAAGAGGTTGGTAGCCAATTTAATGTTACCCGAGAGCGTATCAGACAAATTGAAGCAAAAGCTTTAAAAAAATTAAGACATATTTCACGTTCTGAATATTTGGAACCTTTTATTACGTTTATAAAAGAAGACTTGAAAGAAGAAGAGAGTACGAAGGAAGGAAGTAATGCATAGCCATATTAAATCTCGTAATGCCCCCCCACAAGCAAGTGCAATGATCGAAGCTTTAAGAGGGTTGGGCTATAACACAGCGACTGCATTGGCTGACATTATTGATAACAGTATTAGTGCTGATGCAAATCGTATTGATTTACTTTTTAACTGGGATGGTCAAAAGAGTCGAGTCATTGTTTGGGACAATGGTAATGGCATGAGTGCTGAAGAAATTGATAAAGCAATGAGATTAGGGGGGAGAAGTCCATTAGAACAAAGGGATGCCAAGGATCTGGGGCGTTTTGGTTTGGGGCTTAAGACTGCTTCATTTTCTCAATGTAGAAAATTGACTGTAATATCTTGTGGCAAGGATGGAACCCATAGTCTCAGATGGGATTTAGATGTCTTAGCCCGTCAACAGGATGGGGTGTGGCATTTATTGGAAGGCCCGTTTCCAGAGCTTGAGGATTTAACTAAAGATCTAAATCATGCTGGTCACGGAACAATGGTAATTTGGGAGGAGCTAGATAGAATTGTATCTTCAAAATTTACCGTTGATGACTGGTTGAATCTTATAGATCAGATCGAATCTCATTTATCTATGGTCTTTCACCGCTATCTAGAAATAAAAGAAAAACTTACTATCCGGATAAATGGAAAAGCAATTAAACCTTGGGACCCTTTTTTTTCAGGACATCCATCAAAACCATGGAATTCACCAGTTCAGCCTTTTAAAAATACGCAGATTAAAATTGAATGTCATGTATTACCCCATAAGGATCGTCTAACTGCACAAGAATTGAAAGTAGCGGAAGGACCAAATGGGTGGATAGCTCAACAGGGTTTCTATGTTTATCGCAATGAAAGATTAATAGTGGCAGGTAGCTGGTTAGGTCTTAAGTCATCTGATTCCCAAAGAAAAGCATGGATAAAGGATGAAATCCATAAACTGGCGAGAATAAAACTGGATATCCCCAATACAATGGACAAAGAGTGGGAAATTGATATTCGAAAAGCTGTTGCGAGGCCACCAGTATATTTACGTAAATGGCTGGCCAGTCATGCAGAAGATACAAGAAATAGGGCTAGAAAAGTTTTTATTTACCGTGGGCAAATTACTAAAACTACGATTGATAAGGGTGAAGTCAAGCAAGCTTGGAAGGCTGAGCATTCAGCTAGTGGAATGAGGTATAAAATTGATCTTGAGCATCCAGCTATTAGTTCAGTAATGGAAAATGCTGGTGATTTTTTACCTAATTTAAAAGTTATGTTGAGAGTCATTGAAGAAACAGTACCTATTCAACGTATATGGCTAGATACCGCAGAGAATAAAGAAGCACCTTATACGGGATTTTCTGGTGAACCAACCACAGAGGTTGTAGAGGTTTTAACCACCTTATATAGAAATATGATTCGAATAAAAGGTATGACTCCAGAACAAGCAAAGAAAAGTTTGCATAAGACTGAGCCATTTAATAATTATCCAGATTTAATTGAAAAATTATCAGGATAAATTCTATTTTTTAAGGAAGAAATTTAAATGCACCCAGAGCACCACAAGAACGAAAAAACGGTTATTAAAACTGTTCAAGAACTTCTTATAAGTGAAGAAGATAAATCATTTATAACTCCAGAAAAAATTATTGAAACAGTCGATTCACTTCTTAGTATGCAATTATATGCAAGATTTAAAGAAAATCTGGATTATGATTTTGTAATAGATGAGTTAATTCGTCGTAATAGTATTTGGATTGGTCAAGATAGTATTCTCATTAATAATGTAGGTCATATTGCTTGGCTTACTACAGAAAGAAAAAAAGACTGGAGGTATTGGGAACGCTATAAAGAATGGCAAGAGAAAAAATTAGACTGGGTTAGTTTAAATGCCTTAGATAAATCCACAGACGAAATTTTAGGTTTGTTGGAAGATCCTACACGTAAAGATGCTTGGGATAGAAGAGGGTTAGTTGTTGGCCATGTTCAGTCAGGGAAAACAGGTAACTTTACAGGTCTAATATGTAAAGCCGCAGATGCGGGTTATAAAATTATAATCGTATTAGCTGGTATGCATAATAATCTAAGATCTCAAACACAGATGCGATTAGATGAAGGATTCTTAGGTTATGAGACTCATCCTGATCCGAAGAAAATAAAACTTATTGGTGTAGGGGAACTTGATTCTGGATTACGTCCTAATTATGTTACAAATAGAACAGATAAAGGTGACTTTAATAAAAATTTAGCAGATGGCGCAGGCATACAACCAGAGGAACGTCCTTGGTTATTTGTTGTTAAAAAGAATAAGACAGTTTTGAAAAGACTACATAAATGGATTCATGATCATGTCGCCAATTCTATCGACCCCAATACACAAAAAAAAATAGTTACAAATCTTCCTTTGCTTGTTATTGATGATGAAGCTGATCATGCTTCGGTTGATACAGGTGAACAAATTTTCAATCAAGATGGTATTCCCGAAGAGAATTATGAACCTAAAGCTATCAATAGTCACATTAGACAAATATTAAATTTATTTAGCCGTAAAGCATATGTTGGATATACGGCAACACCATTTGCAAATATTTATATCCATGAGCAAGCGGAGACCAAGAAAGAGGGAAAAGATCTTTTCCCAGAAGCATTTATTCTTAATTTAGCTTCACCTTCAAATTATATAGGTCCATCAAAAGTATTCGGAATTAATCAAGGTGATGGTTCACGTAAAAATCAATTACCAATCATCCATGAAATTGATGACCATAATACTAATGATGGTTTATCAGGATGGATGCCTACAAAACATAAAAGTGATCATAAGCCGTATCATGAATCAGAATTTGGCATTCCATTATCATTAGTTGAGGCCATAGATTCCTTTTTGCTTTCCTGTGTAGTGAGGCAAATTCGTAAACAAGGAGATGAGCATAGTTCAATGCTGATTCATGTAACACGATTTAACTTGGTACAGAAAGAAGTTTTTGAAAAAGTTGATGAATATATAAAGAAAATCAGTCAAAGATTGATACGTGGTATTGATAGTCAAGGAATATTAAAGCGTTTAGAGAAGTTATGGGAGCATGATTTTATCCCTACGACTAAGAAGATGAATACAGATGCAGCAGATTTATGTTCAGATTCCTTACCTGACTGGGAAAAAGTAAAAGAATTATTGCCAGAAGTAATTGGTCAAATCAGTGTACGCATGATAAATGGAACAGCAAAAGATGCTTTAGATTATGCTGACAGTGCTAGCGGGTTGAAGGTTATTGCAATCGGTGGTGACAAATTAGCGCGAGGTTTAACGTTAGAAGGACTTTGCGTCAGTTATTTTTTACGTGCTTCAAAAATGTATGACACATTAATGCAAATGGGGCGCTGGTTTGGTTATCGTCCTTGCTACCTCGATCTGTGCAGACTATATACTACTTCAGAACTGATTGAATGGTTTGAACATATTTCTGATGCTTCATTGGAGTTAAGAGAAGAATTTAACCTTATGGTTGAAAGTGGAGGGACACCGAGAGATTATGGTCTTAAGGTAAAGTCTCATCCAGTGTTAATGGTCACTTCGCCTCTTAAAATGCGTACTGCAAAAACTCTAAAATTATCTTTCAGTGGGACTGTTAGTGAAACGGTAAGTTTTTTGAAAGATGAAACGGTATTGAAAAATAATTTTGAAGCTTTAATTCATTTGATTAATTCATTGGATCATCCCCATACTATACCGCTACGTTTTCGCGGGAAAATGAATGCGCATAAGCTAAGCTCAAATAATTTTTACTGGGAAAGTGTCTCATACACACATATTCTTGAATTTTTAGAGCAATACATAACACATCCAGAATCACTTAAAGCCAATAGCAAAATGCTGAAAAGCTTTATTGAAAAAATGGCAGAAGTAGGGCAGCTAACTTCATGGAATATCGCTTTGATAGGAGGGGGTATTAAAGATCACCCTGTAAAATTATCAGATTCTTTAATACTTTATAAAGCTCAACGTACTAGCAATGGCCGACATGAGGATCGATATGCTATTCGTAGATTATTGTCCCCAACAGATGAAGCTCTTGATTTAAGTAATGAGGAATGGAATGCAGCTCTAATTAGGACGATTGAAACCTTTAAAGAGGAAAATCCTGGAAAACCAGTAAGTATTAGTAATCCTAGCGGCATACATTGTCGCTATATTCGTGGTAATGGAGTGAATAGTGACAAAGGGCGACCTGATCAAGGACTATTAATTATATATCTGCCAGAGGACGTAGAAAATAACAATAGCGAGAGTGAAGTACAAAGAATGGATCCATTTGTTGGATTTGCATGCAGTTTTCCTCATAGTGAATTGAGTGAAGAAGTTGAATATAAAGTAAATAATATTGAATGGGAGAGTTACTATGGCCCTGCCATTTGATCAACAAATTCAATTAGCTTGGAGAGCATTATCCTCAAGTGGGGATAGGGAGGGATGGAATACTATCCCACTTTATAAGAAAAATAACTGGTTACTTGTTACTGGTTGTAGCCTCTCTACAAATGAACAAGCTATTTTTTTAGAAATTAATTATTCAAATATTTCAATTTCAAATAATAGTTTACCAATTGCCCAAGGTTTTAGAGTTCAGCAACTTAAAGATGAAGATTCTAAAAAAGGATTAGCTTTAATACGTCAGGTTGATGGAGATTTAGAGCTATTTACAAAGATGGCTGTTGATGTATGTAATACCATTATTCAGAACGAAACCCTAAATGAAAATCAATTAATATCATTATTTATCAATAGAATAAATGCTTGGCTTTCATTCATGAGAAAAGGTTTTGAAACTCTTTCCCAAGAAGCTGAGTTAGGTTTAATTGGAGAGTTAGAAACATTATCGAGTCTAATTTCAGCAAATATACCAATAAGTGATGTTTTAGATGCATGGATAGGACCTTTAGATGGCCTTAAAGACTTTGAGTTAGGTACAGGCGCTATTGAAATTAAAAGTACTTTATCAAGTAATGGTTTTATCGCAAAAATTGGATCATTAGAACAATTAGATGATAGTCAGATATCACCATTGTTTATAAATGGGTATCGTTTTTCTATCAATGCGACAGGCTTAACCCTAGTTGAACGTATAAATTTATTACGGGATCAATTAATTGATTTTCCATCTGAGCTTTCACGGCTAAATAATTTACTTTTAAGGGTGGGGTATCTTGAAACTGCTGCAGAAAATTACATTCGTAGATTTAAAACCGAAAACTCATATTTTTGGCTAGTTGATGAAAATTTTCCAAGATTAGTGCCTGGCAATATTGCTGTAAACATAAGACAGGTCAAATATGAGATAGATTTAACACCTCTTATGAATGACTCTATCAACTTAAGCATAGTCCTTCAGAAATTAGGAATTGGAAATAGTGGAATTAATTGATTTTTTAAAAAATATTCAGAATGATGTTCAAACTGAAATAGCTACACGAACTGAAGAATCAGGCCAACAAAGTTTATATGCAGAAGTTGTATTTACAGAAATTGTTACTCAGCATATGTCTGAAATTGGTATGACTTTCGAGCCTGAAATTTGTCGTTATGATGCAGATTTAAAAGGTACACTTCGTTTAAGCGGCTTTGCAATCTCTGAAGAAGCCGATCAATTAGATCTATATGTTACTGAATATGATGGTAATAATGAGCTAGAAAATATTCCTGATTCAGAAATTAAAACAGCAGCTGAACGATGCTTAAGGTTTCTTAAATATTGTATTGAAAAAAAACTATCCCTTAAAATGGATGAGTCTCATGAAGCATACCTGTTGGTTCGTACGATAGAAGAGGGTTATTCTCAATTTGATCAGATAAGAATTTATATATTAACCGACAGGGTGGTAAAAACTCGTCAATTTCAGAGCAGAGAAATACAAGGTAAAACAATAAAGCTTGAAGTTGTTGATATATCAAGATTATTTAATCATCTACAGGAAGGTAAGCCTAGAGATGAACTCATTGTTAATTTTGAACAAGTTTCTGGTAGTCCACTTCCATGTGTGTGGGTTCCAAATGAGCATGGAGAGTATGATTATGCAATGACTGTAATTCCTGGAGAGGCTTTAAGATATGTATATGAAAAGTATGGCCCACGTATTCTCGAGGCAAACGTTAGATCTTTTTTAAGTCAGACAGGAAAAGTAAATAAAGGTATCCGTGATACTTTAATTGATCAGCCAGAGCGTTTCATGGCTTACAACAATGGTGTGGTAATTATTGCAGATGAGGCACATTTAGGCAGATTAGAAAACGGTGGTATTGGTATCTCTTGGTTAAAGGGAATGCAAATCGTAAATGGAGGACAAACAACAGCTTCCATGTTTTTTACCAAGAAAAAAAATCCAGCAGTTAACCTGAAAGCTGTGCATGTACCTGCGAAAATCATTGTTTTAAGAAAAACAGATCCCTTGGAAGAAGAGCAACTGATTTCAGATATTTCACGCTATGCGAATAGCCAAAATGCAGTCAAGCAATCAGATCTTTCAGCGAATAAACCTTATCATATTAATCTTGAAAAGTTAGCACTATCAACTTATTGCCCTGATGGTGTAAGTCGATGGTTCTATGAAAGAGCTGGGGGAAGCTATAAAGTAATGCTTGAGCGTGAGGGCAAAACTCCTGCTGGCATTAAACGTATCCAGGAGCTTATACCTACTAGCAGAAAAATTACTAAAACTGAATTAGCCAAATATGTTTGTGCATGGGAGCAAAAGCCTGATCTGGTGAGTTTAGGAGGGCAAAAGAACTTTACTGCATTTATGAATATGATTCAGTCGACCGATGAGGATAAGCAGTTACAATTTGATGTCATCTATTATAAAAATATTATTGCACAAACCATCATATTCAAAACCGCACAGAAAGTTATCAGGTCAAAATTTCCTGCTTTCCAAGCTAATATAACTGCATATACAGTAGCTATTGTGTCCCAAAAAATTGGAAGCAGTATTAACTTTCAAAAAATCTGGTTAAATCAAAAGCTTTCTGAAGGACTTGTTAAACAGATTCTGATTTGGTCAGAGGAAGTTAATAAATACCTGCATGAAACTGCCAAAGGAAGGATGATTTCTGAATGGGCGAAGAAAAATGAATGCTGGGAATTATTATCTCAATATGAATATTCAGAAAATAATCTTGATATTGAGGAGCTAAAGTAACCTAATTTTAATAGTTAAAATTAAATTCTTTAGGTCTCTTTTGTTGACTGTCTTTGTGAGATGAATGCAGAAATTATGGAATATCGATTTTAAAGAGTCGGAACTTAAATACTATTTCATCTCATTAATTTCTTGGAGTTGCCTTCATAAATTTTGTCTCTAATGGCTTTGTTGCACAAAGCTTGATCCTAGACAGTATTGTGGACAGTCGGTTCCTCTAAACTCTTAAAATGTTTCTGTTCAAAGGCTTCTGAGCTTAATCAGCCGTTTGCAGAATGTCTTCTGACCCGATTGTAATAAATCTCAATATAGTCAAACAAGCAGCATTGTCTTTCAAACCTTTGTGCAACAAAGCCGTTCTTAACTGGTATTAGCTTAAAAATTGGCTCTAACATAATGATTTCTTGGGAACTCTGAATTTTAATAGTGTAATATAGGTAGGGTAAGTATCAACTTGATGCATAATCCATAAGAGGCGGTATTCGTATAAAGAACCTTTTTACCCAATTTTATCAAATAAAACTACTATTTATCTAAAATATAATCTTAATGCAATTTTGAAAAATCTTATTATAAAAAGCCAATTTTTCAGTGAGATAATTGGCTTAAGTGAGAGTTACGATTATCCGCTTATTCGTCGGTCATCCCAATAACACGGTACTACAATCAAGTGGTTCTCATGCAACCGTGACCATAATCGGACACCTAAATCCCGCTGCATATTTTGGACTGTGAAATTGGA
>JACCDZ010556823.1_pt1 | contig 13209 bp, 16 predicted proteins | sample 7449551 | NCBI WGS metagenome assembly JACCDZ01 (sample SAMN15323452, study PRJNA562643) | freshwater metagenome | isolation source: river surface water | place: USA:Blue River Watershed | collected 2017-08-18
ACGCGGCGCAGGCAGGCTCAGAAGATCCAGGCAATCATCAGCCAGAGGATCACGAAGAAGGCCAGAAAGCCGATCAGCATGAACTGCAGTTCGCCCAGCAGCCCGTCGCCCGAGGCGATGGCGAACACCACCAGGATCAGCAGCGTCAGGAAGAACGCGATCACGGCGGCATCGCGCATGCCCAGCCCCGGCGCCAGATGGGTGGCCACCAGCTCCCCCACCAGCGGCAGCATCAGCGCCGCTGCAACGATCAGCAACAGCACCAGCACGATCAGTGCGATGGCGATGCGGCGGGAATCGTCCTTGTCCTTCTTGTCGGTTTCACCCACCATTTTCAGCTTTCCTTCTGATTGGCCTTGATGATCTCGCGGATACTGTTGGGATCAGGCATGCCGGCGGCCACGATCTCGGGTTGATCGCCCGAGGTGTACAGTTCAATGGTGCCGGTGCCGAAGATGCGATTGAAGAACGATTGTTTCACCTTCACTGTGCGCACGCTGTCGATGTCGATCTCGGAGCGCTCCTTGCTCAGCAGCCCCTTCTCGTAAAGCACGTGATTCTCGCTGATGGACAGGCGCGAGGACTTGTTCTGCAGATGCCACCACAGCAGGATCAGGATGCCGATGCCCAGCGGGATCAGCAGGATGCACAGCACAAAGCCGAAGGGGTGGTTCTTGAACATCACGGGATGGGCGTCGTAAAGCACGTTCATGTCAAAGTCCTGCTTCCATGAGGAAGTCCTGAATGCTGATGTAGATGCGTTCGCGTTCCTCGGCCGTGAAACGGCCGTGCCCACCGCCGGGAATCGTCAACAGCTGGTTGCGCACATTGGTGGCGGCCAGGGCCCGGTGCAGCTCCACGCCGTGAGCATAGGGCACCACCGCGTCGGCGTCGCCGTGAATGCTCAGGATCGGCGGCAGATCATTGCGCACATAGCGAATGGGTGAGAGACGCTGCGCCAGGGCCATGGGCTGGGCGACGCCATTGAACCAGCGCGCCGCGTTCTCGGCAAGATTGGGTCCCTGGATCACATCCTGCACGTCGGTGACGCCGAACCAGTTGATGGCCGCGGCCACGGGCGGCGTGGTGCCATCGGGGCAGCCGGTGGCGAAGCCTTCGCTGTCGGGAATCATGGTCACGGAGAGCGCCAGGTGTCCGCCGGCAGACTGCCCGCTCACCACCAGCTTCTGCGTGTCGATGTGGAAGCGCTCCGCTTCCGCGGCAATGGCGCGCAGCGCGCAGAAGGCATCGATCAGGGCGGCGGGTGCCGGTGCCGTGCCCCCGAGGCGGTAGCCGACATTCACCACGTTCCAGCCCATCTCCAGCCAGGGCAGCAGGGCCAGGATCTGGGCGTTCTTGTTGCCCGCCACCCAGAAGCCGCCGTGGAAGAACACCAGGGTCGGCTGCGGTGTGGTGACATCGCGGCGCGCGTAGACGTCCATGGCCAGCTGTGCCCCGGCCTGCGAGGTATAGGGCACGTCGATGTTGACCTGATAGCGTGTCTCGATGGCGGTGGCAAAGCTGGCGGACTCCGAGAGCTGCGCCGAGGCTGATGCACTGAGCAGGCTGGCGAGCAGGGCCGCCAGCAGGGAATGGGTTCGCATGATGCAATCCTGTTTCAGTATCGTGACGTCAAGAAATGGGCGCGGCAGAGTGTAGCCTGATTCCTTGGTCCAGGCACAGGAGTGGCGCACATTCTTGTTCAAAAGTCATTCAGAATATCGCGCAAGTGCCGGTATTCCGTGGCAAATCCCTCGTTCGAGGGTGGTGACGAGCAACAACGCTCGGCTATACTCCGGGCCGAATTCCGCCAACATAATGCCAACAAGGAATCTGCATGATCATTTACGGCGTGGCGCTGCTCTCGGCCTGTCTGCTCGTCGGTCTCTATCTTGGTGAACTGCTCGGTCAATTGCTGGGGGTGCAGGCCAATGTGGGCGGCGTCGGTCTTGCCATGCTGCTGCTGGTGGTCGCGAGCGGATCGTCCCGCATGCGCTCGCTCACCACCGGGGCTGCGGGTGAGGGCGTGAAGTTCTGGAGCGCCATGTACATCCCCATCGTGGTGGCCATGGCGGCCAGTCAGAATGTGGTGGCGGCTGCCAGCGGCGGCCTGCTCGCCGTGCTGGCCGGTGTGCTGGCCGTGGTGGTCAGTGTCGCGCTGGTGCCAGTGCTCAGCCGCATGGGGCCGCAGAGTCCGCCGTTGCCGCCCCTGGAGCAGGAACCGTGATGGAGACGCTGCGCAACGTCGCTCAGGCCAATGGCCTCATCGTGGCCTTCCTCGTTGTGGGACTGGCGGTCTGGCTGTCCTACTGGGCCTCGCGCCAGTTCACCCGCGGACGCATTCATGGCTCGGCCATCGCCATCATTCTCGGGCTGCTGGCGGCCTATGCCGCAGGCCTCGCCACCGGTGGCAGCCGAGGCGTGGCGGACATCGGGCTGCTGGCCGGCATCGGCCTCATGGGGGGAGGCATGATGCGCGATTTCGGCATCGTCGCCACCGGGTTCGGCGTGAAGCTGTCGGAGTTGCGCGATGCCGGCGTGGTGGGCGTCGTGTCGATACTGGCCGGCGTGCTGGTCTCGTTCATCGCCGGTGCGCTGGTCGCGCTGGCCTTCGGGTATACCGATGCCGAGAGCATCACCACCATCGGTGCCGGCGCCGTCACCTACATCGTCGGGCCGGTCACGGGCACGGCGGTCGGGGCCAGTTCGGACGTCATTGCGCTGGCGGTCGCTGCCGGCGTGGTGAAATCCATCCTGGTCATGATCGGCACGCCACTGGTGGCGCGCCACATCGGGCTGAACAATCCGCAGTCGGCCATGGTGTTCGGGGGGCTGATGGGCACCACCAGCGGCGTGGCCGGCGGACTGGCCGCCACCGACCCGCGTCTGGTGCCCTACGGCGCCATGACCGCCACGTTCTATACCGGGGTCGGCTGTCTGCTCGGCCCTTCCGTTCTCTATTTCATCGTTCGCGCACTCGTGTGAAGAGTGCCGGTAGTCGCACAAGGAAGACGTCACCATGAGTTCAGGAAGTCAGACGGAGCAGCGCGCCTTTCCCGCGCTGAGCATCGGCAATTCGGCGGTGGCCCTGCAGACCACGGCGGGGGAGTGGACCTATTCCGATCTGCACGAGCGGATCAACAAGATGGCCGCCGGACTGCTGGAGGGCAAGGCCGATCTCAAGGAGGAGCGCATCGCCCTGTTGATTCCGGGCGGCGTGGACTATGTCACCACCCTGCTCGGCATCTGGCGCGCCGGTGGCATCGCCGTGCCCTTGAACGTGGCGGCCGCGCTGCCGGAACTCGAACACGCCCTGACCTGTGCCCAGGTCACCCGCCTGGTGGTCTGTCTGTCGCTGGACACCGATCAGATCGTTGCGCTGCACATCCTCTGCCAGGCCCTGAAGATCGAGATGCTCACCGTGGCGGAGACTCTCGCCGACGGCGTCGGCAAACTGCCCGTCATCGCGCCCGAGCGCCGCGCCATGATCCTGTTCACCAGCGGCACCACCAGCAAGCCCAAGGGCGTGGTCAGCACGCATCGCGCCATTCGCGCCCAGGTCACCACGCTGCTGGAGGCCTGGGGCTGGCAGGCCAAGGATGCCATCCCGTTGTTCCTGCCGCTGCACCACATTCACGGCATCATCAATGTCCTGTGCTGCGGCCTGTGGATCGGCGCACGCATCGCCGTCTTCCCGCGCTTCGACATGGACCAGGTGATGACCCAGGTGCGCCTGCGCAAGTACACCCTGTTCATGGCGGTGCCCACGATTTATGTGAAGATCATTCAGTATCTGGAAGCGCTGGATGCGGGAAAGCGTGAGGCCATCACCTCGGCGTTCAAGGCGATGCGGCTCAATGTCAGTGGTTCGGCCGCATGCCCCGTCAAGCTGTTCAATCAGTGGAAGGCGCTCACCGGCCAGACCCTGCTGGAGCGCTATGGCATGACCGAGATCGGCATGGGCATCTCCAATCCCTACCTCGGCGAGCGCCGCGCCGGCGCGGTCGGCCTGCCACTGAAAGGGGTCGAGGTGGCGCTCTTCGATGATGCCGGCGCCGTGATCGACAAGGACGAAGTGCCGGGCGAGATTCGCGTGCGCGGTGCCAATGTGTTCCTGGAATACTGGAACAATCCTGCCGCCACGGAAGAGAGTTTCGTCGACGGCTGGTTCCGCACTGGCGATGTCGCCGTGCGGGAGAAGGGCTATTACCGCATCATGGGGCGCTCGTCAGTGGACATCATCAAGTCCGGCGGCTACAAGCTCTCCGCGCTGGAGATCGAGGGGGCCCTGCTCACGCATGAGAAGATCGCCGAGTGTGCCGTGGTCGGCATGGAGGACGAGACCTGGGGCGAGGCAGTGACGGCCTTCGTGGTGCTCAAGCCCGGACAGTCACTCACGCTGCCGGACCTGAAGTCCTGGTGCGAGTCGCGCATGTCGCCCTACAAGATTCCCAAGTCGCTGCGCGTGCTGGAGGCGATGCCGCGCAATGCCATGGGCAAGGTCGTCAAGCCGGATCTGAAACGGCTGTAATTGCCGCTGCTGCAGTTGCAAGTGCTGCAGCGGCAAGGGCAGACCGGACCGGCGCCACTCTCACAGACGGCACTCATAGGTGGCCGGAACCGGCAGCGCCTTCCAGGCCGGGAATTGCTGGTAGAACGCTGGCAGTGAGGTCCCGAAGGCATTCTGGAATGCCGACTCGGCCGTGTTGCCGGCCGCTATCGCAGCCCCGTAGGTCAGCAGTGTGTCGGCACTGGATGAACTCATCAGCTGCTGCACTCCCAGCATCGCCAGGGGATACACCGGCCCCGGCCGGCTGAAACTCTGCGCCGTCTCCAACAGGTTCAGGTCTGGCAATCCCGGTGGCTGGCTTGCCGCGAAATCCGTGACTTCCTTGAGCATGCAGCCGCGTGCCGTGCTGATGGATACCGTTCCCTGATTCGCAATGCCCAGCCAGCCCAGGTATTCCGCGGCACCTTCGATCATCCAGTGCAGGCCCGCCGGCTGCGGTCCGCCAATCCAGCGCTGCTCAAACTGCAGCAGGTGAAACACTTCGTGGATGATGATCTTCCGGCGTGTCACCGGGCCGTGCACGGTCCAGCCTTGATTGGCGACACAGATCGTCATGTTCCTTGCGCCGGTGAATGCCGAGGCGCCGCCGCTGGTGCATCCCGTTGCCGTTCTCGAAGTGGCAATGGTGGTGCTCTGCTGCACGGTGCGGCCCAGAGTGCTCTGATAGAAGCTGCTGGCGAACTGCACAGCGTCCTGAATCAGCTGGCGGTCTTCACTGCTGGTGGCCGCGTCGAACTGGAACGCAAAGACATTGCCAGTGGGGGTTGGGGACGGACTGGGGCTCGGTGCGGCGGTGGGTGCGCCCAGACGTACCCTGAAACTGCCAGGTGCTTGGGCGCTGATCCCGAAGTGGGCTGGCACCACGTCCAGTCCGGCGTTCTGGTACAGCAGGCGCACGGCCGCTTCATCGCTGCAATGGGCGCGCAGCAGATACTCTCCCGCTGCCAGCGCCGTGACGTTCCAGGTGTATTCGGCACCCGGAGTGCCGGTGGCGAAGGCCGTGCCATCACGTTCCAGAATCACGAGATTGGCGTCGCCCTGCGGGTCGACGCATTGCGGCAGGGTCATGGTGACCGACGCCGGGCGCAGGCCATTGCTGAAATCGCGCAGTGAGCTGACCTGAAAGCTGCCAAGACTTGCGCCAAGCTGCGTGGAGTTGCCGCTGATGTTGCGCAGCACGGCGAGGCTGGCGGCGTCGTTGCGCAGGCGCAAGTCTGACTCTGTCCCGGGGACATGGTCGAACATCAGACTCACGACACGGCCATCCAGTGTCGGGTCAGCCCGGGCAATCAGCACCTGGTCACGATAGACCCCGGCGCGGAAGCTGCCGCTGCAGTCCTTGCCTGTGCTGCTCGCAAAGGGGGCGGCGCTGTCGACACGAAAGACCAGGTCAGGGCTCACCAGACGCAGCGTCAGGGCCAGCAGCCGGGCCGGCCCGCTGGCGTCCTTTTCCACCTCGCCCGCCGCATTCTGCAGTGCGACACAGCTGTTCAGCAGTCCGGTGCCGCCGTCGAACACACCGACATTGTTGTAGTGAGTCAAGGTGCCAGCCGGAGGTACGTCGGCGTGGCTCCCTGCAGCAGACAACAGCAAGCTCGACAGCAGAAGGCGGGTCAATCTGGAATGTCTGTGCATGGCGCATGGTCCTGACAGGGCGATTGCGAGCAGGATAGAAGCCCGCGAGCGGGCTGTCCATTGCCGGATTGACATTCGCTTGATGCTTGCTTGATACTTGCAATGTCAAATAAATAGCAAGGAGATTGCAAGTGAGTATCGGAGCGGAAGGCAAGGTGCTGCTGGGGCTGTCCCATGTGCAGACGCGGCTGCACAAGCGTCAGGACCAATGGCTGGCTGCCCATGGCATCAGCTTCAAGGAATTTCAGGTGATGAGTGCCCTGAGCGAGGCAAGCACGCACTCTCTCAAGCGCATCGATCTGGCGGAAAAGGTGGGTCTGAGTGCGTCCGGGGTCACCCGCATGCTGCTGCCCATGGAGAAGATCGGGCTCATCAGCAAAGAGGAGGGGGCGCGGGATGCCCGTGTCAGCCTGGTGCGACTTTCCGAGGCCGGCGAGCGCATCCTGGCGGACGCCGAGAAATCCTTCACGCAAGGTGCCCGCACGTTCATGAAGTCGCTCACTGAAGAGCAGCGCGCGGCGCTGGCCACCCTGTCCAGGGTCGTTCTGCCATGACGCACCCGTTCGACAGCCAGCCCACGCTCATCGGCCCTTCCGTCACGCTGCGCCCGCTCATGGCCGAGGACTTCGAGGCCTTGCATGCCGCAGCGGCGGATCCGCTGATCTGGGAGCAGCACCCACAGCCCACGCGCTGGCAGCGCGACGTCTTTCGCACGGCCTTCTTCGAGGGCGCTCTGGCCGGGGGCAGCGCCTTCGTGGTGCTGGACAATGCCAGTGGCGCCATCATCGGGTCCACGCGTTACTACGACTGGCAGCCGCAGGCACGCAGCATCGCCGTGGGCTACACCTTCCTGGCCCGGGCCTGGTGGGGCGGGCCGACCAATCAGGAAATGAAGCAGTTGCTGCTCCAGCATGCCTGGCGCTGGGTGGACACGGTGTGGTTCCACATCGGCGCGCAGAACCTGCGCTCGCGGCGCGCGCTGGAAAAGATCGGCGGCCGCTTCAGCCATGTGGAAGAGCGCAGCAGTGGCGGGGCGGCCGTTGCCACCGCCTTCTACTGCATCGACGCCCCTGCGGGCCAGCGCTGATGGCTCGCAGGAGCGGGCCCGCGCCTGCAGTGTCGCGGCAAGCAAAGTCGTGGCAATCAGACTGTGAGCGGGTCTAGAATGCCCCCAAGCCCGCAAGGGTCTTTACCTGTTTCACTCGCACAACATTCACCCCAGAACAACTACCAGAACAACAAGAAGGAATGTTCCATGAAAGCACTCGCTCGTGTCACCGCCCTCTGCGGTCTGAGTCTGGTCAGCGGCTTCGCTTCCGTAGCCAGCGCCGCCGAGGCCATCCCGGTCTACATCAACAACAACGGCATCGCCTTCTCGCGCATGCAGGACGGTCAGGTCATTGCCTATGACCCGGTGGCGGCCTTTGACGAGAACACCATTGCCGTTGCCGACTGCAACGCCTTCAAGGCCGAGCTCAAGGGCGTGAGCTGGTGTTTCTCCAGCCTCAGCAATCAGGAAGCCTTCGTTGCTGCCACTGGCGAGAACGGCAGCAATCGCTATGTGCCCTTCGGCGGCGGGCACTGCTCCCTCGGCCTGGCCAACGGCAATCTGGTGGCGCGCGGCGACCCCCGCACAGCGGTGCGCATCGGCAACGAGCTGATTTTGAACGGCAATTTCGATGTGCGTGCCCGCTTCCTGCAGGACACCGAGCGCAATCTGGACAACGCGCGTCTGCGTTTCCAGCTGGCCATCCAGAGCGGCGATCTCGTCGAGAACTGAGGCTTGCAGGGCGGCGTCGTCAGTAGACGTCGCCGTCCAGATTGAGCTGCCAGTAGCCCACGTCCAGCCATTGCCCGAACTTGTAGCCCACTTCCGCGAAGTGGGCCACCTTGCGCATGCCGAATTTCTCGTGCAGCGCAACGCTGTGGGCGTTGGGCAGCGCGATGCAGGCCAGCACCGCATGCACTGGACGCTCGCGCAGGGCGGCAAACAGCTGCGTGTACAGCGCCGTGCCGGTGCCGGCGCCGCGCTGCTGCGGATGCAGGTAGATGGAGATTTCCACACTGTGCCGATACGCATGTCGCACCTTCCACGGGCTGGCGCAGGCGAAGCCCAGCAGCTCGCCGTTGTGCTCTGCCACCAGCCAGGGCAGAGCAGCCGCTTCGACGGCGGCAAGTCGGCTCGCCATGTCGGCGCCCGTCAGGGCCTTTTCCTCGAAGCTGATGGTGGTGGACTGGACGTAGTGCGAATACAGAGCCGCCATCTGCGGGGCATCTGCGGAGCTGGCGCTGCGGATCATGAAGGAGGCTCGTGCTGTTGGTTTCTGGAACCCGGTGTCCGGGGCGGCCGGTGTGCGGCATGCCGGCGCCATCTTAGCGGCTGCCAGGCAGGCCTCTCAATGCCGGCGACTTGCCACTGTGATGATTTTCTTGTACGGGCAAGTGTGTTACTACTGGCCGCAACCGACAACAGACCGGCATATCGACAAGCGGCGCCCGCACCGATTCGGGAATGGCTGCCACTCCTGGACTGCATCATGACCCCACATCGACTATTCAATTCCCTGTTGCTCTGCGCGGTGCTGGTCTGCACGGCAAGTCCGACCTGGGCTGCACCTGAGCGCTGGCATCGCCTGATGGAACCGCAGCAGCTCGCGTCCATCCTGGCGCGGGTGCCGCAGACGCGGGTGCTGCAGGTCACGGGCGAGCATGCCGCGGGCCATATCCCCGGCGCGGTGGCAGCGCCCTATGCGTTGTTCCGCGGCCCGCAGGAGAATCCCGGCCAGCTCCCGGAGCCGGGCGCGCTGACCGCGCTGGTGCAGCGACTCGGCATCACCGCGGACACGCCCGTAGTGGTGGTGCATCAGGGCAGCAACGCCGCAGACTTCGGCGCGGCGGCCCGGGTGTACTGGACGCTGAAATCCCTGGGCGTGCAGGATCTCGCCATCCTCAATGGCGGCCTTGCGGCCTGGACGGCGGCAGGGATGCCGGTGAGTACCGATCCGGTCACTGTCACGCCCTCCCAGTTCACCCCGCAGTGGCGCAATGACTGGCGCGTGACTACTGCCGAGGTGGAAGCGCTGGTGGCCAATGGCGGTGCCCGCCTCATCGATGCGCGGCAGCCGAGCTTCTTCCAGGGGCTGCAGGCCAGCACCGGACTGCCCGGCACCATTCGCGGCGCCGGCAATCTGGCTTTCGAGAATTTCTTCGATGGCGCCCGCTTGAAGCCTCGGGCCCAGGTCAGCGCGATTCGCGCGGCCTATCCCCAGCCTGACGCGCCCGTCACGGTGTCCTTCTGCAACACCGGGCATCAGGCGGCCGTGAACTGGTTCATCCTGAGCGAGCTGCAGAATGTGCCCAATACGCGCCTCTATGCCGAGAGCATGACGGAATGGAGTCTGCAGGCGCGCCCCATGGACAATCAGCCGAGTGCGCTGCGCCATTACTGGCAGATGACCACGGACTGGATCGGGACTCTGTTCGGCGCCTGATCCATGACCTCTTCCATCGTCAATCCGGCCCCGCGCCGGGCCGCCCTGGTGCTGCTGGCACTGCTCGTCGTCTTTCTCACCTTCGCCATGGCGGGGCCGCGTGCCGCCTTGCTCATGCTGGTCGGGCTTGGCTTCGGTCTCACGCTGGAGGGGCTTCGCTTCGGTTTTGCCGGCCCCTGGCGCACGCTGGTCACCGAGCGCGATGCGCGTGGTTTGCTGGCACAGTTTCTCGCCATCGGCCTCACGGCCTGCGTCGCCATGCCTCTGCTGGCGAGCTTCCCTACCGAGCTCAATGGGGCGCATGCGCCCATCGGCCTGGCCATGGTCGTGGCGGCCTTCGTCTTTGGCGCCGCCATGCAGCTGGTGATGGGGTGTGGCTCTGGAACGCTGGTGAATGCCGGCAGCGGCAATGCCATCGCCCTGGTGGCCCTGGTCGGCTTCGTGGCCGGAAGTTTCTTCGGCACCCTGCATCTGGCGTGGTGGAGCAGCCTGGGCGTGTTGCCGCTGCTCACCCTGCAGGGGCAGTTCGGGACCACCGGTGGTCTGATCATGACGCTGCTGGGTCTGGGCGTGCTGGCGGCCATTGCCCTGCGGCGCGCCCTGCCGGGCAAGCGCTTGCCGCCGCGACGTCTGTGGTTGGCGGCCGCGCTCATCGCCCTGCTGGCGATCCTGAATCTGGTGATTGCCGGACAGTCCTGGGGCGTGGTGTACGGGCTGGGACTGTGGGGAGCAAAACTGGCCAGTGCAGCAGGCGCCGATCTGAGCGGCACGGCGTTCTGGGGCAGCGCGGCCCATGCGGAACGCCTCAGCCAGTCACTGCTGACCGATGTCACCTCACTGACCAACATTGGTTTGATTCTCGGCGCCTTCCTGGTCATGCGCTGGCGTGCCGTGCCCGATCCGCAAGTGGCGCCGCTCACCCCGCGCAGCTGGCTGGTGGTGCTGCTGGCGGGGCTGGTGCTGGGCTACAGCGCCCGCGTGGCGCTGGGCTGCAATGTGGGGGCGTTCTTCAGTGGCGTGTCCACCGGCAGTCTGCACGGCTGGGCGTGGTTCGTGGCGGCGTTCGCAGGCTCGCTGCTGGGCATCCGCCTGCGACCGCTGCTGTTGCTGCCCCTGCTGCCGGCCGGCGGCAGCGCGGCAGGAGGAGGGCGCTGATGCTGGCCTTGCTGCAAGCCAGTCGTCCGCGTGTGGGCGACCTGAGCCTGATCCTGGTGCTGTTGCTGCTGCTGGTCGATCACGGCCAGTCGCGTCCCATCAACCCCTATCAGGCCCCGGCCCCCGTGGCCCTGGGCTCCGGCGTGGCGCCGACGGCAGCCCACTGCACGGCGCCCTGAGCGCGCCGCGTCAGTCGCTGCGACCGGCGGCCTCGCGCGCGATGCGCAGGGTGGCCTCGGTGCTGCCGGAGATGCCGGCGTCGCCCCAGTAACCTACCGTCGGCATCAGGAACCCCTGTTCCAGACGCTGCACGATGTCCCCCGCATTGGTGGTGATGCCGCAGGGCACATTGTGCTGCTTGCACAATTCAACCACGCTCGCGATGGCTTCCTGCACTTCCGGGTGATTGCCCGGCAGGCCCATGTTCATCGACAGGTCGGCCGGGCCGACGAAGATCGCGCCCACGCCCGGCGTGGTCATGATGGCTTCGGCATTGCGCACGCCTTCCGCGGATTCGATCTGCAGCACGGTCAGCAGCTCGCCCCGCTCATTGAGGGGCCAGGTGTCCGCTCTTTGCGTGTAGTCGGGCACACCCCAGAACCAGGTGGCCACACCCGGCGAGGAACCGCGCACGCCCACGGGCTCCATGATCTGCGACCCGCGCGGCTGCGGGTAGCGCATGGCTGACACGGCGCGCCGGGCCTGCTCGGCATTCTCGACATAGGGGAACATGATGCCGAAGGCGCCGATGTCCAGAATCTGCTTCACCATCCACTCGGGATCATTGCGGCCGTTGGCCGGCAGACGCACGATCGGCGTGGTGCGCATCTGGGTGTGGCCCTGCTCGGCGATGCGCTGGGCGTCGGTCATGCCCAGCAGGAACTGTTGCAGGGTTTCCATGTTGAAGGCGGTGTGCTCCATGTCGATCAGCACATAGTCCAGGTTGGAACGTGCCAGGGCGCGCGCATTGGCCAGCGAGAAATCGCCGGAGAACAGGCCGAATACGGGCTCTCCCTTCGAAAGAGTCTCGATGCTGCGATTCAGGCGCACCTCTTCCTGTGCGATGGCGGCCGTGGCGGCCAGACCCAGCAGACATGCCAGGCTCAGAGCTTTCAATTTCATTGCAGGGACCTCGTGACGATGAATGTCACTGTTGAATGTTGACGGGCGCCGGCATGGTAGCAAGCAGAGGTGTCAGGTCAACCAGAAAGCGCCGCTGTCGCGCAGCTCCTGCGCGTCGAGCGCGCAACTGCGGCCTTCGGCGAGATCCGCCGGCAGCGTCACAGCACCGATTCGCACTCGGTGCAGCGTCAGCACCGGGTTGCGGAAGCGGCCGAACATGCGCTTGATCTGGTGGTAGCGGCCCTCCACCAGGGTGACGCGTGCCAGTGTGTCGTCGAGGATCTCGAGGCGCGCGGGCAGGGTGGTGATGTCCTCGTAAGCGAAGTGCATGCCGACCGCGAAGGCCTCGACCATCTCTTGCGTGAGCCGGTCCCGCACACGCACTTCGTAGACCTTTTCCACAGCGGCGTCGGGGGCCATCAGCGCGCGTGACCAGCGCCCATCGTTGGTCAGCAGCACCAGGCCCGAGCTGGCCCGATCGAGACGACCCACGAGATGCAGGGTATCGCGCGCCGGATGCTGCAGCAGATCGATGACGGTGCTGTGCTCGGCATCGCGCGTGGCACAGAGCACGCCCACCGGCTTGTGCAGTTTCAGATACACGGGCGTCACACAGGGCAGTGCCTCGCCGTCCACTGTCACCCGCGCGAATTGATCCACCTGCTGATTGCCCGCATGGGCCACCTGACCGTCCACGACGATACGGCCCTGCGCCAGCAATGCCCGCACGGTGCTGCGCGGCAGGTGCAGAGTCTGATGCAGATAACGGTCAAGTCGATGCGTGAAGCCGGCCATGGGAGTGATCGTTCGCGCCAGGTCGAACGCCTTTTCAAACTGGACAAGTGCGGAGCACGGGGTTACCTTCGGGGCGTCTGATCGGTCAAGAATGCCGGCAGTCGCAACCGTCTTACCTTACCCAACACGCTAGTGCTTTGACAGGAGTGAACAATGAAAAGAAAAGCCCTGTACAGCCTGACCCTGGGAGCAGCGCTCACGCTGGCGGCCAGTCCGCCGGACGTGCTGGCCCAGGCCATGGAGTCGGTGGAGCCGTTCAAGGTCGGCACGTTCGCCATCAATGATGTGCCAATGGTCGGTCTGGTCGTGCGCAATGACCAGTACGTCGTGGATCTGGCTGCCGCCAACCGGGCACTGGAACTGCTGCCCCAGTATGCGGACATCGAGATGCCCGACAACATGATCGGTCTGATCGAGCAGTATGAATACGGCCTCAAGTAC
>JACCDZ010285863.1_pt1 | contig 13208 bp, 10 predicted proteins | sample 7449551 | NCBI WGS metagenome assembly JACCDZ01 (sample SAMN15323452, study PRJNA562643) | freshwater metagenome | isolation source: river surface water | place: USA:Blue River Watershed | collected 2017-08-18
GTCCCCCACAATCGCCAAGCCACACGGACCTGCCAAAGCGGTATCAATTCCAGGTTTCCCCTCGCCATCGTACGCTGCCGATCCGGTTCCAGCAACGGTCTGAATGACTTTGGTTCCGAGATCGATCATCCGCACACGATGGTTGCTCTGATCAGCAACGTACAACTGAGTTTCATCGGTGTTCAGAACCAACGCCGCCGGTTCATTGAGTGCCGCCTGGTCAGCAGAGCCGCCATCGCCCGAGAATCGCGGCTGACCTGTCCCCGCCAAGGTGGTGATGACACCCGTGACTGCATTCACCAGCCGCACACGATGGTTCATGGTATCCGCGACATACAGATTTCCGGCTTTATCGACCACGACAGCCGTTGGAAAGTTGAGAGAAGCGGCTACGGCCAAACCACCATCTCCAGCATATCGCTGCTGTGGAGGGGTTCCCGTCATGACATATCTGACCGTTCCGCTCAAATCCGACTGTTGAACATACGATTGGTGTGCAGACTCTTGACGGCTGTCCGCAAAAGGATCCTCATCTGCGAGAGGAATCACTTGATCTCGTTGAGGATCTTCCTCCCTCTGCCCCTCAGGCGGCATGCCGACCACCGTCGAAATAATACCCGTGACACGCTCTATCTTACGGATCACATGATTTTCAGAATCAGCCACATACACATTGCCATGATCATCGACCGCCACCCCCTTCGGCTCGTTCAACCGCGCGTAGAATGAAGGTCCACCATCACCAGTGAAACCTGGCTCACCGTTTCCGGCAAGGGTGCGGATCATCCATAAAGACAGAATGGCTGCCATAGCTTAGACGCGCTGACTAACTGAGATTGCGAACGACGGCGTCACCCATCTCCACTGTACCGATGATCTTCGCCCCGGGACTCTGAATATCCTTGGTGCGATACCCCAGATCGAGCGCTTTCACAATGGCCTGTTCGATGGCTTCCGCCTCCTTCTCAAGCTGGAACGCGTACGACAACATCATCGCGGCAGAGGCGATGGTCGCAATCGGGTTGGCGATATTCTTTCCCGCAATATCCGGTGCGCTTCCATGAATGGGTTCAAAGAGACCAACCTTCGCGCCGAGGCTTGCCGAGGGCAACATTCCGATTGAGCCGGTCAACATCGCCGCTTCATCGCTGAGGATATCGCCGAACATGTTGTTACAGAGCAGCACATCAAACTGCCGAGGGTTTCTCACCAACTGCATGGCTGCATTGTCCACGTAGATATGACTGAGCTCCACATCCGGATAGGAGGCATGCACATCGATCACAACTTTCCGCCAAAGTTCCGAGGACTCTAAGACATTCGCTTTATCGACCGATGTCACTTTTTTCCGCCGCTTTCGCGCCGCCTCAAATGCGACTTTCGCAATTCGTCGAACCTCTTCCGTCGTATAGACTTCCGTATTGAATCCCCGCTCATCTCCGTTTGCCAACTTCTCGATCCCTTTCGGCTTGCCGAAATAGATACCGCCCGTCAACTCACGGATCACGAGGATATCGATCCCCTCTACCACCTCGCGCTTCAACGTGGACGCATCCACGAGGGCCGAGTAGAGTTTCGCTGGTCGCACGTTGGCATAGAGCCCGAGCGCCTCTCGGATTCCGAGCAGCGCACGTTCAGGGCGAAGGCTGTACTCCAGCCCTTCCCATCTGGGCCCGCCTACGGCCCCCAAGAGGACCGCATCGCTCTGCTTGGCTAAGGCCAATGTGTCATTCGGCAGGGGAACCCCAAGTTTGTCGATCGCCTGCCCTCCGATATCGCCCGAGATAAACTCGAACGAATGGCCGAATTTCTCCGCAATCGCCTTCAAAACCTTGACCGCTTCGGGCACAATTTCTCGCCCAACCCCATCACCTGCCAACACTGCAATCTTCGCCTTCACTGGTGCTCCTTTCGACTGCACGCTCGGCTCATGGCCTAGTCTAGTATCGTTTCATCTTCCATTCGCCAGGCCGGATCAACGAGACATAAAAACTCAACGTCGGTGTCTCCGGTATTTTCAAGAAACTGTTGTCCTCCGGGCGGCACATAGATGGTCGTCCCGCGTTCGATCAACGTGACCTCGCCATCCACCGTCAATCGACCTTGTCCGGCTAGGAAATAATAGACTTCAGATGAAGCCAAGACATGACGTTTCGAGCGCTGACCGGGCGGCAATGTTCCGTGGGCAAGACTGTAATTCAGCGACAGCCGATGTTTGGCAGGATGAAAAATCTCCCGCAAACGGGTCTCGTCCCCAGCGAGAAACTCGGGGCGATCCACCAGGGTTACCTTGAACAAGGACAAGCCCTCTCGATCGAACCAACACCACGTCAAAAAATAAACTCTACCGTGGAGTTCTGCGTCAAATCAAGTTCACCTTCTGCTCACCTTGCGCTTGTCGCGTCGCCAAATAGGATAACTTGTTCAAGGCGCTGACGTAGGCTCGAGCAGACGCCGTGATGATATCGGTATCGGCTCCATGCCCTGACACCGTCCGTCCGTCTTCCTGCACCCGCACTGAAACTTCGCCCTGAGCATCAGTCCCGCCAGTAATGGCTTTGACGACGTACATCAACAAGCGGCTCTTCGTCTGCGTCAGAGCAGCAATGGTGCGATAGACGGCATCCACCGGCCCATCACCAGTCCCGGTTTGTGATGCGGACTTGCCATCGATCTCCAGTTCAACCGTGGCAGTTGGAACCTGATCCGTTCCGCTCGATACATGCAGGCCCTTTAAAACAAGACGCTCGGCCATCTTTGCCAGCTCTTCCGAGACGATCACTTCGAGATCTTCCTCAAAAATCTCTTTCTTGTGGTCGGCGAGTTTTTTAAAGCGCTCGAAGGCATGATTGACCTCGGCTTCACCGAGCTTGTAGCCCAATTCTTCCAACCGCTGCCGAAAGGCATGTCGCCCGGACAACTTGCCCATGACCATCTGACTCTCAACCAACCCAATTGATTCCGGACGCATGATTTCATAGGTTGCCTTTTCCTTCAGCAAGCCATCTTGATGAATGCCCGAGGTATGAGCAAAGGCATTGGCCCCCACGATCGCTTTATTGGGCTGTACCACCATGCCGGTAATCTTGCTCACCAAGCGGCTGGTCTTCGCAATCTCTTCCGTTCTGATTCCGGTATCGGCCTGATAAAAGTCTTTCCTCGTTCGGAGACCCATCACGATCTCCTCCAACGAGGTATTCCCCGCACGTTCGCCGATACCATTGATCGTACATTCCACCTGTCCGGCCCCATTCATGATGGCCGCCAAGCTGTTCGATACCGCCACCCCCAGATCATTGTGGCAATGGACGGAAATCACGGCTTGGTTGGCATTGGGGACTTGGTCGCAAATCCCTTTGATCAGCGCACCGAATTCTTGTGGAACGGCATAGCCCACGGTGTCCGGAATATTCACGGTCCCGGCTCCCGCAGCGATGACCGCCTCGATCACTTCGTAAAGAAACGATGGGTCCGATCGGCTTGCATCCATGGGAGAAAATTCAACATCCTCGACATACCCTCGCGCCCGTCGGACCATCTCCACGGCCCGCTGCTTGGCCTGTTCCCTCGTCATCCGAAACTGGTGTTTGAGATGAATATCAGATGTCGACAAAAATGTATGGATGCGAACCTTTGGCGCGCCCTTTAACGCTTCCCATGCCCGATCAATGTCCTCGGGACGAGCTCGTGCCAAGCTGCAGATCGTCGGCCCCTCGACCTCCTGGGCAATCCGTCGCACCGCTTCGAAATCACCAGGGGAGCTATAGGCAAATCCCGCCTCAATAATATCGACCCCGAGCCGTGCGAGCTGTTTCGCCACCATGACCTTTTCTTCCACATTCATGCTGGCACCGGGCGATTGCTCGCCGTCCCGCAACGTCGTGTCAAAAATTCTGATCATGCGTGTCATAGCGTCACCTCTTCCTCCGAAAGAAGATTGCTCAAAATATCTTTCCAGCAAGGCCGCAAGGAGCGGGACGACTGAGACGTACCTGCCAAGGTACGTCTCAGGGAGGCATTTTCAGCAATCGCAAAAAAACAAAAGCCTTCATCCCATGTGACCCAGGGACGAAGGCTTGAAGCACTCCGTGGTACCACCCTGATTTAGTCTGAGGATCATCTGCCCCTCAGACCCTTCTTTCAGCCTCTTACGGAGGCGAGACGGAGTCTCTTACTTCCTGTTCGGAGACTCAGCTCAGAGGCGAGTTCGGCGACGTCCAGGCTGGCTTGCACCATCCACCAGCTCTCTCTAGAATGTTGAAACAGGATCCTCACTGCGGTCTTGCTGGATCGCCGTCTTGAACATTCAGTCTTCTAAACAGTTCGCCTACTACTCCTCATCCTAGCCATTCACACCCGCTTGGTTTTTCTCCCTCCCCATTGCTATGGGTTTGATTCCACCGGTGGTAGGTCAACTTTTCCGACTCCCCGTTTCCCCGAGGCCGGAACGAGCAACCCAGCAATCTTTTCGACCGGTCCCATCAGGGCATAGCCCGCGAACACAACAAATAGCATGACGGCCGGCCAGGCTGCGACCATCATCAGCGCCAGAATACCCCACACCAAGTACGTGATCTGGCGATGTCCTTTGAACTTCAGATCCTTAAAGCTCCGATACTTGATCGTGCTGACCATCAGAAACGACAGCCCTAATGTCATCAATAGAACTACAATCGAACGGACATCCGCTCCCATCTTCATAATGTAATGATCCAGGACGACCAAGGACGCCACGACCCCGGCAGCGGCAGGAATGGCCAATCCAGTAAAGTACTTGCCGTCGGAGACCGCCACTGTCGAGTTAAACCTCGCTAATCGGACGGCTCCCATGGCTACATAGGCAAACATTACTGCTACCCCGAACGTTCCATGCCCGCTTAACGCCCAGGAATAGATCAAGATCCCTGGGGCCACACCAAACGACACCACATCAGAAAGCGAGTCGTACTCTAGCCCAAACTGGCTGGTGCTGTTGGTCAACCGAGCTGATTTTCCATCCAGGACGTCAAAGATCATGGCGACCAACACGGCGATCGCGGCTTCCAGGTAGTTGGAATTGAAGACCGCCAAAATAGCATACACCCCGCAAAACAAGTTGCCCGTCGTGAAGAGGTTTGGGATGAGGTGCATGGCAGCCTTCCTCCGTTTTCCTCCCTTTCCAAACGAACTTCTAAAGCTCGCTGTTTTCATGGCAACTCTCCTAGGATGGTTTCCCCGCCCTTCACCCGCTGACCGACAGCCACCCGAAGGGTGGTGCCAATTGGGAGAAAGGTATCCATGCGCGACCCAAAACGAATGAGGCCATACCGCTCACCCCGAATAGCTCGTTCCAGCGGCGCGATCCAGCATACGATGCGCCGAGCGATCAGCCCAGCCACCTGTACACACAAGACTTTGACCCCCTCAGGTGTCTTGATCATCAGCGCATTCTGCTCATTCATGAATGTGGCTTCAGGCTTACTCGCAACCATGAACAGCCCAGGCTGATACTGGACGTTTTCAATCATCCCGTCGCAGGGCAGTCGATTGATATGCACGTCGAAGACATTTAAGAAGATCGTCACCCGGAGGCTCCGCTCCTTCAGATATCTCGGCTCAAACTCTTCTTCGATGGCAATCACTTTACCATCGCCGGGAGCAACGATGAGGTTCCGACCTTGCGGGATCACTCTGGCTGGGTTTCTGAAAAACCAGGCCGAAAACAGCGTCGCAATGCCACCGAGGAATGCGACGAAGGACCAGCCCAACAATCCCGTCAACAGTGTAACGCCAGCTGGAACCGCGATGAAGGGAATTCCTTCTTTTGCAAATGGGACGCCGACTGCACGATCCGCCACGTGACTGCCTCAGTTCTTTGTCTTATCAACTAATTGGTCTTTTTTGAGCCACGGCATCATTCCACGTAGCTTGGCCCCCACGGCTTCGATGGGATGCGCCTCTCCCTTCGCGAGCAACGCATTATAGACCGGTCGGTTGGCCTGATTCTCAAGCACCCATTCCTTGGCAAACCGCCCGGTCTGAATCTCGTCGAGAATCTTCTTCATCTCCTGCTTCGTTTGCTCGGTCACGACTCGTGGGCCGCGAGTCACATCGCCATACTTCGCCGTCGTGCTGATCGAGTAGCGCATATTCGCAATACCCCCCTGATAAATCAGATCGACGATGAGTTTCACTTCGTGCAAACACTCGAAATAGGCCATTTCAGGGGAGTATCCAGCTTCAATCAGCGTCTCGTAGCCCGCTTGAATCAAGGAGGTGAGACCGCCGCACAACACCGCTTGCTCACCGAAAAGATCCGTCTCAGTTTCCTCACGAAAATTGGTTTCGATGACACCGGCTCGCCCACCACCGATCGCACTCGCGTAAGCTAATCCAACCTGCTTGGTCGTCCCACTGGGATCCTGATGAATCGCCAATAGACAAGGCACGCCGCTGCCCTTCGTATATTCAGAGCGAACAAGATGTCCTGGGCCTTTCGGCGCCACCATGAAGACATTGATGGAGGCAGGCGGCACGATTTGCCCAAAGTGAATATTGAAGCCATGACCAAAGGCGAGATAGGACCCTGACTTGAGATTGGGCGCAATGTCTTGCCGATAGATAGCAGCCTGAGCTTCATCAGGCGCCAGAATCATCACGACATCGGAAGCCTTCACGGCATCAGCAACCGGCATAACTTTTAGTCCACTCTGCTCTGCTTTCTTCCACGAGGCGCCTTCTCGCAAGCCGATCACGACAGTCACACCGCTCTCTTTCATATTGAGGGCATGCGCATGCCCCTGGCTGCCATAGCCGATCACGGCAACCTTCTTGTTTCGAATCTGTTGGATATCGGCATCCTTATCGTAATAGATATTCATGACTAACCCTTTCCATCATCCTTCAATAATATCGAAAGTTACGTACGTGGCAAAACACTACTCACGAGCGACTTTCTTCGCCTGAGGGACAGCGGGACGGACCGGCTCACGTGCAACGGCCACCCGACCAGTACGGATCAAATCCTTGATCCCAAGCGGCTGTAACAAGTTGATAATCGCTTCAACCTTCTTAGGATCTCCGGAGACTTCAATCGTATAGGTGCTCGGCGTCGAATCGATCACATTCGCTCGAAAGATATCCACGATTCTGAGCGCTTCAGCTCTATCCGCATCCTTCGTATGGACCTTGATGATCGCAGTCTCTCGGGAGACGAATTCCGTCTCGTTCAAATCGACCACCTTGATTACATCGATCAGTTTGTTGAGTTGTTTCACGATCTGCTCGATGATCCGCTCATCGCCCGAGGTCACAATCGTCATCTGGGACATGGAGGGATCGAGCGTCGGAGCCACCGACAAACTCTCGATATTAAATCCTCTCCCGCTGAACAACCCCGCAACCCGGGATAAGACTCCAAACTTATTTTCAACAGTCACTGAAATAATGTGTTCCATCTCGCTCTCAGTACTTCCTTATTAAGCCGTCAGTACCGTATCTTTGTCTTCAGGCGTCACCTTTTCCGAACCGACCTGCTTCTTCTTCAACTCCGGTGGATCTTCCAGAAGCATCTCATGGTTGCAACCACCGGCCGGGATCATCGGATAACAATTCTCGTACGGGTACGTGGGCACATCCACAATGACGGGTTTATCCGTTGCCAACGCTTCTTTCAGAACCGTATCGAGATCACCAACCTTCTTAACCCGCAAGCCCACGGCACCATAGGCTTCTGCCAGTTTCACGAAATCCGGGGTCGTACCAAGATCGCTTGACGCGTAGCGCCCTTCATAAAATAGATCCTGCCATTGTCGAACCATGCCGTGAAATCCATTATTCAAGATGATGATCTTGACCGGCAATTTACTCATCACAGCCGTCGCCATTTCTTGCATGTTCATCTGAATACTGCCATCACCCGCAATACAGAGCACCAGGCGATCTCGGAAGGCCGCTTGTGCCCCCATCGCTGCAGGAAATCCAAAGCCCATCGTACCCAGCCCGCCTGAGGTGAGCCACCTGTTCGGTTTTGCCAACTTGAAGTACTGCGCTGCCCACATTTGATGCTGTCCCACATCCGTGGCAACGATCGGATCCCGGTCCTTGGTCAGCTCATACAACCGCTTGACCACCTGCTGCGGCTTGATCGGCCCGTCTTTCTCTTGGTGATACGCCAAGGGATGCGCTTGTTGCCAGTCTCGAATTTGATCCCACCAAGGTTTCCGAAGGTCTTTCTGTTCGCCGTTAACCGTCGCACGAAGAATCTGATTCAGTTCGCGAAGCACGGTTCGACAATCGCCGACGATCGGGATATCAACATGGATGTTTTTCCGAATCGACGTCGGGTCGATATCAACGTGAATCACCTTCGCATGGGGACAGAACTCCGACACCTTCCCCGTCACCCGGTCATCAAACCGTGCTCCAATGGCGATCACCAAATCGGAATAATGCATGGCCATGTTGGCCTGATACGTCCCATGCATCCCAAGCATCCCCATGGACAACGGATGTTCACCCGGAAACGCGCCAAGCCCCATCAAAGTCATATCGACCGGGATCTGAGTCATCTCCGCCAACTCGAGAAGCTCTTGGGACGCGCCCGAGAACACGACCCCACCCCCAACATAGAGAATCGGCTTCTTGGCCTTCATGATGGCTTCGGCCGCCTGCTTGATCTGCCACTTATTCCCGTCGTAGGTCGGGTTGTACCCGCGGATCGAGACGGAGTTCGGATAGATAAAATCCGCTTTGGCCATCGAGACGTCTTTCGGGATATCGACCAAGACCGGACCTGGCCGACCAGTCGTTGCAATATAAAACGCCTCCTTAATAGTGGCCGCCAAATCGTTCACGTCTTTCACAAGGAAATTATATTTCGTGCAGGGTCGGCTCAGCCCTATATTGTCTGCTTCCTGAAACGCATCATTCCCAATCAAGCTCGTTGGTACCTGGCCGCTAAAGCAGACCACCGGTACCGAATCCATATAGGCATCGGCCAACGCCGTAATCACGTTGGTCATCCCCGGGCCAGAGGTCACCAGGCAGACGCCCGCTTTTCCTGTCGCCTTGGCATAGCCTTCAGCCATATGGCCCGCACCCTGTTCATGCCGCGTCAAGATCACTTCAACATCTTTCTGCTGATGGAGCGTATCGAAAATCTTCAACACGACTCCGCCGGGAAGTGCAAACAGGGTTTTCACCCCTTCCCGCTTTAAGCATTCGATGAAGATTTCAGCACCGGTGAGTTTCATGACACTCCTCCCTTTGACCGCATGTGTATAAGGCTCTCGATCGATCGTGAGACCTTACAACAGCACCCCTCGCGGAAGCACGCATCATCGTGCACAAATGTGTTTGAAATCAAGGGGAAAGATTTCTGATCCTAGCATTCCCACATAGGAGCGTCAATACAGCGCTGTAGGCGCCCAGTGACCGAACAGAACGACGTGCCGAGAGCTCAGGAAGACTCCCGCTGAATGAAGTGCGTGGATGGAAGGCCTATAAGCCGGATTCTGTCCCGCAAAGGAGTCTCCCCCTTTGCATGGATGATCATTTCTCTGGGATTCGAGTTACCCCGAACCTCAAGCGACCTACCCGAAGACCTCGACCGGGCCAGTCGGCGTACCGCGGTCCCGAAGGAGCACGGCACCTGTCTTCCTATTTGGCCTTGCACCGGGCGACGCTTACCGTGCCGGCGATGTCACCATCCCCGCGGTGGGCTCTTACCCCACCGTTTCACCCTTACCTGATCCGCAGCAACCAGATGGGATCCCGTTGCCTTGGCCATCGGCGGTTTGTTTTCTGTGGTGCGGGTGTCGGATTGCTCCGCCTGGGAGTTACCCAGCGCCCTGCCCATGGAGTCCGGACTTTCCTCTCGGTGCCGAAGCCCCGAGCAACCATCCAGCCTTCCATCCACGCTGAATCAGTATAAAGAATGGTGCCGGTCAGTCACAAGCAGAGTCACGACCTTCCAAAGACGACTGGCGACAAACGACAATGACGTCATCTCCCACCCACTTCGGGTAGTGGGGCTGCAGGCATAGGAGTTCGTTGCTGGTAGAGCTCCATCGCCTCAGGCATCCACTCCTTGAGTTGCTCAATTCTGGTGTCATGGCTTGGGTGAGTCGAGAAGAATTCACTCTGCCCGCCACCACCCGATGCCTGTCCCATTCGTTCCCAGAGTGCCACGGATTCACGTGGATCATAGCCGGCATCGGCCGCTAAGAGGATCCCAATGTAGTCCGCTTCGGACTCATGCTTGCGACTGAACGGAAGCAAGACACCGACCTGCGCACCCGCGCCCAACGCTCCCATCGCCGCCTGGCCAAGCACGGGATTCTTGCTTCCAATCCCAATGGCCGCCCCTAAGACCTTCACGCCAATATTCGCGGCTTGGCCCTGGCTCATCCGCTCCGCACCATGGCGAGCCAGCGCATGCACCACTTCATGGCCCATGACTGCCGCCAGCCCGGCCTCCGTTTTCGCCATGGGGAAAATGCCGGTGTAGACCGCCATCTTCCCACCAGGCAGCGCAAAGGCATTGGCCGTCTTATCATCTTTGATGACCGTGACTTCCCACTGAAACTGTTGTGCCATCTGCCCATATTTCGAGCGTTTGGCCGCTTCAACAATGCGGGATGCCACTCGCTTGACTGGTTCAATCTCACGCGGATCCTGGGAGGGTCTCATCTTGGGATCGCTCCGGACCTGATTATAGGCCTGCGCTCCCATCTGCATTTCTTGGCCCACCGACGTCATCAGCAGCTGCCGCCGACCGGTATAGGGATTGGTCTCGCACCCCACCAAACCGACCCCTCCGGCGAGCAAACAGCAGATCGTCACGGCACGGGTGAATCGCTGAGTCCACATGTTTATTCCTCCAGAAAATACTCTAACCTCATCCACGCCAGTTTGACCAACCTGGATTCGATTGATAGATTACCGTCCCCTAAACGAGATTTCCAGCCGAGGCACAGGAACCTCATGAGCGAGCCACGTTCGCATAACCGAATTAATCGCATCGGTATCGACGAATCGGGAAAGGGCGATTACTTCGGCCCGCTCGTGATCGCCGCCGTATTCGTGGATGCGACCACACAAGGGGAACTCCGGTTGATGGAGGTGCGGGACAGTAAGAAGATCTCCGATGGGCGCGTGCTCGAGATGGCGCCGGATATCAAGACTATCTGTCCACACAGCGTCATCGCCATCGGCCCGCAGAAGTACAACGAACTCTACGCGAAGATCAAAAACTTGAACCGCTTGCTCGCCTGGGGCCATGCCAAGGCATTGGAGACTCTGCTGGAACAAGGCATCAGCTGCGAACGGGCAATCTCCGATCAATTCGGCAATGAACGGTTGATTCTTCACGCGCTGCAGGAGAAGGGACGAAAGATCGTCTTAGAACAACGGCCAAAGGCAGAATCTGATCTGGCAGTCGCCGCCGCATCCATCTTGGCACGGGCGGAGTTTCTGATTCGCCTCAAACGGCTTTCGGGTGAGGTGGGAACAACGCTCCCCAAAGGTGCCTCACCAGCTGTCGAACTCGCGGCGAAGATGATTATCAAGAAACACGGACAGGAACGCCTGGGATCGGTGGCGAAGCTGCACTTTAAAACCACGAAAGCGGTGCTCGCAAGTGTGACTGAAGCAAGCTCCGCACATTCATCATAGATAAACTGAGTGGATCTACTCCCCTGTCAATTGTCCTGCGACAGAATTAGTACGGAATACGGCCCGATCCCCACGTTGGCGTGAAACGGCATGTTGTCCCGTGCGCCACCTGTAGCCGTAGTGTCGTAGCCTAGGTGATTTCCAAAGTCTGCGCTATAGCCCTGCCAGTCGCTGTTGAAGCGCACGTGCCACTGGCCTGATCGCGGCATGCCGATCGTATAGCTGGCATAGCTACGATTGGCAAAGTTCGCGACGACAACAGCATCATCGCCCGGCCCGCCTTGTTCCCACCGGTGGAACGCGATCACCTTGTCCGAGTTATTTAGGTGATGAACATTGATGTTCTGCCCTCGCAACCCGCGCGTGTGGTTGAACCAATTTCGGCGAAGCCGAATCAGATCGCGGTACAGCAGATGAATGCCACTGAACATGTGTAGTTTGGCCCAGTCGAGCGGAACCGTGTCCTGAAAGTGTTCACCTTCCAGAAACTCCTGCCCCTGGAATATCATCGGAATGCCTGGTGCCGTAAACACCATCGCTGCACCAAGCACAGAACGCTTTCTGGAAAACCAGCTGTTCGCATGACCCGGCCAGATTTCTTCGGGCACGCGGCTCTTGCCATTCGCCACTTCATCATGAGATTCGGTATAGATCACCCGCTGCATGGCATCGCCATTGCACCGATAAGAGAGGGCGTCACGAACAGCCACCATATCGCGACCGCTGTCGTTCTGCGTGATGATTGCGTGGCGAATCGGATGCACGAAGCCCGCATCCCACTGCGATCCGAAACCCGCCCCACCTGCTCCCGTCTCTTTGGTAATCCAGTCGTTGCTCTGTAAATCTTCGGCTATGGTGATTTTCCATGGCTGGCTCGCGCGGATTTCATTGTTGATCCATTGCAAAAGGCCCCACCCATCCGGCAAGTCGCCTGTAGGATCGCTATTTCCATTCCTGTTTCTGATGTTAACCACCGAATCGAACCGCAGACCGTCTAACCGATATTTATTCAGCCAGAAGAGCGCATTGTCACGGAAGTACTGGCGCACCTCACCACGTCCGTAATCGGGACGTGTATCACCCCAGCTGGTATGCGCACGATCATTGTCGTAGATATAGATTCCGCCATTGTGATTGGCATCCGACCATCCATCAAAACGCCACAAATCGAGGTCACCAGGACCAACGTGGTTGTACACCACATCTAGGATCACGGCGATACCATGCGCATGCGCCGCCTTCACGAACCGGTAGAGACCCTGCGGCCCGCCCAGCGCGGATTCCACGGAGAACGGCTGTGATGGATTGTATCCCCACGAGTAGTCCATTGCATATTCGGCAACTGGCATAATCTCGATCGCATTGATTCCCAAATCACGCAGATAGGGCAACTTCGGGACAATTTCGTCGAATGTGCCTGGACCCCGCCCTGGGGCGTCGTTGAAGGTGCCCACATGCATCTCATAGATGACCAGCTCATTCCACGGCGAGATCGTGAAGTGGTCACCACTCCAGTCAAAATTTGGGTCGTGAATGACCGCGTTGCCCGACGA
>JACCDZ011697210.1_pt1 | contig 13203 bp, 8 predicted proteins | sample 7449551 | NCBI WGS metagenome assembly JACCDZ01 (sample SAMN15323452, study PRJNA562643) | freshwater metagenome | isolation source: river surface water | place: USA:Blue River Watershed | collected 2017-08-18
AAAATGTAGTACGAGGATTAGTCACCTCTGGCATGATTTCCATGGAAGAAGCCGATCAATTAGAAAGCTTAGTCCCAGGAGAGATTGCTAATCTTGACCCAAATATTATCTTTGATTTAGATCCATCAAGTCATGGATCCAAAATTGCATTAGAGGCAGCACTTGCAGGTTTAGATAAAGTAAAGATTGCATTTATTGTTGCTGTTATTGCGTTCATTCTTCGTTACATTAGTTCGTTACATAACTCAGCGGGTTATTCTTTTGGAGGTGGTTCTGGAGGTGGTTGGGGTGGTTCTGCACCAAGTACATTTAAGACCAATGCAAAGCCAGCATCCGCACAATTTTCTCAAGATGTTGCAGATCATCAGAACTTATTGATTGAAGACTTTAAAACCAATCATGAAAAATTCATGGAACAGTTTGACAAGTTTAAACCATGGGCAAGTAATGTTGGGCATTTAAAAGCATTAAAGGATAATAAATCATTTAAGCAGTTAATTGAAGTCACACTTAAAGATATTCTTAACCGCAATGTCTATCAAGATGAACACGGTAATGGTTACTTCTTTTCAGAAGGAGAGAAGAATACCGCATTTTCATTATACGCTTCAGGTAAGGGGATGGAAGGGAATAACCTTTCCCAACTTGGAAAAGTACTCGAAGACATCACTCGCTACTACACACCTAAAAGTGTATTCACCGTGAACGTCTCAGAGAATCGTTTTAACTTTCCGAAATTTGTGCTGCATGAAGAATTTCATAAATCAGCGCTTGAGTTTATTAATCTGACTAAGTCTTCAGCAAAGTCTTTACAACAGATTGAAACGGATGTGAGACAATTCATTAATAAGCTTAAAGCATCCATTCATCAAGAGATGGGTGCGGGTGTAGAAACTATTTTTCAGTGGGTGGGTGATCATTTCATCGTTAGTAATAAAACTGCAACTGCTGATTACACTGGCGCTGATATTGGTTTGTTTTTAGTAGCAGTATGTTCAATCCAAGTTCCTTCAATGGAAGAATTTCAAATTGAGCATCGTATTACTGTTGAAAATACCCAATATCTTGACACTGCTGCAATCGCAGGGCGTGTTAAGCAGATGATCAAAACACTCACCTCTGGTGAGGTGTCAGAAGGTCAAACACGACTAGAAGTGAAAACAAATGACAGTGAATTGGACAAAATGACTCGCGCTTATTTTGATTCGATTGCAGCGGGTAAAGCAGAAGATGTAGACAAAATCACCAAGATGAGTCAGTTCATCCCTATCATTGAAGAATACAATGAAGCACTTGAGTCAGGGTATAAAAACTTTGAAGAGTTGCAAGATCTTATCCAGGACTTCATTCGTTCAAATGCTGATCTTAAAGAAGTGATTGAGCAACTTCATCCTAAGGAAGATGATGACGAAGTGCGTCGTGAGGGCGATTCACAGCTTAAACGTGCAGTTGCTTTTCGTACTTGCTTGGATTTGACTTACAACGCATTGATTGCTTTGAGTTCTTGTTTCGCTGGTGTTGCTACAATGGGTGCACAGATACAAAAATTTGAAGTTGCGAAAGTAAACAAAGTAATTGGAAAGTTAAATGAAATGAATAAACATTATTTCGATTTAACTCAAAATTTAATTAGAATTAACGAGGCTACACCATGACCATTGCCGCATATCTGGATCAAGAAGAAGATCAAGAGATTGAAAAGATTGCAGAGCTTACCCCGGAAGCTTATAAAGGTCTTACGACTGCACTTTCAATTGATAAAGCTGAACAATCTATCCTTGATGAAGTCACAGGGGTAGACGGGGATGAAGAAGAAAGTGAACAGGAAGAATTACAACAAGAGGAAGAGATGAAATCTTTATTCCAATCGTTGTATGAAATTGATCCTGAAACAAACGAACCATTCGTTAAAGGCTCAGCCTATGATTTGAAAAAATGGGATGATGGTATGGTCTGTTTTGCTTTTGGGCAACCAGAACACGTTGTTGCGTTAGAAGACTTCCGTTGTCCTGGTGAGCGATATTTACAAAAGATGTTTGATCGTGTAAATACCAAAGAAGGAATGTTGAGTTCGTTTGTTCGCTCCCATCGTCCTCATCTTGATTCAGGGTTAGTGAATAAAGACTTCGCTAAAGGCTATGCTGTTGTAATGGGTCATCCGTTACAGAACGTTCGCATGGAATCCTTCACAAGCGAACTCACTGGTACAAACTACAAAATCGCGATGGAAGAGATGACACAGCAACAAATGGCATTAGCTGCCGGTGGTGCAATTATTGGTGTGGGTCTTGTTTACAAAATGATTCAATGGTTTGCACGTGCGTTGAATAAGAACACCATGGCAACCGCTTCAATTGGTCAAAACTTTTCAGCTTATTTTGAACGTAAGGAAATGTTAAGAAATGTGAAGCCTGAACTAGCAATTGCTAAGGAAACAATTAATGATACCGTTGATAAATTGATGAAGGATTATCAAACTCGTATTCCTAATATTGGAGATGCGCCCGCTAAGCTAAAAGCAGCGCTAGCTAACGATAGTCCGGAGACAGCATTTAATATTTTAACTTCAGCTGAAATGAAAGCAAAGATGAAAGGAAAATACACTCCGTTCATTAAGATGCTCATTGAAGGAAAGGTAGCAAAAGATTGGTGGGGTAATCTAAATACATTGACGAAAGACGCGATTGATGCCCAAACCACTGTCGGTAGCGCGATTGAATTTATCTTACGTGGTGATCGTCGTATTGAAACTGATAAACCACAACCAGTTGATTTTAAATTCCTAGCAACGCTTGAGAAGTTAACCACACCCCTTGGTTTAACAACTGGTCCTAATGGTTTCATCAAGTATAACCCGGCTCAAGCAAATGCTGATAATCTTCCAGGCGGGAACTATGAAGAATGTGTAAATAGTTTTATCTCAATCTGTGATTCTCAACTCCTCATGAATGCAAATGGTGAAGCAGAATTCAATGAAGATCTAGCCAAAACAAACAGTTTGGCTGAAATTAACGTTGAACCTTTTAACAACTTTACGGATGAGTATATTAACAAGTTAATTGAAAATGCCAAGCATATTGAAGAACTTGCTAAAAAGACACACGGTGAACAAGAGATTAAGGATAAGACTGATAAAGTAGAAGTGGCGAATAAACGTAATCGGGTTAAGTTATTGGTTAAAGAATTTAAACTGATTTCTAATCTTCTTCGCTTCGTAATTCGAATTCGTAACCAGCTAGGTACATTGGCGTATGCATTGGGTGAAATTAGTGAAAACGCGCTAGGTATTATTCGTAAATTCTTCCGTGGTATAGGTTCAACAGCTAAAGCAGGTACAGACGCAGTTACAACCGCAATTTCTGATGTTAAAGAAGGTCTTGCTGGTGGCAATAAAACCAAATAAAGAAAAGAGGGAGCCTAGGCTCCCTCTTTTTATTTTGCCGCCATTGAGTGTTCTACGAATTCAATCCGTACCTCATCGACCACAATGAGTTCAAGATTAGATGTAACATCCAAACGTTTTGGTACAGAGAATGAAATTGAATTGTCAAGTACAGTTGCAGTTTCAAATTTATCCAACAACCAACCATTCAATTTAACCCCGATGACCCACTCACCCATTTCTTCTTTTAACATTGCGATAATGTCAGATTTGGAAATGGTTAAATTGGATTCAAAGAAACTCACCAGTTTCTCGGCAGTTGTTTTACGAATTGCCGAGACGATGGATTCGTTTGATGAAATACGCTCATCAACTGTGTAGACAATGTGGAGCTTTTGAGAAGCAGGAGTATAAATCTGTTCGTTATTGTCCACCATGATCTTGATATCACCTTCTGTGATCTTCGGATGGAAATATACTGAGGTACGTTCTAATAACTCTTTAGAGTAATTACCAATTACATCTAACCAACCGTCAATCTCATTTTTGATTGCTTCACGATAATCTACCGTTGGTTGGTGAGTTGCAAAGAAATATTTCCCATCCAGTAGCATTAGATCATACTGACGCATGAACCCGCGATCACCACCAATTGGAATTGGATTCCCTTTTTCATCAACAACCGTATCCCCAGGTACGAACTTCACCCGTGGATTACCATCACCATCCAGTTTAACTTCACCCTTATGATGCAGTACAGTATATACCAACTGATTGTTTACCCAGGTGAATTCTGGCGCCCCAAACGCATCGACAGCGTACTCGTTCTCTTCATAAACTTCATACACCTCTTGTGTGTATTTCTGAAAACGAGTTTCTTCAACTGAAGTTCTTGCTCGTCGCCAAAGATGCTTGAGTTCATTTCCAAGAATAATGCGTACTTTCTCCTGCACCACTGCAAAGTAATTTGCTGAATTCATTAATGTATAACCTGGTAGAGTTTCTACATCAATCATATCATCCATCTGTGTTTTTAAGGCTTGAGATAAACCTTCTTTATAAACAACAGTGAAAATATCAGCATAACCATCTAGCTTAAATGGAATTTTACGTGGTCCAATGAGAATCTCTTCGTTATCAGTAATCTCCCAATTGGTTGGTAAGCTGAAACGATAGATGTATTCATCATTTAATGGTTTGCCTGAATTAGGATCCAGTGGTGTAACCAACACACCTGTGAACCAATAGAAGTAGCGATTGTTTTCATCACTAATGCGTAACTGTACTGAAAGATTTTCAGTCGGCTCATCTTGAAGTTCAGCAGATGGCGATAACTGAACATAGATTGAATACCCGCCGTAGTTCGCATCAATCTGAATCTTATACGAAAGAATACTGGATGAGAATCCGATCAAAGTATTTTCAGTCTCAATGCTCTTCGAAATAATTCGAGGTCGATCAAGGCGATAAGGTTTAACATCATAAATATTTTTAGAAACATCATGTATCATGAAATATGGACAATAATAGAATCTAGAATCATTCACGATATTAATCAGATCGTCAATCCCTGTGATGCTTTGATTTAATAAATTCCTCAAGCGCTGTTGTTCAACTAAAAGTAGTTTACCATTGACCAACTCGTATAACGCATTAGGAAGCACTGTAACCTGATTTTGATTATTCCGTGTGGAATCTGTGTTTAATGTCAATTCGTTCAATGTGATCGAATGTGGCATCATTAACGCACCCATCGAGGACGAAGTGTTCATATCAGGCGTTGTTAGTTGCTTAGTTGCAAGGAATACACGGTCAGTGATATTGTCCAGTGCAAGTAATGTTGCAAAGCCGTCATCCTGTAATTGCGTTTCTAACTGATTTGGAGTAATCGCAATACCTTCAGTCTTGTTAGAGCGATTGACCACCCGTTGGCGCATTTGTTCAAATGTTTGCCCATTTGTTCCACCTGTGATATAACCTTCAGATGCAATAATGTAATTTGTAAATACGCTCATTTGTGAAGAGTAGAGTTCTTTCTCCCGCACATCATGATCAACCCAGCTGGCTTTAAACAGTGTGTTGTTGATATTAAATATTGGAACATTGATTTCACCTTTTGTGGTGTAGACATCAATACGAACGTTATCTTTTAATAGATTCGTATTTTTGTAAACCTGAGGGATTTCAATATCCACCACACCTTCTTTAACTCTTGCAATTACCGTTGGAACAGCGTTATCAATAACAATTGGGTTATGACGAACTGACATCTCCTGCCAATCTTCCTCATCGTTACGCATAAACGCACGAAGGTAATAGAATTTATCTTTAAAGGATAAAGAGCGTTTTAAACCCTGTGTTCCTGTTACCGCACTGACTGATGATGAAACTTCCAACTGCAACATTGGAATTTCAAAATATAAATAAGTAATCTTACCTTGTTTACGAAATTCAAACTCAATGTCTGGTGTGCTAATATTTTGCAATGGGTTTTTCTTTGTTAAGTTATACTTAACAGAAATACCACCTGCTTTGGTCACGACAATATCAATTGGGTATAACAGTGTAAGTGGGATATCTACTGGTGTGATTTGGGAGTTACGAGAAATAGTTAAGCGACGATTTCCTGAACCATCGCCTACATCTACAGCACGTTGAATGATTTCATCTGTTGCGAGTAAGAACATGATCTTAGCGCTACCCGGTGCTGAGAATTGACCATCATAGTCATAATCACTCATATGGCGGTAGAGATGATCCCATTGCGCTGCATTCTCCGGATAAAGATAGTTTAATCGCCCCAACGATTTATCCAAAGAGTTACAATAAAGACAAACTGCAGTTTCCATACCATAAACGAAAGGGATACTTGGATCAACTACTTTCGATTGACCATTCGATAAAACTTCCAAAGCCCGTAAAGCCAAAGAAGCGATAGCTGCTGGATTTCCTTGCAGTTGATCAATTGCTTTTTTAAAATCAGTATTTAACATTAGTAACCTCGTGCTAATAACTCTTGGTAAATTTGTGGAGAAATCCACCACTCCATATCCATGTTCTCAGGATTGATCCGTGGGTATCCAATATTGTCCATCGATACATATTTTGAAAATGGGATTTGAACATAAGTTGCTTGTCGTTTCCCATCAACCATATTCGGATTAAACTGCTCTACTGTTTTATTAAACCAGAAAATAATTCTAGGATCATAGTAGACCGCACCAAAGCATGAGAAAGAAACGCTTTGTAAATTCATTTCATCTGTGTAAGGTTTACCCTCACTCTGATTAAAACTAGCACCTGTATTGGTTGCAGTGGGGTACGATGCGCCGGTGCAGAACATTTTTAATACTCGAGTTCGTGTTGGGTCTAACACGAAACGATAAATCCTGGTTTGGTAATCAATTTCATTATCCACAATTGAGTCAATGTGAGGGTAAATATCCCCCATGTAAACAGAGGACATATAGAACAACCATAGGTATAACATCGTCCCTAAAGGGTCGCCATACATGTTCTTGAATGTAAAATTTAATTCATATTTACCAAACAATGTACAGACGTCATCGATCATTCCCCACTGTTCTTTCATAACCCCTTCAGGCGAAGTATATTGGTTCAAATCAGTATCAGGATAACCACTAGATGAGGCAACATTGTTTCCAAGTATTGTTATGAATGGGTTTAACGGATCTACAAGATCTGACTTATAGATAGTCGGGTTAAGACCTTTTAATGTCGTAGCCGTTGGAGCAACTGGAGTCCCCCCAGTATAAGGGTCTAAAAACGCACGAATAGCCCTCGCAATTGAGCGAGGGTTTTCATTTGCCAATAGAGACAGAATATTTGCTGCAATATTTGAATCACTTAGATTTAATCTTGGGCGTGTAAAAAACGTCAATCCTGTATTTTCTTTCGGTACTGGTAAAAGTCCAGGGTTTCCTGAACGTCTCGTCCCCCAGAAATTGGCAGTAACCGCCGAATCTAAAGGACCCATACCAGAGACAGAGAGTAAATCATCCAAGTTCTCTAGGTTGATCATGGTTTTCGGTAAGTCTATTCTTTCAATAATAGCTTCAGGACTTGCTAAAGGTGTATCCTTTAACGTAAAGTTTGCAAGTGCTTTCAACGGATTAAAAGACAAATCATTTGGATTAGTCATTGAAAACCTCATGGTGGTAATATGCTTAGTAAAATTTTACAGCCGTTTCTTACAAACGCGATGAGTATTACGGAATTATTTCGTAGTGCAAAAGCCAATTCGTTGGTGGAGTATGCATCTCATACTCGTGCGGAACCGACCTGCTTGATTGAAAATGAGATTTCTCATTTACCCGAGATGCAAGATATTGCTCGAACAATGCTCACGATTTTCTCTGGGTATTATCTAGCGAGCGTATCAATCAGCACTAACGTTGGTGATATTAACATCATCAAACAATTGGATAAAGTCAACCCAAATCGCCGTATTACAAATTCTTTAGGTTCCCCTGTGGATACTTTGATTGCGATGGAGGCGTATGAAAATGGTTTACCTGACCCAATCAAATCACGTAAGTTGGTGTTAGAATCAGCGGACTCAGATAATTCGGGTGGTACTACATCTGGTCGAAACACCATTGATTTAATTAAAGCTGCAGATCAATTATCGGTGGGTAAAACCCTTGAAGTACAGTTCAATAGCCAGGGTGAAACACGTACTATCTTTGTTAACACACGTTTAAATGTCCAACTTGCTACTTCTGCTGCTTTAGGTAACATTTTAGCAATTGGTTCGGTTGACAATTCGATAAAAGAACGCTATCACAAATGGCGTGCCGGAGACGCGGACATGGTGAAGGATTTAATCCTTTGTCGTGACATTTATGTCAATCACCGTAAAGCACTCATTGCGGATAACACAGGTTACTACGCTGCAGCACGCGCTGCAAATAAAGCCAACAAGATCTCAGCAATTCTTTCACAGAATCCATCGGTTGCTAATTACTCTTCTATCTTTATCATTTCTCAAGAAACGGTAAATCGTTTAGAACGTGAAACAGGTTATAAACTTGATCGCTATGATCAGCGTGAAAAAATCTTTGGTAAAACTTTTGCCATGATGATTGCTGTTGTAGAACCACAGTGGCAACAAATTACCATCTATCACCACTCAATCAATCGCCACACCACCGTTTCATTTAAAGATATGAAAGCGATTGGTAAATCTGGTTCTGGTGATGAAGTAAGTCAAGTGCTTGAAGCTTACAAAATTGGCGATGCTCCTAAATTTTAAAAGGGAAGTAAAACATGAGTTTTCTTACATATCTCAAAACGATGAATGAAAGCTTTCCAAAGAAGCAAATCATCGAAGACATTAATGTTCTGCGTGAAGACTTACTCAGCTATACCAAGCCGAATTTTGAACTCGCAAATAAGAACTTTGGTACTATTGCTTTTAAAAGTAAATGGTATGAAAATTTCCATGCTCAATTAAAAAGTAGTGTGAGTAAAATCAACTCCAAAAACTTTATTGCGCCGACTTTAAAAGCGATAGACAAAATCATCGAACGTTTAGATTCAATTGAAAAGTTAGTTGATGAAAATTTCAATGATGATGTGTTGATCAACGCTATGAACGTTAAACGCATTAACATCCTTGCCTACCTTGAAGCATGTTCATTTTTTTCCATTTATGCGCGTCGTTTACTTAACGTTGTAATGTCAATTGAAATCAACACACAGTCTGATGATGTCTCCAGTGAATTAGATGATATTTTACCATTCAACCTGGATTGGTTAAAACAACGTCGTGATTCTTGGTTTACTGTTTTAGATATTTTCTACAACGGTAAAGGTGATCTTGAAAAGACAGTCGAAGCCCTGCCTGACATTAATGTTAACCAAACTAACATTAAAGCGGTTGAAGCAGTGAACCGTAATCTTGACCCACATGGTTTTGGTTTTATTCCAGTCGTTTTAAATCCCGCTTATCACATCGGTATGATTGTAGCAGAATGGCAAGTTTCTCGTTTACATACTGCAAAAGCAGAACGTGATGTATTAGAAGTTCAAGTCATGAACTTGAAGCTCTTACTTGATGGTAAGAATGATGCTAAGTTGCAGCAAAAAATCAAGTACATCGAAAACGAGCGTTTAAAACCTCTGTATCAAAAAATTTCAAAAATGGAGAATAGCTATGCCTAACCTGATTGTTTGGGCATCAGGGGGTTATACGACATTTGACACCTCCCTTCGCCCGGGGTATGTAGATTATCATGATTGGCGTAGTGGTGATGAGCAAGTTAATGATTTTGCCATCACGCCAAGTCTTGAAATCATTGACAAAACTCATCCTGAACTTATTCTTGAAATTGCCAAAAAGGCAGTTCAGCTATTTGGAAACAACAATCTTTATAGCTTTGTGCAAGCCAATTTACTTTATAACCGGTTCAAATCTGATCTGCATTGGGAGTTCTTAAAAGACACAATTCAGTTCATTAAGACTGGAAAACGAAGTATGAGTATGAGTACATGGCAAAGTTTACTTGTTTTACCCAACGGTAAGTTAAGTAAAACTCACTCGCCTAAGACTACATATTCTATGAATCCTAGCGAATATTCTGGAGCAACAATCCAGAAATGGTTAACTCAGGATAACGGCTTAGCCGATCTAACCTACAGTATGCGTATTATCTTTGGTCGTTACTAAAGTAAAACTGTACTGAAAATTTTAATTTCTTATTTCGCGAAATTTAAGAAGGAAACTCTCATGAGCGCATTTCAATTTGCAATCGAATCAGCTGACAATGCTGAATTCAACGAAGCACCGCTAGCAAACGGTGAAGAAACCCATACTGTTGCCAACGCGATTGCAGAAGCACAGGACTTGGCTCAAGAAGCTGCTGATGAAGATCAAGTAGCTGACAAACTTGAAGACGAACAAGAACAAGCAGAAGACTTAGCTGAAGAAGTTGAAGATACTGTTGCCCAAGAAGGTGCGTTGGATGCCACCTCTGCTCGTCTTTTGAAAGTTGCATTGAGTAACATTGTTGGTAAAGCACACGCCAAGAAAACTTTACCTGCAACTGAATCATATTCTGGTGGTCGCCAAGCTGGTCGTGAAGCAACCCGTATTGCTCTTGAAGGTATCAAAGATACTCTTAAAGCATTCTGGGAAGCAATCAAAGCACAGTTCAAGAAAGTTTATCAGAAAGTCAAGGACTGGATGGTAAAAACTTTTTCTGCTGCTAAAAAGCTTAAAGATCGTGCTGAATCTCTTCAAAAACGTGCAAATGACACTGTAGGTACCATTGAAGAAAAATCATTCTCTTTTGGTCAAACCAAAGCCATTGCGGTTGATGGTAAATACAATGATGCTGGTACTCTGACTTCTGGTCTTGATACGCTTAAGAAAATTGCATCTGAAGCATACCAAGAATTGAAGAAAGACAAAGTTGATGAACTAGTAGAAGATGCTACAAGCAATGTTAAATCTTCTTTTGGTGGTTCAGGTAAAAATCGTGCGGCGCACTCATTTAACATTCGTGGTAATTTAGATACTTTCCACAATGGTTGGAAAAATATTGCGTCAGGTACTGTTCCTGGTTCAGTTGGTGATGTTAAAAAATATTCAGACCAGTTTGGTGATTCAAACGAAATCACTTTAACAGGTACATTTGGTTTACCTGGTGGTAAAGCAATTGTAATGAGTAAATACAAAAATACATCTGGTGCTTTGTCTCTAGAAGATGGTATTAAAGCTTTTAAAGCAGCTAAAATCCGCTTAGCTTCTGACAAATACACTCCACGTGATGTGACTGAAGGTGACGTTAAAACGTTAACCACTTCTCAAATTGATAAAGTTTGTGATAACGTCATTGATATCGCAGAAGGTGTTTTCGGTTTTGAAAAGAATTGGAAAGAGCGTGAGCGTTTTATTGACCGTATCGAAAAAGAAGTTGAAGATTTGGTTAAAGATTTCGATCAAGAAGATGATGCTGATTCTCGTGATCAACGTATCTTCCGTAATTTCTTAACTGCTCAAACATCTGTCTTACGTGCAAGTATCAACTTTGCCGCTAATCTAAGTAGTTATTTATTAACTACTTCAAACGCTTATTTAAATTACGCAGAACGTTCTTTAGGTCAGCATAAATCTAAGTAATTAGGTTTAATTGAGAAAGCCCCAATTGGGGCTTTCTTTTTATGCCAGGAGTCTGCTCATGGATATTCATACTTTCAGTTACGAACACAACGGTTCTATCGTTGTTTGGGATGTTAGAGATATATGGAAAGCAGTTGCAAACGTACCCACCGTTAAGTTACCTATTCAACTTTTCCAGTCTTCTGCTCAAAAAGTTTTTAAACAATACGACGCTGAAGATCGCGAACGTGTAAACGAAGCCGATCTAACATATCCAATCATAATTCCTAAAACCTCACAATTAACTGGTAAAATTATTATAGATGGTTATCATCGACTTTACAAACATATCGAACTTAAACATAAGACAGTACCTGTTAAAATCTTAGATAAAATGCCTAGACCAATTTATTGCAAAGGTAAACCATTTGAAATAGATGGTTTGGAATTTGATTGGTATACACCAAAGAAAAAGTAATTCTTCTTTGTTTTCTTATGAAGTTTAATTGGAGACAAGTAATGTCTGAATTTAGTAAGTTGCTCAACACTGCTGATGAAGATGTTCAGCACGTTGTTGGTGAAGAAAAGAAAACAGGTGACATTCAATCCTTAGATAATTCTAATGTGGAAGTAGACATTGCTCGTAGCCACTTAGATGAGATTGAAGAACGTAATGCAGTTACAATTGATCTGTTGAAAGATGTGGATGTTGCCACCGAATCACGCGACTTAACGCCTGCTGAATATAGAATCCTAAAAACATCTTTACGCGCAATCACAAACGCAAAAGTTTTAAAAGATGTTTCAATGGAATCAGCCGAAGGTACAGAACTCCGACCAATTGCAATGGAAGGTATTAAAGATACTTTGAAGAAGTTCTGGAATTTCATTAAAGAACAAGTGAAGAAGTTTTGGATAATGTTGAAACGTTGGTGGGTGAAATGCTTTGATATCTCTAAGCGTTTGAAGAAACGTGTAGAAAGTTTAATTAAGCAAGCAGATGACCAATACGGCACTGCCACCGAATCTACCATGGAATTTCCAGAGATCAGTAAACTGACGATCGCTGGGAAATACAACGATGCATCCTCCATTATTCGTGGGTTAAAAGATTTAGAAGATATTACTTTTGAATTTATTAACGACACAACATCTGAGCGATTCAATGATGTAGTTGATGAATTATCAGATAAAACAACACGAGTGATTGAACACATCTACTCAGAAGCTCGTCAGCAATTATCTGCAGATCCAACTAAACGAATTGAGCGTGAAAAAATCTATATCACTAAAAATGATATTGATGCAATTAAACAATCGCTATCTAAAGTGCTTGCTAACGGCGATAACGATTTGTTAAACGATGGTAGTTTTGCTGAAACCGGTAATGCTGAGAAGTTTAAAAAACAACATGGTGAGTTACTGGATAATTTTAAACGGTCTCTTAATCTACCAGGTGATAAATGGGTATTAGCGGTTCAACCAAATGTTTCAATGAATCTTAAAGCTGAATCACAACTACCTGACGTAGTAGAATATGTTCGCCGCGGTAAATTGATTGTGACTTCGTGTTTCTACACAGATAAGAAGTATGATCACGGTCTGCAGATTCGAGTATTGAATCCATCTTTAATTTCTCGTGGTTGTGAATCAATTTCTAAAATTTGTGATTACGTTTACGAATATCGTCAAGCAT
>JACCDZ011723284.1_pt1 | contig 13203 bp, 18 predicted proteins | sample 7449551 | NCBI WGS metagenome assembly JACCDZ01 (sample SAMN15323452, study PRJNA562643) | freshwater metagenome | isolation source: river surface water | place: USA:Blue River Watershed | collected 2017-08-18
CTGTGCACCATGTGCATCGGTGTGGGGCAGGGCATTGCGGTCATTTTGGAGCGTGTGTAAGTGGCTGTCGTCATCCGAGCGCTCACTTCTGCAGATGCCGCACCGTACCGGGACCTGCGGCTGGAAATGCTGGCGCTGCATCCAGATGCGTTTTCGTCGAGCGCACAGGAAGAGGCGCGCCGCCCGCTGGACTGGTCAGTGCAGCGCCTCACGCCTTCGCCCGACAAACCGCACGACTTCTTTTTGGGGGCCTTTGAGGGCACGGTGCTGGTGGGCAGTGTGGGGCTGGAAGGCCGCTACCGCGCCAAAGAAAGGCATAACGCCACCATCCGCGGCATGATGGTGCGCAAGCCGTGGCGCCGCCAGGGGGTCGGCGAACAACTGTTCCAAGCCTTGTTGGCACGCGCACGCAGCATCGACACGCTGCACCAGATTGACCTGACGGTGACGCAGGGCAACGACACCGCCGAGCGCATGTACGCGCGCGCCGGGTTTGCGGTGTTTGGCGTGCACCCGGCGGCCATTCAGGTGGCTGGGCGTTATTACGCCAAGGTGCTCATGGCCTTGCCGCTGCGAGCGATTGCACCATGAGCCCCCCGGGTGAACCCGCGAGAAATCGCCGTGCTGTGTGGTGGGGGCTCGCAAGCCTGGTCATGGCTGCGGTACTGGGCGTGTTGTTGACCTGGGGCGTCAAGGCGCTGGGCCGCTGGGGCGCATTGCCCCCGCCCCAAAGCCCGGCGTGGTATGACTGCGCTACGGCTGCAAAACCTTTTGCGCTGCAGTACGCACTGGGCAGCGACCATGTGGCATTGCGGTGGCCCGCAGGCGAGACCTTGCGGGCCGATTCCTACCCGGACCGTATTGTCTGGCGCGATGTCGCCCAGCTGGACGCTGACAGCCTGGCTGCACTGCCTGCTGCATTTCGCTATCAAAGTGCCCAGCGCCTCGAACTGGTCACGGCCTCGGGCTTGCCAGTGGACTGCGTCCGCCATGGCGCGGCGGCTGTTCCTTCAGCCTCCTGAAGCGTCCCAGCCTTTGGGCCGCTGGCGTACACGCTCGGCGCGCTCCTGGGCCATCTGTTCTTCGAGCTGCTGGCGACCTTCGCGCTGCGCGGCGATCAGGCGGGCCTGGTCGCGGAAGTGCGGGTGCAGCTTTTCCAGCAGTGCCAGGTTGTGCTGGCGGAAACGCATGGCGGTCTGGCGCGCGGTGTGCGGGCTCTGGCCCAGCAGTTCCAGCACACTGCGGGCGCTGCGCAGGCTGCTCTCGAACAGCTCGCGCTCCACGCGCTCCACCCCCTTTTCGCGCAGCCGGTTCCAGTGCGTGGCGTCGCGGGCGCGGGCCACGATGTGCAGCTTCGGAAAGTGTTCCTGCACCAGTTCGACCACTTTCATGGACTGCTCCACGTCGTCTACCGCCAGCACCAGCACCTGGGCTGTGGCAGCGCCAGCGGTGCGCAGCAGGTCGAGCCGGGTGGCGTCGCCAAAGAACACGCGGTAGCCGAACTTGCGCGCGGTCTCGATCATCTCGGCGTCGTGGTCCAGCACCGTGGGGTGAATGCCCTGTGCCAGCAGCACGCGCGCAATGATCTGCCCGTAGCGCCCAAAGCCCGCAATGATGATGGGTGCCTCTTGTTGCTCGTTAATCTCTTCCATGGGCGTGGTGTTGCAGTTGGCAAAGCGCGGCAGTACCAGCCGGTCTACGGCCACCAACAACAACGGGCTCACCAGCATGGACACCGCCACGGCGCCAATGAGCAGCGAGGCCGTGGCCGGCGGGAACACGTTGGCCCCACTGGCAGCCTGAAACACCACAAAGGCAAACTCACCACCCTGCGCCAGCAGCAGGGTGAACACCGGCCGCTCCTGCAAGGGCAACTGCATGCTGCGGGCCAACCACCAGATGACCGCGCCCTTGAGCGCCAGAAAGCCCAGCACCACCACCGCCACCACGCCGGGCGAGGCCAGCAGCACGCCAAAGTCGATGCTCATGCCCACGGCAATGAAAAAGAGGCCCAGCAGCAGCCCCTTGAAGGGTTCGATGTCGGTCTCCAGCTCGCGCCGGTACTCGCTCTCGGCCAGCAGCACCCCGGCCAGAAAGGCACCCAGCGCCATCGACAAACCCACCCACAGCATCAGCGCCGCGATGCCCACCACCAGCAACAGCGAAGCCGCGGTAAAGATCTCCGGTGTGCGCGAGCGTGCAATCCAGCGGAACACCGGCCGCAGGGCAAGGCGCCCGCCCACCACGATAAGGCCAATGATTGCTAGTATTTTGATAGCTGCTACCGCAGTATCCACGGGGGCTAGGGCCTGATTTGACCCCGAAGAAAGGGCCAGGAGGGGCAGCAGTGCCAGGATGGGAATGGCCGCCACGTCCTGGAACAGCAGTATGGAAAACGCCGCCTGCCCGCTGCGCGTGGGCAACAGGTTGCGCTCGCCCAGCACCTGCAGCGCAATGGCGGTGCTGGACAGCGCCAGCCCCATGCCCGCCACCAGCGCCAGACGCCAGTCGGCCCCCAGCAGCAGCCCGGCGGCAAAGATGGCCAGTGTGCAGGCCAGCACCTGCGCCGTGCCCCAGCCGAAGATGGGGCGGCGCAGGCTCCACAGGCGCTTGGGCTCCAGCTCCAGCCCCACCAGGAACAGCATCAGTACCACGCCGAATTCGGCAAAGTGCAATATGTCTTGCACATTGGTCACCAGCCCCAGCCCCCAAGGCCCGATGGCAATGCCCGCTGCCAGGTAGCCGATGATGGCCCCCAACCCCAGCGCTTTGGACAGCGGCACCGCAATGACGGCGGCGCTCAGGTAAATGAGGCTGTTGATCAGCCAGCCCGGTGCGTGTTCCATTACGCCGCCTCCGTATCCAGGGGCCGGTCGTTGCCCGGTACTTCGCACTGCGGGCACTGCTCCAGGTCTTCCAGCTCGCCCCAGTGCGGGTAGCTGCCCAGGCGCTCGGCAAAGGTGGCCACGTGCGCGGCTACGGCACTGTCGCTGGCGGCATGGGCACCGTGCAGCACCATGGGCGGCAAAAAGCGCATGCCGCACAGCGCGGCGGTTTGCTCGTAGGGCGGCAAAAAGGCGTCGAAAAAATAGCGGTTGTAGCCCTGCGGGTGGTACGAGTGCTCGGAGCCACCGGTGCTGGCCACCAGCCACAGATCCTTGCCGCGCAGCGCGTGGCCGCCGCCGTAGGCCCAGTGCAGCGCCAGCACCTCGTCCAGCCAGAGCTTGAGCAGCGCCGGCATGCCGTACCACTGCACCGGGTGCAGCAGCACCACCAGCTGCGCCGCCTCCAGCGCACGCTGCTCGCGGGCCACATCGATGGCGTAGTCGGGGTAGCGGCCAAACAGGTCGCACACGGCCACGGTGGGAAGGGCCAGCGCGGCGTCGCGCAGCGCGCGGTTCACGCGTGAATGCTCCCAGTGCGGGTGGGCGGCCACCACGTAGATCGGGGCACCGCTGGCGGAGGGGGGTGTGGTGTTTGCGGCGACGGTCGACGCCATGGGCTTGTCGGGTTCGGTCATGGGGGCAACAATAGCGCATTGCGCTGTTCACTGCTGCACACGCGGCCAAAGGGATTCACCATGCCAGTTATCGTTGTTGCCAACCCCAAGGGCGGGGTCGGCAAATCCACCATCTCCACCAATATCGCAGGCTACTTTGCGTCGCGCGGCCACGCCGTCATGCTGGGCGATGTGGATGTGCAGCAGTCGTCCAAACTGTGGCTACAGCTGCGCCCGGCGCAGGCGCGCCCCATCCAGAGCTGGGAAGTGGACGCCGACAACATCGCCAAACCGCCCAAGGGCGTGACCCATGTGGTGCTCGACACCCCGGCCGGCCTGCACGGCAAGCGCCTGCGCGAAGTGCTCAAGCGCGCCGACCGCATCGTGGTCCCGCTGCAGGCCAGCGTGTTCGACGTCTTTGCCACCCGCGCTTTCCTCGACGAACTGGCCGCCTCACGCAAGGCCGACGATGTGCCCGTGGCCCTCGTGGGCATGCGGGTGCACGCCAATGCCCTCAGTGCCGACAAGCTGCGTGCCATGGCCGACCAACTGGGCTGGCCCCTGCTGACCATGCTGCGCGACACCCAGAACTACGTCCACCTGGCCGCCAGTGGCCTCACGCTGTTTGACGTGGCCAAGGGCAAGGTCGAGCGCGATTTGGCACAGTGGGGGCCATTGGTGTCGTGGCTGGGGGATTGAATCTGCACGCGTTGTCGCGCCGCCGACAGTCAGGTTTCCTGCATCGGCCTAGAGTGTGTGCATGAAAACATTTGCCACACTCTCCGCCCTGGCCGACTGCGTTGGCCAGGAAGTCACCGTGACCGACTGGATCACCATCACACAGGAACAGGTCAACCTGTTTGCCCAGGCCACGGGCGACCACCAGTGGATCCACGTGGACGTGGAGCGCGCCAAGGCCGGGCCGTTTGGGGCGCCCATTGCCCATGGCTTTCTCACACTCTCCTTACTGCCGCGCTTCTTGGAAGCATCGCTCGCTGTCAGTTCGGTGAAGATGGGCGTGAACTACGGCCTCAACAAGGTGCGCTTTGTGGCTCCGGTGCCGGTGGGCAGCCGCTTGCGGGCGCGCCTGAAGCTGCTGGACAGTACGCCCATTGCCGGCAATGGCACGCAGACCACCTGGGAGGTGACCACTGAGTGTGAAGGGGCGACCAAGCCGGTGTGCGTGGCAGAGTCGCTGGTGCGCCAGTACGAGTGAGGCTTCAGGCGGGCGTTGGTGCCGCAAAGCCGTTCTGGCGCCAGGCCTCGAACACCGTCACCGCCACGGCGTTGGACAGGTTCAAGCTGCGTTGCCCCGGCAGCATGGGCAGGCGCAGGCTGGTCTGGGGGGTGAAGTGCGAGCGCACGTGGTCGGAGATGCCTTTGGTCTCCGAGCCGAACACGAGCCAGTCGCCGCGCTGGAAAGTCACTGCATAGGGGCTGCGCGTGCCACGGGTGGTCAGGGTGAACATGCGCGCCGGGTCGGGCTGCTCGGTGGCGATGAAGGCGTCCCAGTCGGCGTGGCGGCGCAGCGTGGCGTACTCGTGGTAGTCCAGCCCCGCACGGCGCATGTGCTTGTCGTCAGAGTTGAAACCCAGCGGCTCGACCAGGTGCAAGGTGCAGCCGGTGTTGGCCGCCAGGCGGATGACGTTACCCGTGTTGGGCGGAATTTCGGGTTCGACGAGGACGATATGGAACATGCCCGGAATTGTCGCAGGGCCCGGCGCGTTCAGTCCGCGGTGTCGGCCCGGGCCAGTGCGACAGCTGTGATATGCGCAGCACCGCACTGGCGCAGCACGCGGGCAGCTTCGAACAGCGTCGCACCGGTGGTCATCACGTCGTCGACCAGCACGACGCTACGTCCTTGCAAATGCCGTACCCGTAGCGGGTCTAGCGCAAATGCGCCTTGGATGGCCCGCAAGCGCTGCTCTTTTGGCAGCAGGTGTTGCTCGGGCGTGTCACCCGTGCGAATGAGCCAATGGGCTTGCAGTTTGCGCGGCTCCAGTACGCGTGCCAGTTCAAGCGCCTGGTTGTAGCCCCGGTTGCGCAGGCGTTGCCGGCCCAGCGGAATGGGCAGCAGCAGGTCGCATGCCTCCAGTGCCGGCTCCACCCAAGGGGTGCTGCGTAGCAACGTGGCGAAGCTGTGGGTCAGGCCCAGGTTCTCGCGAAACTTGAAGTCGCCGATGAGCTGCGCCCACGGAAAAGCGTAGGGCAGGGCTGCCAGACAGCGGTCCAAAGGCGGTGGACTTCGCAGGCAGGCCCCGCAGGTTTCCAGCCCTTCGGGTACCGGCAACGCGCATGTGAGGCAGCGCGGCTGCAGTTGGGCAAATGCCTGCACGCACTGCTCGCACACCAGTGCGGTCGGCCACTGGTGGCAGACGGCGCATTGGCTGGGGAGCTGGCGCAATAGCCTTGTAAAGAAGCCCGCTTGCATGCAACCAATATACTCGCCGCCTCAGGTCCCACACCGCGCGGGGACCGCACCAAGCCCTTCGCTCCATGCTGGATTCCTCTGACCGTCCCCCCACGATGGACGCCGCTGCCGCGGCGCGCTGGCGTGCGCGTGCGCTGGCGCAAGGTTTGCGCGACGGTGCCCCGTGGCTGCATGAAGAGGTGGCCCGGCGCATGGCCGAGCGCCTGCAGTGGATTGCCAAGCCACCGGCCAGCTGGGTGCACTGGGCCCCGGTGCAAGGGGGCATGCAAGGGCATGGCCGGGTCGAAGCGGTATTCCCAAATTCAGAGTGTTTTGTGCAGGATGCCCTCGTGGAATCTGCGCAAGCAGCTATTAAATCAGTAGCAAAACCGTGGTGGAGTCCGGCGCGCTGGCGCGCCGGCAGTCTGCGTGCAGACGTGCCTGCGAGTGGGGTTGGCATGGTCTGGGCCAACATGGCGCTGCACATGGAGGCCGACCCCATGGCATTGCTGCAGCGGTGGCTGGCCTTGCTGCAGGTCGATGGTTTCCTCATGTTTTCCTGCCTGGGGCCCGACACCCTGCGCGAACTGCGGGCCTTGTACGCGGCGCATGGCTGGGGCGACCCCAGCCATGCATTTACCGACATGCATGACTGGGGCGATATGCTGGTGCAAGCCGGTTTTGCCGAACCGGTGATGGACATGGAGCGCATTTCTCTCAGCTTTGATACGCCGCAGCGCGCACTGCAAGAGCTGCGTGGCTTGGGGCGCAATTTGCACGCGGGGCGCCCCGCAGGGCTGCGCACGCGCGCATGGCTGCTGTCGCTGCAGGGTGCCATGGCGTCAGAGCTGGCAGATGCCAATGACGCTGGCCGCATCACGCTGACGTTCGAAGTGGTTTATGGCCACGCCTTCAAGCCTGTGCCGCGCATGCCCGTGCGTGACAGCACCCAAATTTCCCTGGCGCAAATGCGCAATGCGCTGGGGCTGAACCAAGAGGGGAAAACGCCATGATGGTTTGGATGGCTGAGCTGCGCTGGGGGCTCATGGTGTTGTGCCTGATGATTTTTGCCGTGGTTTTTGGCGTGATGCTGGTCTCGGCCTGGCGTCAGCACCGCAGGGGCGATGGCGGGGAGGCAAATTTCCACGCTTCGGTGGCGGTGGAGGTGTCCTGGGCCGTGGCACCTTTGGTGATTGTGGTTCTGCTGGTGTGGCCAGCCGCCCGTGCGGTATTCAATATTTGAGCGCGGGAAGTCCAGAATCCTTCAAGACTTGCGGGTTTTGCCGAATGGCCCTCACGAGAATAATGGAATAATCTTGATGTAGCTGAAGGCGGTAAGGCAAGAAGTCAGCACAAAAATAATAGGAAGTGAGTATGAAAGGCTTGAAAAAGTCGGCGCTTGGCGCTGCAATGGCGCTAGGCCCCTTGGTCGCAATGGCGGAGCTTGGTTGGACGTTTCCAACCCCCGTGACTCCGATTGCGCACAAGACCTTGTGGATGCACAACATCTTCATGGTGATTGCGCTCGTACTGTTCTTTGGTGTGCTGGCGATCATGCTGTACTCCTTCATGAAGCACCGCAAGTCAGTGGGGCACAAGGCCTCCGACTTTACTGGCCCCAAAAACCGTAAGCAATGGATTTGGACTTTGGCGCCTTTCGTCGCGCTGCTGGTCATCGATTACGGCGTCTTTGGTATTCCCGCCTACCATGCCGTGCTCATGTACGAAGACTCCAAGACCGATGCTGATTTGGTGGTCAAGGTGACTGGTAGCCAGTGGCTGTGGGAATACGAGTTTCCTGGACAGGGCGTGAAATTTGCCAGCCGCCTGTCCACCCCGCGCGAACAGATCGAGAACCAAGCCCCCAAGGGCGAGCACTATCTGCTGGAAGTGGACCAGCCTTTGTACCTGCCAGTGAACAAGAAGGTACGTTTCATTACCACCTCCAACGATGTCATCCACAGCTGGTGGGTGCCCGCCTTCGGCGTCAAGCGCGATGCGGTTCCCGGCTTCCTGCGCGAATTCTGGGCCAAGGTCGATACCAAGGGCACTTACCGCGGGCAATGTTCGGAGCTGTGCGGCAAGGAGCATGGGTACATGCCGGTGGTCGTGCATGTGGTGGACCAGGAAGAGTTTGACACCTGGCTCAAGAACAAGAAGGCTGAACTGGCTGTAGCCAGCAAGAGCTGAAGCTGGCCGACGCCTGCTTTGCTTATTGCTGGACAGCACACGGAATATTGAGAAAAAAGGAGTTGCCCATGGCACACGATTTGGCAGCTGATTTGCCCCACGACGCCGGTCACGACGCGCACCACCCCTACGGTTTCCTGCGCTGGATCCAGACCACCAACCACAAAGACATCGGGATCATGTACCTGATGTTCTCCTTCGTCATGCTGCTCATCGGTGGCGCGATGATCCTGGCGGTGCGTGCCGAGCTGTTCCAGCCCGGCCTGCAGTTGCTGCAGCCCGAGCTGTTCAATCAGCTCATCAGCCTGCATGGCCTGATCATGGTGTTCGGCATGGCCATGCCAGCGGCCACCGGTCTTGCCAATTACATGCTGCCCATGATGATCGGCGCGCCCGACATGGCGCTACCCCGACTGAACAACTGGGGTTTTTGGATTCTGCCGCCGGCGGCTGTGATGCTGGTGCTGCCCTTCTTCCTGGGCCTGGCCGGTATCGGACCCGGTGCCGTGGACGCGGGCTGGACCATGTACGCGCCTTTGTCGGTGCAAAGCGGTTGGGGCATGGACTTTGCCATCTTCGCGGTGCACATGCTGGGCGTGTCCTCCATTCTGGGTTCCATCAACGTGATCGTGACGATCCTGAACATGCGCGCCCCTGGCATGACCTTGTTCAAGATGCCGCTGTTTGCCCATGGCTTCCTGATGACCGCCATCCTGCTCATTACCATCATGCCGGTGCTGGCCGGTGGTGTGACCATGGTGCTGATGGATCGCCACTTCGGCACCCATTTCTTCAACGCCGCAGGTGGCGGTGACCCGGTGCTGTGGCAACACATCTTCTGGTTCATGGGCCACCCTGAGGTGTACGTGCTGTTGCTGCCCATCTGCGGTGCCGTGCCCCATGTGTTGTCGGCCTTTGCCCGTAAACAAGTGTATGGCTACAAGGCGCAGGTGTACTCCATGTGGGGTATCGCCGGTCTGTCGGTAGTGGTGTGGGCGCACCACATGTTTACCTCGGGTATGTCCACCGGCGGTCAGCTGTATTTCATGTACAGCACCATGCTGATTTCGCTGCCGCTGGCGGTGTTGTTCTTCTGCTGGATCGCTACCATCTGGCGCGGTTCTCTGAGCTTCGAGACCCCCATGCTGTTTGCGGTCGGTTTCGTCATCTTGTTCGGTTGGGGTGGCTTGACCGGCTTGATCCTGGCCGACGCTGCGGCCGATCCGCAGTACCACAACGCCTACTTTCTGGTAGCGCACTTCCACTACGCCTTGTACCCCACCACCGTGATGGGTGCCATGGCAGCGGTCTATTACTGGCTGCCCAAGTGGACGGGGCACATGCTCAACGAGCGCATGGGGCGCTTGCATTTCTGGGTCGTCATGGTCGGCTTCAACCTGACTTTCATTCCCCAGTTTTTGGTGGGTTTGTCGGGTATGCCCCGCCGCATCCCTGACTACCCCTTGATGTTCACGGAGTGGAACCAGTTGTCTACCGTTGGCGCTTTTGTTTTGGGCGTGTCGCACCTTATCTTCCTGTACAACGTGATTCAGTGTGTACGCGGTGGCGAGAAAGCTGAAGCGAAAGCCTGGGAAGGTGCCGAGGGGCTGGAGTGGACCGTGCCGTCCCCCGCGCCGTACCACACCTTTGAAGTGCAGCCCACCATCAAGTAATCAAAATGAGCGACAAGGTGACTGACAAAGCGCCCGCACCGTCGGTGCCAGCCGAAGTGTGGGAAGCCCGCAAGCGCAACAATGTGCGCTTGGCATGGGTGTTCGGGGGCTTTGCCGTCCTGTTGTTTGCCATGGCGTTATGGAAACTGCGACCGGTCTGATGGCAGCGCCCGCGACGGCCCGCCAATCGGGAAATCGTCGATTGGCGTGGAAGCTGGTGATTGTTCCGCTTTTCTTTGCGGGCTTCGGCTTTGCCTTGGTGCCGATTTATGACGCCTTTTGTCGTTGGACAGGATTCAACGGTCGAACCAATGAAGCACCAGCGGTGGTAGCGGCGCTCAATACGCAGATTGATATGACCCGTTGGGTGAATGTCGAGTTTTTGAGCCACACCATGCCTGGTGTCTCCGTGGAGTTGGCGCCGGAGACTTTCACGATGAAGGTGCGTCCGGGCGAGGTGGTACACACCACTTACACGGTGCGCAACAACAGCAATACGGTTTTTGTCGGGCAAGCGGTGCCCAGCGTGACACCGGCGGTGGCGACCCCGTACTTTCAGAAAATCGAATGTTTTTGTTTTAGCCAGCAAACATTCCAGCCCGGCGAGGTGCGCACCATGCCGGTGGTGTTTGTAGTGAACCCGGAACTGCGCCGGGACATGGGTACTGTGACCCTTTCGTACACCTTCTTTGAAGCGCCGAAAGCACGGACTTGAATTTAAAAATTGAGACAGGTATTAAAAGGACGTAAGCATGACTGATGCAACCCACGAGCAAGGCAAGGGACACTACTTTGTCCCCGCCGCAAGCAACTATTCGACCTACCTGTCGGCCGGTATTTTCCTGTTGGCGCTGGGGTTCATTTTCAAACTCAACAGTGTGCCCGCCGGTGTGTGGAGCATGTTGCTGGGCTTCGCCTTTATTCTGTATGTGCTTTTCGGGTGGTTTGGTGAAGTCATTGCCGAGAACCGTTCTGGAAAGTACACCCGCTGGGAAGACCGCTCGTACCGCATTGGCATGGTGTGGTTCATCTTCTCGGAAGTCATGTTTTTTGCCTGCTTCTTTGGTGTGCTGTACTACGTGCGCCGCATTACGCTGCCGGAGTTGAGTGGTTACGAGGAAGCCTACACCCCTTATGCGGGCTTCAAGGCGGCCTGGCCCAGCGCAGGTCCTTTGGGTGAAGCCTTCACACCCATGGGCGCCTGGGGAATTCCGGCGATCAATACCCTGTTGCTGTTGACCTCCGGCGTAACCTTGACCATTGCCCACCATGCATTGCTGGCGGGTCAGCGCACCAAGCTGGTCTGGGGCCTGGCTGCCACCATCGCCTTGGGCGTGGTGTTCATGGGCTTTCAGGTGTACGAATATGCCCACGCCTACAGCGAACTCGGCCTGACCCTGGGCGCGGGTGTGTACGGTGCCACCTTCTTCATCACGACCGGTTTCCACGGCATGCACGTGACCTTGGGGGCCATCATGTTGGCCGTCATTTTGGGGCGCAGCCTCAAGGGCCATTTCACCAAAGAAGACCACTTCGCTTTTGAGGCGGTGGCCTGGTACTGGCACTTTGTGGACGTGGTCTGGCTGATCGTGTTCGTGTTCGTGTATTGGCTGTAACGCCAATTCTTCTGGATTGGGCCCGCCGTGCGGTGTACGGCGGGCTTGTTTTTTTACCGCAGGCCGTGCGACGGAATCAGGCCGAAATACGAGCCTGCCAGCAAGGCAAGAAATAAACCAACCGAGAGTGCCACCCGTACCGTCAGTGCCCTGACCACCCTGTGCGAATGTGCCGGGTCCTTGTTCATCAACGCTGCCAATGCGCGGAACAGGTTGAAGATGATGAGTACCAAAACGGCGACAATAAACAACTTGGTCAGCATGGCGGTGGGGTGGAGTGAAGTCGCCATTATCCCCATGCTCATTTTTTCCTGTGCGCAATTTCCGATTTGAACCTCGACTGTGGCCTACGCTGGTAACGCTGGTGGGTGTGGTGCTGTTCGTGAAGCTCGGTCTGTGGCAAGCGGGCAAGGCGGAAGTACGAACTGCCGAGATTGCCCAGTTCAATGCGCGCTCCCAGCTGGGGCCCTTTGCATTGACGTCCAGTGCGGTCAACCCGGTCGAGCTGCAGGATGCACCGGTAGTGGTGAAAGGGGTGTTTGAACCCCAGGCACAGTTTTACGTCGACAACCGACAGGAAAACGGCGTTGCGGGTGTGCATGTGGTTACACCCCTGCGCATTGACGGCAGCGACACGCGGGTGCTGGTCAACCGCGGCTGGATCGCGTGGCCAGGTGGCAGCCGCAAGGTGTTGCCCACCGTGCAGACACCCACGGGCGTCGTAGCGATCGAAGGAATTGGGACGGTGCCGGTGAACAAGAAATTTTTGCTCATGCCCGAGCACGCTGAGCACTTGCCTCGCCTGTGGCCCCGCCTGGACCTGGAGCGCTTCCAGGCTGAGCAGCGATACCCCGTACAGCCGCTGGTGCTATTGCAAACATCGCAAGATAGCGCTCCGGCGCTGGTACGCCACTGGCCCCCGCCCGAAGACCGGGTGGCACGCCACCAGAGCTATGCCTACCAGTGGTTTGGCATGGCCCTGGCCCTGTTGGTTTTTTATGGAGCGGCCAGTATTCGCCGTCGAACTGCAACATGAGTCAACTGGACCGCGAAGAACCTCTGGGCCTGGTGGTCCATAGCCTGCCCACGCCGCAGGAATCTGTGGCCGACGTGCGTCCTTCGGGGCGGCTGAAGCTGCTGGCCATCATGCTGGTGTGTTCCATGCCTGTGATCGCCTCGTACTACGCCTATTTTGTGGTCCGACCGCAAGGCAAGGCCAATGTGGGCGAGCTCATCAGCCCCGCGCGGCCAGTGGCCAATTTGGTGGGGAATACTTTGCAGGGGCAGCCCAAAGCCCTGGCAGACCTGAAAGGGCAGTGGTTGATGGTCAGTGTCCATGGTGGTGCCTGCGAGGCGGAGTGCCAGAAGCGCCTGTTCCTGGCACGACAACTGCGTGCCACCTTGGGCAAGGACAAAGACCGTGTGGACTGGGTGTGGCTGGTGTCTGATGCCGCCCCCGTTGACTCTGCCATGCACCAGCCGCTGGGGGATGCGGTGGTGTTGCGCGTAGCCCCGGAGGTGCTCGGGACGTGGTTTGAAGTAGGGGCTGGCAAGGCATTCAGTGACTACATTTTTGTGGTCGACCCGCTCGGCAATACCATGATGCGTCTGCCCGCGGTGTTCGATATATCCAACTCCGCCAAGGCGCGCCGTGACCTGGAGCGCCTGCTGCGCGCTTCGGTGTCGTGGGACGGCCCCGGGCGCCCATGATGCCCATGTCTGCGGCCTATGACCTCTCTCCTGCGCTGAGCCTGCTGCTGCTGGGCGGCACGGTTGGGGCTGTGCCGCTCGCGGCGGTGTGGTGGCGCAAGCGGC
>JACCDZ011971492.1_pt1 | contig 13191 bp, 12 predicted proteins | sample 7449551 | NCBI WGS metagenome assembly JACCDZ01 (sample SAMN15323452, study PRJNA562643) | freshwater metagenome | isolation source: river surface water | place: USA:Blue River Watershed | collected 2017-08-18
GGAAGCGTCTTTCCCGGAAGTTCTGTAAAACGAATATGTAACTCTTCCAATGGAATACAGATCGCATCTTCTAAATGTGGGCCAGTATATGATTTGGCCGTTACATCAAGAATAAAAAAATCAAGATTAGGATTATTGTAAATAGACCATGCTTGTTGAGGAGAAAGATCGTTATAAGGCCTTCCCATCAGGATCATTGAATCATCGATTTCTTCGCCATTTTTCACGCGAACTAAATGATTGCGCCCGAGCATAATAGAGAAATCTAATTTCTCTTCGATTCGTGAAATATTTTTTTCGATGTTTGATAGTCTTGAATTGATAAACTCAAGCATCTGAAAACTTTTTAAATCCACTTATTCGACTCCTTCAAAAAAGTGCTAAGACTATTATGTCTTATTTTGCACTTTTTTTGGAGTCGGAAATATTATTTTTTATTAATAAGTGAAAGAATTTTATCTTTTTGCTCTTTCGTAAGACTTTCGAAGTCGCAATGAAGACGATTGACGGCGTGAGATTTAGAGAACTTAGTAAATAAGTCCGTCGCCTCATTAATATTGAGATACGTTTTAGTTGTACTGCCAAAAAGCTTTCTGACCACTTTCATCGGGTATTTGGAAACGTTCGTTTCGTCTTGGTAGTACTTCGATAATCTTCCTGAAGAGCTTGATTTGATATAATCAATCCCTTCGCTATCTAAATAGCGTTGTAATATTTCAAGGTCTTTATGTTGAGACTCATTGAAAGATTCAAAAATCTTTTTTGGAACCTGATTTTTCACAACCGCTTGTGCGTAAGGGTTCGCACTCTTTTTTAAGACTTTCATTAAGTATTGATCATCGTGCTCAATGTATTCTTCAATACTCGCAGGAATTTTATATTCTTCTGGTGAAGATTTAAAATATTTAAATAATAGCTGCTCTAAACAAACTGCACGGTAATGGAAATAAACCATAATGAACATGTGGTAACGAGAAAGAAGGAAGTCATCAAAAGTAACGACTGCTCTTTCACTGATACCTAAGTAAGCCGTGTTATTTTCAATACACAAATCAAGATTATCTAGTAACCAATCAAGGTCATAAGATCCATAACTCACTCCACAAAAATAACTATCGCGAAGAAGATAATCCATTCTATCGCAGTCTAATTCACTTGAAACAAGCTGAGATAAAATAGGGAAGTAGTTCACCCCTTCAATCGTGAAGTATTCATTGTTATTAGAGTGACCAGTAATTAAATCAGCAATGCGCGCTCTATGCACATCAAATTTCTTTTCCACTAAGTGAAAAGAAGTTCCAAATGAGCTATCGACGATTGCTTTAATTGTGTAGTCTTCATGAGTCGCTTGGCGATCATGTTCTTGATCTTTTTTACTTAAAAATTGTTTTGGAATTTTTAGTTCACTTAACATTGGCATTACTGTTTCTGTTGAGTGAGAAAGAGGAGCGTGACCTACATCATGAAGTAGACAACCTAATTTAAAAGTTTCTTTTAGTTTTATGAATCTTTGATCATGTAGTTTCCCTTTAAAAAGGCGATCAAAGGCAAGGCTTGCAATATTCATTACCCCAATAGAGTGAATGAAACGAGAGTGAGTCGCGCCTGGAAAAATATATTCAGCAAAACCTAGTTGTTTGATGTTTCTTAAACGTTGAAAAAATTCGGCCTCTATAATAGGAATTTCTTCGTCTAAAATATGAATTGATCCATGTACCGGGTCGCGAATTTCCATCGTGTATCCTTATTTTTTATTTAATGTATCTACGTTTTCTTCAAGCCACGCCATGATTTCTAGCGATTCATGCATGGGTTGTCCATCAATGAATAAACAAGGCACGGTTTTTCTGCCTGTTTTTTCTACTAAAAAATTCATATTGGCCTTGTCGGCATAAATATCTTTCCAATTGACTGAAATATTAAGCTTTTCAATAGTTTTTATGACTCTTTGGCAATATGGGCATGAGTCAAAGTAGTAAAAATCGAGAGTTGGGGCGTTCATAGTCCTTAGGTCCTTTAAAAAAAGAAAGGCCTTCCGAAGAAGGCCTAATTGTTACTTAGTAGTCGTCGTCTTCGTCATCGTAAGATTCATCGTCTTTCGACTTTTTCTTACCATAAGCATATTCTTCATCTTCATCTAGTTCGCGATCAAGATCATCGTCTTCTGGTTTATCAAAAGCGTCGTTATAGCCCCATCCAAAAGAGTAGTTCCCTTCACTTTGGGCCATTTCATCTTCAACATCAAATTCTTCGTCAAAGCCGCGGCGTTCGCTTTTTTCTTCTTTTTCTTCTTCGTCCTCTTCTTCATCGGCAAAAGGATCTTTTTCCATATCATCTAGGATTTCCCCTTCGATATCTTCTAGTTCTTCGTCGCTTAGATCGAAGTCTAGATCTTCATCATCTTCGAAATCATCAACGATTGTTTTAGCAGGAGCTTTGTTTAAAGCCTCTCTATATTTTTTAATAGCTTCTTCTTTTGTCATTACTGCAGATTTTGAAGAAGACTTCTCAGCAGGAAGAACAGCTGTTACTTTTGTTGGTTTAGCAACTTTTGCAGGAGCTTCTTTTTTAGCAGGTGCTGTTTTTTTAGCAGGTGCTGTTTTTTTAGCGGGAGTTGCTTTTTTAGCAGGGGCCGCTTTTTTTACAGGAGTTGCTTTTTTTGCAGGTGCTGCTTTTTTTACAGGAGCTGCTTTTTTTGCAGGAACTGCTTTTTTTGCAGGAACTGCTTTTTTTGCAGGAACTGCTTTTTTTGCAGGAACTGCTTTTTTTGCAGGAGCTGCTTTTTTTGCAGGAGCCGCTTTTTTTGCAGGAGCTGCTTTTTTAGCAGGCGCCGCTTTTTTTGCAGGAGTTGCTTTTTTTACTGGAGTTGCTTTTTTTGGCATGGAAATAACCTCTTGCTAGTAAGACTATTACTTAAAAGATATTAACTAAATCTATGGAGAGTATATATGGAAAGAAGCAATTTTTTCAAGAGTTAAAAGTCACTAAAAAAGTCGTCTTCTATAGAGTTTGTACCTTTATCTAACTTATTTATAATAACGTTTCCGCTTAAATCAACAGATGTTGGCAATTTTCCTTCACGTAAAGTCCCTTGATCGTAAACAGAGGCGTCATTTGTTACGTTGTGCAGGGGAATAAACTTTGTCGAATAAAAATTTCTTCGAAGGGAGTAACCTACTGAGCCTGGAGGATTGACGCCAATTGGACTGACATAATTTCCACTTGGGTTTCCTTGTCTTGCTCCTGGCATATAAGCACTCATGTAGTCACTCGATTGCTTATAAGGATTAAAATAAGTCGTTGCATAAGTAATCGTTTGCTGGGCATTTATCTTTTTTTGAATGTAGTCAGTAACGAGTCTTTCAAGAGGAGTATTACTACATACAGGAGTTGTTCCTGTAAAAAAGAAATTAAACTTAGTGGCTAAATCAGCGTTGTTACAATTGGCCGTTGTTAAATTAGGGGGAATGAAAGCCCCTGTTGTTGCATTTGCATGAATTGATTTAGCCGCACTCAATAAATCAGCGGCACTTGCGGAAGTTGAGAGCGTATTTGCTTTGGCAATACCATCGGCCACATTTAAAAGAGCTTTCAAGTAAGCTTCAATAGATGGTTTTAGACTTGAAATATATTGGTTAATAACAAATTCTACTGAACCAACATCAGCATAAAGAAGACGTGGCTCAATAAGTGGAGCAAACAATTCATAATCTAGGGCCTGAGGCTCTTGTGATGAAGGGCCGTGAGAAATAGTAGGAGAAGGTGCTTGAGAGTTTGCATTGTTTGTCGTTGTAGGGTCGGGAATTAAATAATTGGCAGCATCGTATTTTGTAACCCTTCTTGATTGAATGAGCATGCGATCAACAGCATTTGAATCAATCGTTGAAGGTGATGTTGTTCCAACAGCATTAAAAAAATTATCTGAGAGATATTTAAGTTGCTGTCTGTTGTAAACGCCACGATCCAATGTTGGAGTGCAATTGTTTTGATTTGGTCTCGGACTAACAGCTAAAATACTTCCTACTGATCCTCCAGTAGATTGAGCTTCTAAATCAGCAACACTCTCGGCATCGTAAATAAGATTAGGAATTCCAAATCTCATTTGACCACCACTAGTGCTTGGCGTTCCACCAACATAACTTCCCCTCCCTGTCGTTACCCAAAAATCAGGATTGGCAGGAATAGGCATTCCCGGTTTGTAAGTCGAAGCTGCAGGGCCTAAATCAAGAGCGGCAATCATTGATTGACTGCGAGAGTCTTTGTCATCTCTTGCGACAAGAGCTTGATCATTCATATCAAAACTAAATAGCCTAGGACCTATTCTTCCACCAAAAGGTTTAGCAGCAGAATAAGCAGTTAACTGAATAAATCTATCGTCACTATCGCTGGCAAGTGGAAAAAAGAGCCCGGTAAAATTAGCTGTTCCTTTGACAGCATAATAAGTAAGAACTTTAGGATTCTTAGTAAACCCTATCATGTAACCAGGAACAGGAAGAGCTGTTTTTGAAGATTTACATGATCCTTCAGCACTTACTGATCCACCGAAGTCCCCTGTCGTAGGAATGAATGTGGTAAAAAAAGTGGCCAGATTGACAGGCATTACTTGTAAGTCGATATAGTGTTTAGAAGTAACGAGTGTCCCATCACTGTAGGCTGCTGTAGGAGGAATTAAAAAACTAGAAACCGAATTTGGATTTGCATTGTAAACATTTGGACTTAGTTCAGAGAGAGTAAATGATTTGGCAAATTCATCAGGTTCACCAGCGGATGTTTCTAAATTATCTTTATACTTTCCACCTGACAAATTTCTAAAAGCAGACATGAAAGCTTTTACGGGTCTTTCATTTAATCCAATTTTATCATCCCTTCCTAGCTGAGTTGCCGTTTGATAAGTCATGTCTTTTTCAGGAGGGCGATTGGCAATCATCTCTAAGTTTCTCATTCTCAGAGCAAGTTCTAGAGATTCAAGCCACGCTCCAGGACGATTGCTTGCAATCGCTGGTGCACCTGGTACTGCTGAAATTCCAGAATTAAAAGTCCACGCCATACTTGCCAGATAATTAATTTGGGTTCTAGAAGCGCAATCTTCTGCCTTTTTCTGAACAAGAGAAATAACAAATGATTCAAACACTTCTGAAATTCCGGCAACACCAACAGAAGGAAAACGAGGAACCCCTGGAAGAGTATAAATTCCACAGATGTCATTTGAAGTCGCATTATGAATACAAATTGAAGGAATATTATATGGATCAAATCCAGAATATGTTCCCGTGGCTGAAGTTGGTGGAGTTTTTAATAAAAAGCTAGCATTTGTTCCAGAACAAGCAGTAGAGTCAAACTTGTATCCGTCAGCAAGTGGCCCCGAACCTAAAAGAGAAAGTTGCCCTAAAACATAATATTTAAACATCCACTCTTTGTAGGTATTTCTCATTTCCCAATTCAAATAAGCGATGTTTGTTAATTGTCTTGATTGAGTAGCGGCACCAGCAAACGCGGCTGCATCGACAGCATTTTGCAAATTGATTTTTGCTTTAACGAATAAACCAACGTTGATTACAAAAGCAAGCATCGCCATCACTAGCATCAGCGAGACGGCCATAAATATACTTAGTTGTCCTTTATTATTTTGGTTACTTTTAATCACTTTGTAATCTCTTTGTAGTGCCTTAATGCTACCAAGAAGAACTTTTCTTGGTCAAACTTTTACTGTGAAATTAAAGAGATAATACTAAGGTGTTTCGCTCGGGATTTGGCCTTAAAATTGTATTAGTTCTGTTATCCCTAGATTGCTTTCCGAGTCTAGGGGGATTGCGGAACGTTGGCACATCGGAAGGGCCAATCACTACCTAACTTCATACCGTGCATGGGAGCACACCACAAAGAATCTTAACTCCAGGGATCGAGGGGTCCCTGGCTGTCTTTTTTAGGAAGAAGACGGCCAGGAAAAGTATCAGAACAAAAAATTCCCATCTAAAAAAAAGCCTCAAATTTTGATATGATCAAAAGCGATGAGTACGATGAAACCATTACAATCCAGAGTCTATAGAGCAAAAGATAAGAGTAAAGAATTTTACTGTCCGCTTTGTCGTACTTTGCGAGTTGTTTCTACTAAAGCGCGCTTAAGCAGAAAAAACTATCTGCAAATTGGAATCACAACTCTTGTTGTGGGGGCCGCTCTTTATCCCGTTATGGAATTTTATGGTTTCGGTTTTTTCTTTTTAATTTGGGCCATTATGGAATTAGTGGTGCGCAGTGATTTCAAAAGCCAGATTCCTTGTGAACACTGTGGTTTTGATGCCAGCCTCTATAAGCGCAACGTCAAAGAAGCTAGACACAAAGTAAAAGAGTTTTGGGATCAAAAAACGAAGGCTTAGTCTTCAACTTGTAGTTCGTGCGTCTAGTCACTTCCTTTCTTTTAAAAATATTACCTTACTTTCTCTTTTTTTTCCTTTTGAATACGTAAAATTTAACGTTTAATGATCGCATTAAATTTAATCGGTAGCAGTAAGAAATTTACAAGTGTACTTGCTGCGAATAGGAAAAACAGGAGAGTCTCGTGAGTGTTAACAAAGTTATTATTTTAGGTCGTTTAGGACAAGATCCAGAAATGAAGTACACACCAGGTGGAATGGCCGTTTGTAATTTTACACTTGCTACTAGTGAGTCTTGGGCAGATAAATCTGGCCAAAAACAAGAAAGAACTGAATGGCATAGAATTGTTGTTTGGGGAAAACTTGCTGAATTATGTAATCAGTATTTAACGAAAGGAAGACAAGCTTACGTTGAAGGATCACTTCAAACTCGTTCATGGGACGATAAGAATGGTCAAAAAAGATATACAACAGAAATCAATGCTAAAACAATCCAATTCATTGGTGGAGCAGCGACAACTGGAGCTGGTGCAAATGCTGGTAAAGAAAATTCAGCACCAACTTATGATTCAAGCATGATGAATCAAGATTACGAGATCACAACGGATACAAACTTCACATCTGATGACATTCCGTTTTAGTCAACAATCAAAAAGAATTTTAAATAAGGCCTCGCTATTGCGAGGCTTTTTTATTTCCGATCAAATCTCACCGGTAAAAAGTTTCAAATAAGACTCAATTTCGGCAAAAAATGCCCGAGAAGCCTTGTACCACAACAAGGAAGTCCATATGAAATCTTTAAGTTTATTAATCACACTCTTTTTAAATATGAATGTGTTTGCTGGTGATGATGTCTTAAGAATGCAGTTATTAGATGTAAAAGAAAGTGAAATGGAAAATTCATTAGAGCTAATCACAACTTCAGTAGATTTTGAAAAAGTTGTTCTAGATTGTCATAGTTTTATTACTGGAATGAATTTTATGAAAGATGGGACAGCGAAAAGCCAGATCTATATTGATGCTTACGAGTGCCAAGGAGTGTATGATTTAATCGTTGAATCAAACACTGAGAAAAAACCTCTATGCTTAGAGCTTAATCCTGAAAAAAATAAACTAGTCTTCTCTCGCAAAACAAGCGATTGCCAATAAGAAAAAAGCCTTGCAATGCAAGGCTTTTTTTATTCTTCATCTGTTACTTTAAAGTCTTTGAGTAAGTTTGAAAATGCTGTTGGTTTGTTGGAAACAGTAGTGTTTGTTTTTGGTTTTGCGATTTCTTCTTTTGTCACATGGGCCTTCGTTTCTCCTACAAAATGAGTATAAGTTGGCAGTTCTGCTTTATACACAATGCGATCAAGATGTTTTACAAATAAACTCCAATTTCCGGTCGTAGAATCAGCTTTTTTTACCTGATCCATTGAACTCATTTTAGAGTCCATTAAATCAATTAAATGCACTAAATAAGCTTCTGATGAGCTTGGAATTTTAGGAGAGCCGTATTCATATTCACCGTGATGAGAAAGAAGAATATGTTTTAAATGCATCTTCTGATCAGCAGGAAAATTTGGAATTTGAAAAGAGAAACGATCGACCACTTCTAGCACTTGAACTAGGTGTCCGATTAATTTTCCTTCTTCAGTGTAATCAACCGTTGGCCCTTCTGTGAGTTCATAAATTTTGCAAAGATCATGTAAAATACATCCGGCCACAACGTATGAGCGATTGACTTTGTAGTGGTAAGAAAGAAAATTTGCCAAAGTCGTACAAGATAAAATGTGCTCTAGTAATCCAGATTGATAAGCGTGATGAATTGATTTTCCAGCTTGCCAAATCTTCAGACGGCGAGAGATTTCAATGTCAGAGAGAATATTCATTAAAAGCTCGCGAATATAAACTTCTTCCAAACCATTAACGATGCTGATTAATTCTTCGTACATTGTCTCAGGAAGTGTGCCAGCTTTTTGAACATAATCTTCTTTATTGTATTGGTTAGCTTCTAACTTGCTCATCTCTGTGATGATAACTTGCAGTCTTCCTTGGAAAGGATTGACTTTGGCCTTAATGACAACCACGTCGCCAACTTTTACTTGCCCTAGAGCAATCTCGGCCCCATGCCATTTGCGAGCTTCCATTTCTCCCGTTGAATCGCTGATGATTAAGTTCAAGTAACTCTTGCCATCTTTTCCCTCAGACTTTGCTAAGTATTTAATGAGAAAAGGTGAAGTAAATTCTTCTTTGGGATTTAGTTGATTAATATAGTGGGTTTTTTGCACGGGAATTCCTTCTAAATAAAGTTTTGTTCATTTATACCGAAATAATTCTTTGAGAGGATATAAAATGAATAAATTATTGTATATTTCAACATTGGTCTTATCAATCACTGTTTATATGGCCCAAGGCATAGCGGCCAGTCAAGAGACATCTGCTTCATGTGGAAAGAGACTCTCTGCAACATTCAAAATTACTAACTCAACAGAGCTAAAATTAGAAAAATTTAAAAAAGCAGATCAAGAATATTGTGATCTAGGTTTAAATGAATTTAACTCAAATTATGAACTTTCATTCTATGATCAGGATAAAAAACTAATTTATAGTAAAAAAGTTTTTTTAGATCCTATAATTAAAATCGAAAAAATAGATAAAGAGGGAAGGTTTGTCTCTTCAAAAGATGTATTGGGCACAACTTCGAGAGTCGTGAGCATGTCAGAAGGAGAAACGAAGAGATTTTCTTACTATTCAATTAAATCTTTGTTTGGAAAAGAAGAAGTACTAATGAAGCCGATTCAAAAAGTTGAAGAAATTAAAATTCAATCAGGAGAGGTGATTGATGTTAACTTATAAAATACTTCCTTTTTTATTTTTAGCTTGGTTTGGACAGGCACAAGCTTACACGATTGTTATTGTGACAGACCAACAGGATTTAACTAAAGCTAAAAGCGATATCGAAAAGTTAAAAATAACTTATCCATTTTCGAAATTTGACATTGATTTTAAAATTGCCCGAGTAAAGCAAGAGCAATTGGTCTGTGGGGCAAGTCGTGGAATTGATAGATTAGTTACATGTGATGCTGTTAAAGAAAAATTGCAAGCAGTTCAAACAAAATTAGGTGGTGATCACACAATTGTTATTAAAGACTCTCAAGGGTTAGTAGCTGAATCAGAGCACGGTGGTTCGGCAGCAGTTGGTGGAGATATGCTCGTGACAACATCACATTCTCATGAGGGAACTGCTTTGCATGAATTTATGCATTCTTTAGGTTTTTCAGATGAATATATCTATAGCTTAAATGATGCTAAAGTTTACTGTACACCCAATAAGAAAGCTTCTGGCAATTTAGCAGTTATCACGCCCAAGGAACCCTACAATGGAGATGGACAAGCAAGAGGTCTTCATTCTTCTGATATTCCTTGGTACAATAAAATTAGTTCAACTACATTAATTACCAATTCAGGGCAGAGCAAACTAGGAACAGTTCCAAATGGGAATAAAGTAGAGATGAAATATCCTGTTAATAATTCTATTTATCCTTCTCCTTTTGATGAACCTACAGGTCTTTATGAATCTGAGACTTGTCGAAATGGGGAAATTCAGTTGAAGTTTTGGAAACCTGGAGCTTCTAAAAGTATTATGGGATCTTTGAGTGCTGGATTAGGTAGAAATTTAGAAGATTTGGCCGAAGAGGCACTTTATAGAAAAGGGGCCCGCTATAAAGCAGGTTTATCAAATATTAATGAGAAAGAGGCAAAAGTAGGAGTTTTGGAAAAATCCAATGTTGTGAATGACACGCCTAGATCCACAACTTATAAGTCAGATAATTTAAACATAACGACTACGGTAAGACCTGCTGGGACGGCAAAAAGCAAGTAATCTTTTACTTGCCTTTTGCTCTGTGTAATAAAATAAGCCAGATTCCTCCTAATTCTTACAAAAAACACTGTAAAAACCCTCCACAAAGGACTAAACTACTCCTCAAAATAGCATGGGGTTTTTATCCCTTTTCCAAATGAACAAAAGTTTATTTATTTGAAATATATTCAATGGAGTTTTTATGGCAAAAATTAAAGTTGGTATCAATGGTCTAGGCCGTATTGGTAGAACAGTTTTACGTGAGTTCATCAACCGTAACGAACAAAATTTTGAAATTGTAGCAGTTAACAATCCAGGTGTTCCTTCGCAATATTTGCATTTATTAAAATACGATTCAGTTCACGGAAAATTCCAAGGTGACCTTTCTCTTGATGGTGATTTCCTAAACATCAACGGTAAAAAAATTAAATTCTTTACTCTAAAAGACCCAACAGAAATTCCTTGGGGAGATTACGGAGTACAAGTTGTAATTGATTCAACAGGTATCTTCAAAGATAAAGAAGGACTTTCAAAACACTTACACAGTACAGTTAAAAAAGTTATCATGTGTGCTCCAGGAAAAGGTCTAGATAAGACTTTTGTAATGGGAATCAACGATAACGAATACGATCCAAAACTTCACAACGTAGTTTCAAACGCAAGCTGTACAACAAACTGTCTAGCTCCAGTGGTAAAAGTTCTGAATGATAAATTTGGAATCGTAAACGGATTCATGGTAACAGTTCACTCATATACATCAGATCAATCAATTCTAGATGCTTCTCACTCTGATCCAAGAAGAGCAAGAGCAGCTGCAGTTTCGATGATCCCAACAACTACAGGGGCAGCTAAGACTGTATCTGAAGTTATTCCGGCAATGAAGGGAAAGTTAGATGGTTACGCAGTAAGAGTTCCAACTCCAAACGTTTCTCTAACAGACTTCACAGCGACTCTAGAAAAAGCAGCGACAAAAGAAGAAATTAATGCTGCTCTAAAAGAAGCAAGTGAAACATACCTAAAAGGTATTTTAAAATTTGAAACAGAAGAACTTGTTTCAATCGACTATAACGGAATGAGACATTCTTCTTGTGTGGACGCCACTTTAACAAACGTAATTGGCAACACAGTAAAACTAGTGTCTTGGTATGATAACGAATCAGGATTCTCAAACAGAGTTCTAGATCTAGTTAACATGATGGCAGTAAAAGGAATCTAATCTCATGGCATTAAAGTTTGTTACAGACGAGTCTTTCAAAGCTCAAGCAAAAGATAAAAAAGTATTAGCGCGTTTTGATTTTAACGTGCCAATGGATAAAAAAGATCCAGCAGTGATTGCGGATTACACAAGAATTGATGAAGCGATTCCAACAATCAAAGCAATTCTAGAAGCTGGAGCAAAAAAAGTTATTTTAATGAGCCACTTTGGAAGACCAAATGGAAAAGTTGATCCTAAGTACTCTCTTGAGCCTGTGGCAAAGGCCCTTGCTGAAAGATTAGGTGTGGATGTGACTTTAACTGAAACAGCTCTTGATCGCGGAATTAAAACGCTTCTTTCTTTAAACGAAGCTAAAATTATTTTACTTCAAAACATCAGATTCCATGCGGAAGAAGAAGCAAACGATAGAGAGTTTGCAAGAACTCTTTCAAATTATGGTGATGTTTTTGTTTTTGATGCTTTCGGTGCCGCTCACAGAAAACATGCTTCAACTTATGAGATCAATGCTTTCTTTAAAAATAGAGCATTCGGTGGATTACTGTTAAAGCGTGAAGTAGAAGCACTAGAGAAGATTACTAAAAATCCTAAGAAACCATTTGTGGCCGTTGTTGGTGGAGCAAAGGTTAGTGATAAAATTAAAATCATTGAATCTCTTCTTACTGACGTTGATCATTTATTAATTGGGGGAGCAATGGCTTACCCATTCTTAAAAGCAAAAGGATTCAGCATTGGAAAATCACTTTGCAGCGATGAAGATGTAACTCTAGCAAAAATGATTTTAAATCTTCCAACGAAAAATAAAATCGTTCTTCCAAGTGACCATATCGCCTCGACTTCTCTTGATGGTGAACCAGTGGATGTGGCACAAGTAAGCATTGATGGTGATTTAATTGGATTAGATATCGGACCTTCAACACTTGTTCATTACTCTTCTATTTTAAAAGGAGCAAAGACAGTGCTTTGGAATGGGCCAATGGGATTATTTGAAAATCCAAAATTCGCAAAAGGAACATTTGGTATTGCAGAAACGCTTTCTGAATTAAACGCTTTCACTCTTGTGGGTGGAGGAGATTCAGTAGCTGCAGTAAAACAAGCGGGCTTAAGCGAAAAAATGTCTCACATCTCAACTGGTGGCGGAGCTTCGTTAGAGTTTATTGAAAATGGAACTCTTCCTGGAATTCAAGCACTGAAGTTTGGGGTTGAGAGTTATATTGGGATTGAGTAGCTATAATGAGAAGAGAAGTCCACGTCGTCGGAAATTGGAAGATGAATCAAAAGCTAACTGACATTAGCAATTTTTTCATCGAAATGACTAAAATGAAAATGGATCTAAAGTGTAAAGCTTGGATTGCTCCTCAATTTATTCACCTTCCAATTTTAAAAGAAGTCGCTTTCACTACAGGCATGATTCAAATCGGTGCCCAAAACGTATCCTATAGCAATGATGGGGCCTTCACAGGAGAAGTTTCTGCTGAAGCGCTGGCAGATATTGGATGCGAATTTGTGATCGTAGGTCATAGTGAAAGAAGAAGCCTTTTTAACGAAGATAATGAGACTTTAAATAAGAAAGTTCTAAAAGCTCTAGAGCACAATTTAAAAGTTATCTACTGTGTTGGTGAAACACTAGCAGAGCGTGAAGCGAGTAAAACTTTTGATGTGATTTTAGAGCAGCTAAATGTTGGATTAAAAAATCTTCCAGCAGAGAAAGCACATTTGTTAATGATTGCTTACGAACCAGTTTGGGCCATTGGCACAGGAAA
>JACCDZ012006401.1_pt1 | contig 13187 bp, 25 predicted proteins | sample 7449551 | NCBI WGS metagenome assembly JACCDZ01 (sample SAMN15323452, study PRJNA562643) | freshwater metagenome | isolation source: river surface water | place: USA:Blue River Watershed | collected 2017-08-18
AAAATGATATCATCTATATGAAAGATAAGGAAACAGCAGAAAAGGTTATCAGTAATAATACTCCTTGGTATAATGCGGGAAGCAATACTCCTGAATGGGGATATGATTTCAAAATGGCGGTTGAAAAAGATGATATAGAAATTGTAAAAATTACAATGGCGGTAGAAACTGCTTGACGTTATCATAATTTATGCTATCTATGATGGTATCACAACTTAAGGAGATTGATATGACACGTAAGGCAATTAAGATGGGACTTCGTGAAGCCAAGGCTCTTCATATTAAAGCACATGCTGCTGGTATGGAATCAGCAAATGCTTGCATTCCTACTCCTATGCGGGTTGTTGAACGTATTAATAGCTTAGATGATACTTCACCTATCAAGACTGACTATGGAATCATTAAAGAGGGTATGTGTGGATTTGGTTGGGTGGAAATTCGGCCTTCGCGTGGAGGACTAGCAACATATCTAAAGAAGAATGGTATCGGACGTTATTCCGAGTATGAACGCGCTTGGGTGATCAGTAGTCCTTTGCGGACTCAAAGTTATGAGCGAAATATGGCTTATGCTAGTGCCTATTCTAAGGTTCTTCAAGAACGTGAGATTAATTCTTATGCCAATGGTCGATTGGATTGATGGAAAATAATTGACAATAATGCGATAATAGACTAGGAAATAACAATGCTTATTCAAAATTTACGCCTTGGTTTTGCAACCAACTCTTCATCGTCTCATTCAATTGTATTACTTCCGAATCCACGGAATGATTCATATCATGATGAAACCACCTTCGGTTGGGAATATTTCACTCTCACTTCTAATGAAGATAAGATGCGTTATCTTGCGGCACAATTGATTTCTCTCGGATGGGACAATGAGGCCTGTCTTGAAAAGATTAAAACTATCTCACCCACAAGTGACATTAGCATTGGGGATTATAGTGGAGTTGATCATCAATCTGTATCATCATTGTTCACAAATGATGATTTTATTAAAGTTCTCCTTAATGATAGAATCGCTATCCTAGGTGGAAATGATAATTCTGAGCCGCTTGAATTAAATGATGGCACTAAACTGATTACTGATCTATCTTATGGTAGTGACAAAGTTAAGTTCCGAAACGATAAGGGTTATTCTATTATTTTCAATCCTACAAATGGGACTAAGGTTCGTTTGAAGAGTAATGAAACTGATCCTGATTACGTTAAATCATCAACACCAGAACTGGTTGATCTTAAAATTACCAATTACTGTTTGAAGAATTGCAAATTTTGTTATCAATCATCAACACCAGAAGGTGTTCATGCCAAGATGGATGATATTCTGGAAATTCTTGATCATCTTAAAGAAGCTGGTGTTTTTGAAGTGGCTATTGGGGGCGGAGAACCAACATCTCATCCTGAATTTACACGTATTATCAAAGAGATTAAAGATAGAGGCATGATTCCAAATTTTACGACTTTTACTGATGATTGGTTGGAAAATCCTGAGTTGGTAAAAGCTTGTTATGATGTAGGTGGAATTGGTGTATCTTGTAATAGTGTAAAAAGTTTGGATTTAGTAAAGAAGATTAATTCTAAAATATATGGGCCAAACATTATGGCTCAACATGTATTTGGCTCTGTTCCGCTTTCATACACTATTGATTTAATGAAGTCATGTGCACAAGATGGATATGACCTCCTTCTACTTGGTTTTAAGGAGGTTGGCTTCGGCAAATCTTATGTTAGATTTGATGAGGGCGACGATCTTGATATTTTCTTTAAGATTGGTTTAAGTGAATATATGAGTATCACTTGTAATACTCTATCAGTTGACACTGCCTTTATTGATCAACATCCTACTATTATGAAAGTTCTTGATGCTCCTAAGGAATTAGCAACATCACCAGAAGGAAAATTTTCATGTTACATTGATGCGGTTACAATGAAAATGGGACCATCATCGTATGTAGAAGAAGATATGATGACAGATTATTCAGATTATGATAACTTCATTTCTGAATATTCAAAATATTAACTCCATGCACTATATTTTGTAAAATGATAAGCAATGTCTATTTCTGGCATAAACTCTTCATAATCATAATGGGATGATTGGTCCAACACTTCGTTTGTATGCAAACTGTAGGTAATGAATATTTTTGATCGATCCATTGCCTGCACACAATTTATTTTACCATTGTTTAATTCACATATGGTATCGATATCAATGATTCCACCTTTTAGAATGAAACCACCATATTGATTCTCATCAAAATATGACATCAGAGCTATACCATGATCTGTTTGAAGATAGATTAATCGGGGACCATCATACCATGTTAATGTTATCATTTCGTAGCATTTTATTACAGAAGTTCCCATAGTCTATCCTTAAATTCATCATATTGATCAAAGGACTTCCTAAACAAAAACTCTTCACGCGCCATCTTTTCCCAATTATTTACAATGGGACCATCAATAACAATTCTTGATTTATAACCCGGTATATTGTTCTCATCGTTTAGAATAAATCCATGATCCATAATATCATAGTCATCAGGCTCAATCACTAATTTCTTTTTCTCATGTTTAGCAATCGTATAAGCCAGAGATACCATAAAGGTTTTAAGCTTAGGGCTTACTCCGTATATCTTTTTTATTCTTATAAAATCATCACGATCATTATCTTCGAAATAGATATATGCTTTTAATGATTTTTGTATGAAATAGTCATTTTCATTATCAAGATAGTTTTTTATTTTCTTATCATAAAGAATGAATGTATTATATAATGGTGAAAATAGCATCCAATCTTTTGGATCATTCGTGTTCATATTATCGTTATTATTATTATGCCTGATACTCAAATTAGAATCTTTAATAATCTCTAGTGCTTTACTCTTAGATATCAATCCTGATTTTACCGCATTTGTATATTGACCATTGACTAATGCTTCCCTCACCATTTCCCGATGAACCCTTGTGAAATTTCTGGAGCCACCACTAGTGAAGCCCCCTGATGGTTTACTTGGTTCTATTTCTCTTGCTATTTTTCCTAGAATAGTCCCTAAACCGAAATTCTCATATTCCTTAGCTACTCTGATCAATATGCAACCCCATTCATCTCCTACAGACCCTATGGCATCATTCTCACCAGAAACCCACACTCCTATACTATATTCATATGGTTTAAGCCCAATGCTTTTTATTTCACTATCGTCATAATATAGCGCCATTCCTTTATCATCTCTGGCTATTTCATCATCTATGCGTTTAGTATATCTAATTTTTTCTTTGCGCATTCTCAATTCAAAGAACAGCCCCTTCAATTTAATTTTTCTTAGAGGAATATCATATTTGTCTTTTGTTACATAATATAAATCACCTATAGATGTTTTGTAAGCAGTATTGGGATGTTGCTTACCATTATCTATAAGTGATCTATATTCATTTTCTGTCATTAACCAAGGTATAATACCATCTGGGTTCCATTGTTCCATCAGATATTTATCATAGACCTATATGTTAGAGATATACGTGGTCCACATGGCTGAGAACCTTTTGGAATTTTATGTTCATGTGTCAATTGAAAACCAGCAGGCATAACAAAGATAGAACCATTTCCCAAAGGATACGTATTGATTTCTTTTGTAGTAAGGTCTCTAGTCATGATGTTCCTCTTGGCTCCCAGACTAAGAGAAATGATTGGTTGATCATGCCTCATTTCTGGTGAATCATCACTATGCCAACCCAAAGAATCTCTTTCATCATTATAACCATTTACGAAACAACAATTCAATTCCCAGTCAAATTTATCGTTGAGTTCGTTCATTGTATTAAAAATGAAATCATCCCATGGTTTACATTGGTATGTTCTAATTCCATTACCTTTTCCATATGTATATGGAAGGCTGAAATTATTCTGCCAATATTCTCGTCTTGGAGCGCCTTCACGGCGCTCCCAATCCAAGCTTTCCCATAACCGATTAAAATTTTCAGTCGCTATGTTGTCGTCAATAAATCGATAATACATAATTCAATCCTTAATCCTATTTTCCCAAGCAGAGATAACTTCAACAACTTCTTCATGCCGTTCACGGAAATATTCAGCTTCTTTATATTCGCATTGAGATTCGGCATATTTCCCCTCAACTTCCAAAGAGTCTCGAAAGTTACATACTCTTTCCAAACGATCAAGAAAGTCCTTTAGTGATGGAGCGATCATTTTCCGATCACCATCAATATTTTCATGAATACGAATTCCACCCATGCGGCATTCCTCGACAGTCACAAACATACTAAATCTCCTTATATATTTTTAATATCATTATTATAAAGTTTGTCAAGATAAATACGTGATGAGAAGTTCTGATTTGCTTAAATTTATAACCATACCGATATACAAGATTATATCATGGAACTAATAAACAATTTGATATAATAAATGGCCCTGCATGGTTCACAATTGAACCATCAAAGGAATGGATTAATTGGAGAAACGATGATGATACTCATGCATTAATAATTGAGTATGAATTGATTAGGGATATTGAACTAATTAACATTAATGATTTTAGCACTACTGATTGGGTTAATTTCACTTACATAGTTACTGGAGAATATGATGAAGGTAGTCCGTGGGTATTGGCTAATCAGTTGCAATATAATGGATGGTATAACAAAGAAGAAATCATGATAGTTAACCCTCAGAAATTTATGAAAAGAATTTGAAATACTTCCCACAATATGTTAATTTATAAAAATGAAGAAAATAGCAACTTTAACATTCGCCGCATTATCATTCATTCTAGTATCTGGTTGGGCAGGATGGGAATATATCAACCGAAACACCTATGAATTTACGGTGGATTCAAAAGAGAAGATATGTAACAATAATTCATGTCTCTATATGGTTTATGGAACCGAAGGTGAAGTATTTAGAAATGAAGATGAATTTGTTCTTGGATGGCGTTGGAAGACCGATAGTGCATCAGTTCAAGCAAGACTTCATGTTGGAAGCAAATATTCAGTGAAAGCTAGAGGATTGAGGATTTCTTTATTATCAATGTCACCAAATATTATAGATATAAACCCAAACGTTTATAAAGTAAGTGGTAATTGATTACCTTCTTCATCATACATCGGAGACACTTCCCAACCCATTTTTATTCTAAAATTTCTTATATCCCATAGAGCATTTTCATCATTTCTAATTTCATCATCAGTTTTATTTTTAAAAATTCCCCAGCGAAGAACCTTCCATGGTTCTCCTAATTGTTCTGAAAATTTTTCTGCATCAATTTGATTTCTAAAGCCAGCATAAACGGTATTGCTAGATGGACGTATTACATAAATACCATCTCTATCTTGTGCCCATGTCCAAGTAGTTTTCATAAAATCTCTTTGATTGCTTTCTACAATATTAATAAAATTTCTCATCTGTTATTTATAAATAACAGATGAATATTCCTGATGCAAGAGAAATAATAAATGACCAATTAATTGATACTATTATACAAAACGGTCGTTGGACTGAGCATGGAGAATATATAGATAATTTTTTTAGAGATCATTCAATGAGTGTTAGAGAGCTTAGTTATAATACAAAATTTGATATTATGAAAAAATGGTTGTTAGGAAGGGCAGACTATGTAAACGAAAATATGTTGGATCAGGACGGAAATAAACTTAATGAGTTTTCTATTATAGAACGTCATGTTATATGTGATAAAGTTAATTTGAATAATATTGGTATCTTTTGGGCGGTTGCTGGGTATGCAGAGCCTCATTTATCCCCAAATGATGGGAAATATTATATATTCAGAACTCATTTAGGAAATGTGAACATCAATTGGAGAGAAACATTTTTATCTAGGTTCGACTATGATCTAGGGGATGAAGAGAATGAAATACAATTGATATCTGGATCAAACATTGATAGATTATCATTATCTGTTGATTATGGTAAAGAACAAATTCTAACCAATTGCATTGCATAAATGGTGCCCTCGGAGAGATTCGAACTCCCAACCTATCGCTTCGAAGGCGACTGCTCTATTCCATTGAGCTACGAGGGCTTATATCTTTTCTACCAAAATCATCATATCTAAGGGAACTGGATACGGTAGAATTACTTCTACGTTATTTATTACTTTACTGATTTCAGTAATACCATCAAAATCCATTGACATGATACTATCTGCCATTTCCCAACCTAATACGAAATCTTCTGAAGCTGTTGCTTTAGGGAAACTTTCACCTACGTAAAATGACATCATACCATTGTTGAACTCAACATAATTTGTCATATTTCTTCTTTCTTTTTAACCATAACTGGATTGACATAAAGAATAATAGAATTTCCTTGTGATTGAAAATCACTTTTGTATCCATTAAATACATCTTGAACCTTATCAAATACAGATAGCCCAACTTCTCTATGAGAGTTTTCGCGCCCCTTGAACCGAAGAATAAATTTAACTTTGTGACCGCCTTCGATAAATTTCTTAGCATGATTTAGTTTGATTTCCAAATCATGTTTATCAATAGTAGGTCGCAACTGAATTTCTTTCATGTCGCAGATTTTCTTTTTCTTATCGTTTTTCTGCTGATCATACTTATATCGACCATAGTCTAGAATCTTACAAACAGGCGGTTTTGCATTGGGTGAAATTTCTACCAAATCCAGACCATACTCCAGTGTCTTTTTCCAAGCATCATAAAATTTCATCTGGCCCAAATTATTACCATCAGGATCAATCAATTGAACCATGGGTGCAGTAATATTTCGATTAATTTTAATGTTACGAATGATATATTCCTTTCTATTTTAATATAAGCCTAAACGTATTTATTGTCAATCATTTAATTAGGTATTCTAGACCACAATAGTTGTTGAATAACCTGATTATCTATCGAAAACCCTCTAATCAATGATTTTTGTTTCGAAATTCGTTTATCACAGGCCCACAGTATCTCTATCAATAATTGAAAATGTTCCCTAGTCTCTGGAAAATGATTTATCCTATTATCATATTGTGGTTTTTCGTTGATCTGTGTTAATGGTTTATCAAGATACTCTTTGAAAATGAGTTCGACAGTCCTCCAATCACTCCATTCATAGTTAGTAAACCAATGATTATGTGACCAGACACAATTTCCCTTAATGTATAACCTAACATCTGAATCTATTTTCATCTCCATTTTGAATATAGGATCACTAATAGATTGATACTTTTTAAAAGTCCTTCGTAATGATGCCGTCATATAAATACCTTATGTTTATAAAAGACCTTTTTGAAGCCCCTATTTCCGATATAAGTTTCATGGGAGACTGGGATAAAAATTCTTCCTTCAGACAACAAGATCGAAAATTATTATCAAACCCAAAAGCTATTACCAAAATAAAAGCAATGTGGAAATTCCCAGAAGATATAAACTTTAATATCATATGTGTCAATCATAAAGAAGCTAAGAACCATATTGAAATAGGAGTAGTTGACCAAAAATATATCGCAAAAGGATTTACAGAAACTGGTGAAGATATTCTCAAGTCCTTAAAGGGTGATGAGATTAATGTAATTTTTACCAATAATAACGGATCAGAAGGTGTTCCTATGACTGGTTGGATTATGGCACATAGATTAGGGCATGCTATCCAAAGATCAAGATGGAGATATCCAAAATTGGTATATTATTGGGATGAAGCCATTCAACTTTATATAGACTCTTTGAGTAACCTCAACGAACATTATAATACAAACTTTTCTATTAACAAACGGAATCAGTCTTTGCCTTTAACAGGACCATTGAAATACTTAGTTAATCATATAGGAACAATGAAATCTGCTAGAGATGCAAACATAAGAAATCCTTATGAGTTTTTACACGAAATGCTGGCTCAATATATGATCACAGGAAGTATAAAATTAAATCCACCACCATTATCATTTAAATATAGAAACGCCATTATAAAGAGACCTGAAAATGAATCTTTAGACGATGAATGGATATATGATATTCCACATCAACTTAAAGATTATTTCGAAACCGTGTTATATAACCTAGTTGGAAAAATATTGGTGATGTAACTTACCATTGATCATAATCAGTAATATCTAGTTCGTAGTCTTGATAACATACTTTACATACAATTCCTATTGAAGTTGGTGAAAAACTATATGTCAATCCACCACCGATAGCACCTTCATATGGTATATTATTATCCCAACAATGGTTAACAAATTCAGATGGAGCCAGATATTCCTTTTGGTGTTGAATAACCTCTGGATACACAATAGTATTCAACCAATCTTCTATTTTAATATGTTGATATTTTGTTATTTCAAACTTCATATATCCTCACTTGGTGTCCCTGATAGGATTCGAACCTACAACCGTTAGTTTAGGAAACTACTGCTCATTCCAATTGAGCTTCAGGGACGCTTTTCGTTTCTATTTTTTGCTCGCCATTCTCTAGATCGCTCATATAACGACTTCCGCTTTTGACTATACTCTCTATAGTATTTACCGTCACTTGTATTATCACCAAATATTTTAAAATTGCGAACGGCACGAGGGCGAATTGCTTTTGTGAAGAACATATCCTGATCATATTGAATATCATCGATCTGTTCGGATAAAATTTTCATTTCGTTTTCCAGATGATTACCGAACTTATTCACCATATGTTTTTGAATACGTTCAATTTGATATTCGTCAAAAATATCAAAATATTCAATAATCATATTACATGCATTATCATAGGAGGTTTCATTAACAATGTTTTCAACCATTGAATACATTTGTTCAAGTTTCTTTTCTCTGGCAATTTCTTGCTCGATAATAAGGCATATCTTCTCTGATACATTTGATGATTTTGAATTTAATCTAGAAATAAGTCTAGAGTATGATGCTATATCACCCTCATGAGGAATATGCTCACTATATAAATGATATTTACTACGGTCATTGATAACATAATCAATTACCATATCGCCATCAGCATCAAGATCATATTTCATTAACAGAAGAGTATCAATAATATTTCGGAACGCATCTAAATCATTATTATCAACTATTGGCCATCCACCATCTGAAATGGCTTTAGTTTTAACAAACTCATCGATCAATTTATGAATGTCAGTCATGGCTAAACCCAATAGTTTCAGAGATAAGGTTCAATAAATCAACCATATCACGAGGATGAGATGCTGCTGATAAAATATCACCAACATTATTGATTTCCTTATCTTTGAAGAATTCCTTTAATTTTGTTTCTAAATCATACATTGACTATCCTCCTTAATGATATATGGACCAGTTGCGAAACCTTTCTTTCGCATAATATTAACCGAGTCCTTAATTCGATGGATGATAGAACGTTTGGCAAGTTCAGTCACAATCGGATCGTTTTGGGTAAATCCTTCTGACAGTAGTTGCTGACGTTCCTGCTCAATTTTTGCGTTGATAACCTTTTCAACATGTGCAGAGTCTTGATCATAAAAAATAATAGCAGTCATAAAATTTCCTTTCAGATCGGTAGTGTATCAACTATTTTCAATTTGTCAACTTAAACATTATATAATCCTCTTCATGTTCAAAACATATTTGAGCCATTGAATAATGACGAGAATATAATATCCAAATATTTTCCGCTATAATAGGCATTTCATCTTTTTTAATGGATTTTTTTAATATCGGATTACCGTTATGCCACCAGTTTCCTTTAACATCGCATGGCGCAACCAGAATTGAATTCTTACTATTATAAGGGTTTGGCAACTCAATGATTAGTTTCCCGAGAATTCTACTAACTATTTCACTATCAGGATAATCAGTTTGGTCATCTACTAGTTTAAATCTATGAAGATGATCATCTACATTAACAAACACATAGTTAGAAGGAAACTTTTCAATATTTTTCATAAATACCAATATACCCCAAGCCACAGGAGAAATCAAATGATAACTATACTAAATCAAAAATTTAAAGGAAAAAAGACCTATGCTGCTGCAATTGCTGCTGTATTATCCGCTGCAATAACTTTCTTTATGGGCGAAAGCACCATTATGGAAGCATTGCAACTAGGAGTCACTGGTATTATCGGTGCAACTCTAAGATCAGGAATAGATTCCTAAAAAAAGGAGGGTGGTTTAATTATCACCCTCTAATTCCATATAACTCAACCTTGGCATCAGAGAATATATCTCTTGCAATACCAATTTCCTTACTCCATCTATTTTCATAATCATCATTAACAACATAATATACATATGTTATATCAGTTGATACAATCCTCAATGCACATTTATCACAAGGATGTGCTGTAACAAACAGATGATATCCACCAAGATCGATATCTCTATTGTAATTCAAGCAATTGCATTCAGCATGCACAATTCTTGAATATTTCTTTTCCTTCATATCATGAGAATTTAAAATATGATCATTATCTTCTATTCTTTTCGGAAAGCCGTTAAATCCAATAGATGCAATAGATTTGTTGGGTCTTACCAAGACCGAGCCTACTTTTAATGATCCATCTTTTGATGCTTTAGCAATACTAAAAGCAACTCCCATAAAAACATCAACCCATCGTTCACCAAGTTTCATAGATGATAGTATAAATAAGTTTATGAGAAAATACATTAATTTAATTGAATCCATAGCAGATGAATTCCACTTGAACGTCGAAATAGAAAATATATTAAGCGATGAAGAACCGAAGATAAGACCAATTTTAAGAGATTCTTTAGAACTTATTAAAAATTCAAATGGAATTAGAATAGATGATTGGGATTATCAAATGACTTTGTTATATCCAACAATATCAAAACCAGAGCTACAAGAGATATTTAAATTGAGTATGGAAAAGTTTAACTTTTTGATATGGTTTGATGACATCAATGACATGGCCCATTGGCAAGTTAAAAGCCGTGCACCCGATGGAGATATTGAATTGAATTCTCCTATAGCCCAAGCAGCAAAATCACAAATTGAAATTGTTGGACGTGCTCAGCAGTTTATGAAGGCCGCAGGAGAGTTTACGAAAGAACAACTTGTTGATCATTTATCACAATCTTTACCACGATCAACAGCAGATATGTTTGCAGATCATATATTAATGACTTTACATGGAATGATGGATTATCAAAGAGGATTATATAAATGGAGGGCAGATAAAAAAGCTCCTACCGCAAGTGAAGTTATAAACAATCTAAAGAATATGTGATCACATATTAACGTTTCTATAACTCATATTATCAGTCACTTCCTCAGTTACCCAATCAGGTAATTTGAATATTTGGTTTTCGTCTTTTAATTCAATTTCGGCTAATACTATACCATTTTCAAAAAAATCTATTTCCCAAACATTACCCTTATAGGATATGGTTTTTCTGGTCTTGAATATACTCTTTGAGGTAAGATATGATAGATTATCATATATATCTTTTTCTATCTCAATTTCTATTTCAATATTTTTTATATTGTTGACCTTTTTCTTCATTGTCAGATAATATTGTTTAGAATCTATTGATCTTATTCTGATTATCCATTCACCAGTATTTGGTAAGTATTTCTGTTCAATATCAACAGAACTTATTACTTCTTCAGTTGGGAATAAATCAAGATTTATTAAAAACTTTCGTTCAATTTCAAACATAATATTACTATACTTTATATCAACTTAAAAAGTCAATTTTTTATAAATAACCATATGCAATATAATATCACTATCCAAGGAGCGTCATTCGCTGCACTATCATCACCAAGTAATGGATTTATACGTTTCAAATCAGACGGTTCAACTTATCCATCATCTAAAGATAACGTATTGAAAGCCGAACGTGGTAATAGACGATTACGTAATATATTATTAAGATTAGGAAATCTTGGACGATATGATATTATTTCACAATCTGCTGCTGGTGGGGATATTAATACTAATCATACATCAGTATCATTAGTTGTAGAATTTAAAAACGCTGTTAGACTTTTTGATTCTGGACAAGTATTGGTAGGAGGAGATGCTATTAAAAGAGTGATAGCTAACGCATTAACTATCACTGAAACCAGAAACATTGATTACTATGATCCTACCTCAGTTGATATTATATCAAACGGCGTTACGAAACAAATAGCAAAAGGTATTGTTATAGAGACAATTGACATTGGTAGCTTAGGAACTGTATCAGCTATTGAATCAGCTATTACAATATCCTGATTGCTTTCGGTGTAACTGAATCACACAGCCATACTCCATTATCACTCAAATAGAAAATAGTGTCACATATTTCAGTATTAACTTCTAGGATTACGGACTTACCACTTCTTCTGTTCGCCACTATTGTTGCAGTAGGTATATCTTCACTAAGATGAACATGGGTTCTTTTCCCCTTATTGATTCCTGTTTTAAAAATCGAATCTAAATTATCGACTTTAGTGCCGTGATACAATATTTTAGGAGGAACCTTTTTCTCAAGATCAAGTTTGACATTTATGGAATGTCCTTGATTGGCTCTTATTTTATTTTTATGAGGATCAATCTTGTATCTGGTCTTTTCATCATTTTCAACAATGGAGAAAAGGTCTTTTCTAGTAAAATCTGAAAACTTAGATTTCATTTCCATCATAATAGTTGATATATTAACCCATCCGTCACTATCCATATCAATATCGGAGTGACGGAGCAAGTATGATAGGAATTTACTAAATTTCTTCATACTATAACAATGTCATACTATATGCGTTGTGTCAATACCTTTTTATTTAGATATTGTTTGTATAATTCTATCGAAAAGATTTCACAACCATGCTCCATTTTATGAAAAATGACATCATCTTGATTATGAAATAGTTTGATATCTTCATCTTTTTTACAGTAGAAAGAATGATCATCAATTTCATTAAATATTTTTTTGCATAATATATACAATTCGTTGTCGGTTAATATCAATCCATTCGAATACTGGATGGCATATTCGATTGTATGTCTGGCGAACATTTCGTGTTGACTACATAAAAACTCTTGTAGTTCTTCACTTGGGTTATCGATATATTTAATAGCCCATCCATTTTGTTGAATAGCTAATCTCTTAAGTTCTTCACTAGGATTATCAATATATTTAATGGCATATCCATTTTGTTGAATAGCTAATCTCTTAAGTTCTTCACTGGGATTATTGATATATTCAATAGC
>JACCDZ011441317.1_pt1 | contig 13180 bp, 13 predicted proteins | sample 7449551 | NCBI WGS metagenome assembly JACCDZ01 (sample SAMN15323452, study PRJNA562643) | freshwater metagenome | isolation source: river surface water | place: USA:Blue River Watershed | collected 2017-08-18
CGCTGCGCGGTAATGTGCAAACCCGCCTGCGCAAGCTGGACGACGGCGAATTCGACGCCATCATCCTGGCCGCCGCCGGCCTGAAGCGCCTGGAGCTGAGCGAACGCATCCGCCAGGAGCTGGCCCCGTCGGAAAGCCTGCCTGCTGTAGGCCAGGGCGCGCTGGGTATCGAGATCCGCGCCGACCGCGACGACCTCGTCGCCCTGCTGGCGCCGCTGAACCATGCCGATACCCACGCCTGCGTCAGCGCCGAACGCGCCTTCTCCCGCGTGCTGGGTGGTAGCTGCCAGATCCCTATCGGCGGCTTTGCCACCATTACCGACGACCTCATCACCCTGGGCGGCTTCGTGGCGCACCCGGACGGCTCGGTGATGCTCACCGCCAGCGCCAGCGCCCCGCGTGACTACGCCGACGCCCTGGGCCGCGCCGTAGCCAAAAAACTGCTGGATCAGGACGCGGCACCGCTGATCGAGGCCGTTATCGCCGAACAGGCCGGCAAATAAGCCATGGCCGGTACGCTGCTGCTGGTGCGCCCCCCGGCCCAGGCTGCCCGCCTGCAGGCTGCGCTGGCCTCGCTGGGTGTGGCGGCGCAGCCTTTTAGCGTACTGGACACCGTAGCGGACGACAGCGCGCTGGCCACGCTACCGGCGCTGGCACGCGTCAGCCACTGGCTGGTTTTTGTCAGCCCGTCGTCCATCGATATCGGCTGGCCGGTACTGGCAGGCAAACTGCCCGCCACGGTACAGCTGGCCTGCGTTGGCCGCGCCAGCGCCGACAAGCTGATGCAGCAAAGCCAGCGCCCGGTGCTATACCCCGAAACCGGCAACGACAGCGACGCCCTGCTGGCCCACCCTGCCCTGCAGCAGCTGGCCGGCCAACGTGTCCTGATTGTGCGTGGCCACGGCGGGCGGGCGCAGCTCGGGGAAACCCTTGCCACACGCGGTGCGCTGGTGCGCCACGCCGACATCTACCAGCGCGAAGTCAGCCCGCCGGACTGGGCAGGGTTGGCCGCATTGCACGCCGCCGGCCAGCTGGCCGGCCTGCTGGTGACCTCCAGCGAGATTGCCGATGCGCTGTTCGGCCAGGCGCAGGCGGCGCAGCGCGCCCTGCTGTGCACGCTGCCGTTTTACACCCTGCACCCGCGCATCGCCCTGCGTTTGCGCCAGTACGGTGTGGCCGATATATCCCTTTGCGACGGCAGCGCCAGCGCCCTGGCCGCCATGCTGGCGCGTTAAGCGGCTGGCAGCCCCACCAAGGCGGCGTTACAATGCCCTGCAGTCATACGGCGCCCCGCGCCGGATCCAGCAACCCTGCCGCCTAGCGCGGCAACCTTGCGGTCACCACGAGATCCCATGAGCGAAGCCACCCCAGTAGAAACCGGCAGCGCGCTGCCAGCCAAGAAAACCGTCAACCTCGCGCTGATTGTTTCCCTGATTGCGCTGGGTGTTACCGGCTGGCAATACCTGGACAGCCGCCAGCAGCTGAACGAAGCCAAGCAAGCCCTGGCCAGCCGCCTGGCCGAGAGCGGCGGCAACACCAAAGCCATCCAGACCCAAACCGAGCAAGCCCTGGCCGCCACACGCGCCGCCGAAGCCAAGCTGGTGCTGCTGGAAGCCCGCGTCAACGAATCGGCCGGCCAGTACGCCACCCTGGGCGCCATGTACCAGGAGCTCACCAAAAACCGCAGCGACTGGCTGCTGTCCGAGGTAGAACACACGCTGGGCATTGCCAGCCAGCAGCTGCAGCTGGCCGGTAACGTCAGCGGCGCCATTACCGCACTGGAAATGGTGGACAACCGCCTGGCCCGCTTCGACAACCCGGCGCTGATTCCGGTGAAAAAAGCCGTTTCCAAAGACCTGGAAACGCTCAAGGCGCTGCCCTATCTGGATAGCGTAGGCCTGACCGTGAAGCTGGATACCCTGATGCTGGGCGCAGAAACCCTGCCGCTGGTGATCGACCACCACCGCCTGGCTACCACCACCGCCCGCCCGGCACTGCCGCATGACGCACCATGGTGGGAACGCCTGCTGGCCGACGTCACGCAAAGCCTGGGCGAGATGGTACGCATCCGCCGCATGGACAAACCCGAGGCACTGCTGCTGTCGCCAGAGCAAGCCTTCTTCCTGCGTGAAAACATCAAGCTGCGCCTGCTGGACGCGCGCCTGGCGCTGACCCAGCGCGACGGCGCCACCTACCAGGCCGACCTGGCCGCTGCCGCCCAGTACGGTGCACGCTACTTCGACCGCGATGCCCCGGCCACGCAGAAATGGCAGGCCACACTGGCCGAGCTGGCCGCCGCCCGCCTGAACGTGACCCTGCCCGACCTGTCTGCCAGCCTGAAAGCCGTGCGCGATGCGCAGGGCAATACCGTGGAGTAAGCCGTGAGATTTGTGTTCTGGATTGTCGGGCTGTTTGCCCTGGCGGTACTGATTGGCCTGGCCTCTACCCTGAATACCGGCTACGCCATCCTGTTTGTGCCGCCGTACCGCATGGAAGTGTCGTTCAACCTGCTGATCATCACCGTGGTGGTGCTGGTGCTGGTAGCGTACGCCGTGCTGCGCCTGCTGGGCCTGGCGGCCAACCTGCCGCAGGAAGTACGTGCTTTCCAGCGCCAGAAAAAACTGCGCGCCGCCCGCCACGCGCTGCGTGAAGCCTCGATTTCGCTGTTCGAGGGCCGCTACCAGCGTGCCGAGCGCGAGGCGCTGAAATCCATCGACGACGAGTACTCGGATGAAAACCGCGCCCTGGCGCTGATGATTGCCGCCCGCTCTGCCGCCAGTGTGGGCGACAACGCCAAGCGCGACGGTTACCTCAGCCGCCTGGAAAGCATGCCGCAGCGCATCCAGCTGGCACGCCATATGGTGGAAGCGCAAATCCGCATGGACGCCAAGCAGCCGCTGGAGGCGTTGGCCGCCATCGAACGTGCGCGTGCCATCAGCAGCAACCTGACCTCGGCCCTGCGCCTGGAGCTGAAAATCCGCATGCTGCTGAAACAGCCGGAGCAAGTGCTGCAGATCACCGAAAAGCTGCTGAAAGCCGACGCACTGGAAGCCGAGCAAGCCCGCCGCTATCGCCTGGCCGCCTATCGCCAACAACTGCTGGGGCTGGGTAGCGAACGCGAGGTACGCGACTGGCTCAAACGCATCCCGGGCGTAGAAAAGCAGAACCCGGACCTGGTGGTGGATATTTCCCGCCACCTGATCGCACTGGATACCTACCCGCTGGCCGCCGAGCTGATTGCCACCGCGCTGTCGGACGAAGAACAAGCCACACCGGAACTGGCACGCGAGCTGGGCATGCTGGCCGAGCACATCGACAGCCAGCGCCGCCTGACGCTGATGCGCGACGCGGAAAACTGGCTGAAATCGCGCCCGCGTGACCACATGCTGCTGCTGGCGCTGGGCCGACTGGCGCTGGCCGAGCAGCTATGGGGCAAGGCACAAAGCTACCTGGAAGCCAGTGTTTCCATGCAGCCCACCCTGTGTGCCCACGCCGAGCTGTCCAAGCTGTTTGCCACGCTGGGTAAGGATGACAAGGCCGCCCAGCACCAGGCGCTGGCGCTGAAAATCGCCCTGCAACAAGGCTGCTAGCCATGAAAACCCTGCTTGTTGCCACCACACTGGCGCTGGCCGCTGCGGCCAACGTTTACGCCGCCAGCCCGGCGGGGCCGGCCACGCAGGCGGCAGCCAGCCAGAAGCTGGTGCTGATCGACGTGCGTACGGCAGAGGAGTTTGCCGACGGCCACCTGCAGGGCGCGCAGCTGCTGCCGCTAGACAGCATTGCGCAGACCATTGCCGCACGGGTACCGGCCAAAGACACGCCCATCCAGCTGTATTGCCGTAGCGGCCGCCGCTCGGCACTGGCGCTGGAAACGCTGAAAGCAATGGGCTACACCCGCCTGCAAAACCTGGGCGGGCTGGAAGACGCCAGCCGTAGCAGCCAGCGCCCCATCGTGCGTTAGGCCTCGCACCAGCCCATGAAAAAACCGCCGTGAGGCGGTTTTTTATTGCAGACAAAAGGGGTGCCGGTTCAAGCCTCCGGGCTGGCGAACCCCAATGCGGCCAACTCTGTGGCCGACAGCAAACGCCATTCGCCTTCGGGCAAATCCCCCAGCGCCAGGCTACCCAGCGCCAGGCGATGCAGCTGCTCTACGCGGTTGCCTGCGGCCGCCACCATGCGCTTCACCTGGTGGTACTTGCCCTGGGTAATCGCCATGTCCAGCAGCTTCTCACCTACCTGCTCGGCACTGTCTGCAGCCAAGGTTTCCTGCTCGTCGTGCAGCAGCACCCCCTCGCGCAAGCGCTGCAGCAGCTCGGCGCTCACCGGGTGCTTGGTAGTGACACGATACAGCTTGGGGACGTCTTTCTTGGGCGAAGTCAGTGCATGCACAAACTGGCCATCGGTAGAAAACAGCAGCAGCCCGGTGGTGTCCACGTCCAGGCGGCCGACTGCCGAGACACCCAGGTTCACCATCTGCTGGGGCAGCAGGCGGTACACACTGGGGTTGTGGATGGGCTTGTGCGAGGTTTCATAGCCTGCCGGCTTGTGCAGCAGCAGGTAAAACGGCTCGGGCAGCAGTGTCCACGGCTCACCATCTACCTGTAGCGAGTGGATGTCGGCAGGGGCGACATCGCGGCGCCAGTCGTATTCGGTGTCCCCGTTCAGGTCGACCAGGCCGTATTCGATCAGCTTGCGGCATTCCTTGCGGCTGCCAAAGCCTTGTTGTTGCAGTAAGCGATAGAGTTCCATGCCCGTATTCTATCACCGCCAGCCCGGCAGACTTTCCTTGAAATTCAACAACATGGCATACACCCCCCATAACATTTATCCTGCAGAGCGTGTTACTATTCAGCCCGCCTATTAGTAAGCATTTCTTAAACAACTTAGTACTCGATGGAAATCGTTCATTCAGCCACGCTTCAGCTGTGCCTGCTGCTGATTTACCTGGTTTGTGGTGTCACCGTCTGGCTGCTGCGCGGCCAACGTAGCCGCAAAGGTATCTACGACCGCTGGGCAGGGGCACACCTTGCCGGGGCCGGGCTTTATCTGACGCTGCTGTACTCGCCTTATCTGCCGTCGTTATACACGGCGCTACTGGCCTGCGTACTGCTGCTGCTGAAGGGTAGCTGGTTGCTGGGCAGCTTTGCACGCCTGCTGCGTACCCCAATTCCATTGGCGGGCCAGCGGCGTTTTGGCGCAGGCCTGTTGCTATTACTGTCCGGCATCCTGCTGGCCATGCCACCGCATGTTTATTACGTGCATCTGGCCATGGCGCTAGGCGTCGCCGCACTCTATCTGGGCAGCCTCGCCTGGCTGCTGTTACTGCAAGCCGAACGCCCTTTCCCCATCAAGCTGGCGGGTAGCCTGTGCATGCTCGCCACCACGTATATGCTGCTGTACGCGCTGCACCTGGGTGCCAGCGACCCGGCTTTCATCGTGTACGAGATCGGCACCCTGCTGCTGCTACCGGTACTGATCGCCACACCACTGCTGGCGCTGTGCTTCATGGCGATCGGCAAGGAACAGGAACTGGCGCTGCTGCGCACCCTGGCCACGCTGGACCCGCTCACCGGCATTTTCAACCGCCGCAGCTTCGAAGAGCTGGCGCGCAAGGCTTGCTCGCAGCACGCCCGCCAGCAGCGCCCGCTGGCGCTGCTGATGATTGACCTGGACCACTTCAAGCGCATTAACGATACCTACGGCCACAGCCGGGGCGATATGGCACTGAAAGCGCTGGCCGAGCTGATTCCCGAGCACGTGCGCACCGCCGACATTTTTGGCCGCTTTGGTGGCGAGGAGTTTTGCCTGCTGCTGCCGGACACCAATGTGCAGGGCGCACGCGAGGTGGCCAGCAAGCTGTGTCAGCAAATCAATACCATCTTGCTGGAGCCCGGCAAGATAAGCAGTGCGCTAAGCGCCAGCATCGGCGTGGCCAGCCTGGTGCCGCAAAGCGTGGAAGACTGGCGCGAGCTGTTCGAGCTGGCCGATAGCCGGCTATACCGCGCCAAATCGGCCGGGCGTAACCAGCTGGTCTGGATAGGCTAGCCAGAAAAGCAAAAAGCCCGCAGGCATCGCCAGCGGGCTTTTTCTTGGCAGCCGGTATTACAGCACTTCGGCTGCTTTGGCTTTCAGAATCACATACAGCTCGTCTTTGAGCTTCAGCTTTTCTTTCTTCAGGTTTTCGATATCTACCGCCGAGCCCGACTCGATGCGGTTTTCGATATTCTTGATTTGCTGGTCCAGCTCGTTGTGCTTGTCGAAAAGACGGGTGAAATGGGCGTCTTCGGTTTTCAGTTTGCTGATCAGATCACGATATTCCGGGAACATGGCTTTCTCCTTGGTGGGGTAGGCGCCACACCTTGCGCTGTGGCTTTAACACCATGCTATGCCTGCACCGGCCGGGGTTTCTTGATCTAGGGCACATAAATTCTTCATACCGCACACTGTTCACGGGCTGGGCAGGCGCGACGTTCTGCCGGATACTGGCCGCCTCATCTATGACATAGGGGCAAAAGCCATGGTGCGGGACGGTTTGTACGGTTTGCATTTCCAGAATAACGGTGAAGACTTCGGCTCCGGCGTGGTATCCCTGCGCCAAGGCATCATTAACGGCGGCGATACCGGCTTTGCCTACCAGGGGCAGCTGCTGGAAACCCGCGCGCAAAACGACTGCATCACTGTCAGCATGCAGATGCATGTACAGAAATGGAACCCGTCCATCCTGTCGCTGATCCCCGGCCTGAATAAGTACACGCTGGATGTCAGCGGCCAGTACGACCCGCTGCACGATACCCTGCAGCTCTCGGGGCAAACCGCGGCCATGCCCGGCATTACGCTGAACATTGTTGCCGTGCGCATTGCCGACTTGCAGGCCTGAGCATAAAAAAGCCCTGCCACAGGGTGGCAGGGCTGGCAGGAAGGTTGGCCGCAACAGGCTTACAGCGAACCGTAGGAGTGCAGGCCGGACAGGAACATGTTTACGCCGATAAAGGCAAAGGTGGTTACCAGCAGGCCGATCACCGCCCACCACGCCAGCGGCTCGCCGCGCCAGCCTTTTACCAGCCGCACGTGCAACCAGGCGGCGTAGTTCAGCCACACGATCAGCGCCCAGGTTTCTTTCGGGTCCCAGCTCCAGTAGCCGCCCCAGGCATCCGCCGCCCACATTGCACCCAGGATGGTGGCAATGGTGAAGAACAGGAAGCCCACCGAGATGGCCTTGTACATCATTTCATCGATCACTTCGGCCTTGGGCAGCTTGTCGGTCAGGATGCCACGGCGCGACAGCAGCTGCGCCACGCCCAGCATGGCCGACAACGCAAAAGCACCGTAGCCGACAAAGTTGGCCGGTACGTGAATCTTCATCCACCACGACTGCAACGCCGGGATCAGCGGCTGGATGGTATGTGCCTGGCGGTCGAAGGTGTACCACAGGATGAAGCCCACCGCCGCCGTGATCACCAGCAGCACAAAGGCGCCCAGCTGGCGCGCGGCAAACTTGGCCTCGTAGTACAGGTACATCAGCGCGGTGATCAGACAGAACAGGATGAACACTTCGTACAGGTTGGATACCGGGATGCGGCCAACGTCCGGCGCAATCAGGTAGCTCTCGTACCAGCGGGTAAACAGGCCGGCCAGGGCAAATGCCGACGCCGCCCAGGTCAGGCCGCTACCGATGCGGTTCAGCAAGGCAGAGCGCGACAGCAAACCTGCCCAGTACACGCCGGTGGCCAGGAAGAACAGCGTGCACATCCACATGAAAGACGACTGGCTGGACAGCAGGTACTTCAGGCCGAAGCTCTCGCTAGCGCGCGCCAGGTTGTGGTCGTACAGCTCGATGGCCAGCAGCGACATGGCACCAGCCAGCGGGAAGAACCAGCGCCAGCTGCCCCAGAACCAGCCCAGTGCCACGATACCGGCGCCGCTACCCAGCAGGATCAGGTCTTCGTAGATATCCATCCGGCTGCCGTACAGGCTGAAGGTGTAGCCAGTCACTACGGCGATGAACAGGGCAAACAGCCAGTCGCCCAGGTTCAAGCGCTTGTAGAACGGTTGTTGCATTAGCAGTTCCATCATGCGTCTCCTGCTCGTGGGCTCAAAGCACCCACAATTTTATCGAAATCTTCGTCGAGGTCGCGGTTGTGGCGGTTGGAGCTCATGGCCACGCGTACGCTACCGGCACGCAGTACCAGCCACAGCCGCACTTCGCGCACATAGAACATCAGGATGATGCCGATCACCAGCATCAGCGAGCCCAGGTACACCAGGTTCTTGCCTGGCGAGCGCGTCATCTGCAGGCCGGACGACTGTACCTGCTCGAAACCCTGCAGCTCCAGGTACAGCGGCGCGGCGTAGTCGTTAAAGGCGCTGACCGTCACCAGACCATCCAGCAAGAAGCGGTAGTGCTTTTCATCTTGCGGCCATGGTTTGAGGCCGGCCTTCTCCTGCGCCACGGCCATCACGTCGATCACGGCGCCTTGCAGGATCTTGATATAGGTCTGCGCAATCGCCTGGCGCTTGTCGGCCGGTACGCGGGCATCCAGGAATTTCTCCAGCGCCACAAAACCGCCCTCGCCAAAGCGCGCCAGAATCCACTTCACGCTATCGCCAAACTGCTTTTCCATGGCCGGGCTGATGGCCGCACCCTTCATGGCTTTGGCCGTGGTGCGGCGGGCAATCTCGTCGTACAGCGCCGGGTTTTTCAGCGCGGCCTGCAGGCGCATGAAGCTGTCGATTTTCAGCTCGTCATCCAGCGGAATACGCAGGTACTGGAAAGGCTGGGCCACTTCGCTGCGCACACCGGCAATCTGGTACAGCGCGCCTTCTTGCTCCATGGGTGCCATGTAATGGTGGAATTCACGCGCCTGGCCATGGCTGTCACGCAGCTTGTAGGTAATGGACGGGCCGACGTTTTTCAGGTTCTTGGTGTCTTGTTTGACTTCGCGCACATCGTGCATGCGCTGTTGCAGGGTTTTGCCATCTGCCTCGCGCTTGCCCATGTTTTCGATGTTGAACACGCGCAGGTCACCGAACTCCAGCTGATAATCCTGGCCATTCACGCGCAAAGGCTGGCTATTCAGCGACACGCCTTTGATCTCGCTGGCAGGGCTTTGCGGCTGGGCCAGGTTCCACGCTTTGAGCTGCAGCGGCGAACCGCCGTCGCCAAAGCTGGCCTGGTAGATGGCCACGCCATCGACGATCAGCGGGTGATTCACCTTTACCGTGGCCGGGGTTTCCTTGCCGCTGGCCTTGTCGGTCACCACGATATCGCTGGCAAACAGCTTGGGCATGCCGTTGCTGTAGTAGTCCACATGGAATTTCTTCAGCGTCACGATAAAGGGCAGCTCCTGTACCAGGTAGCCCTTGCCGCTGTTCAGAAAGATCACGTCGGCGCTTTTGTTTTCCACCACGGTCACGCTGCCGCGGAAGGACAGGTTATTGGCACCCAGGCGGCTTTGCGGCGGGATCTGCCCCTGCGGCAGCTCACGCGTTTCGGGCACGATGCTGCCGGTAAGCTCGCCGATTTTCAGCGGCAGGTTGCCATCCATCAGGCCGCCAATACAGATCACCACCATGGCGATATGGGCAAAAAAGTAACCCAGCTTGCTGCCACTGCCCTTTTTCGCGGCCAGTACGATACTGCCGTCGTCACGCTCGCTACGCTTGTAACGCATGCCCCGCTGCTGGATCAGCGCTACCGCCTGGGCTTCGTCCAGCGACACGGCCAACTCGCGGCTGTGCTTCATGGCCTTGAGCGAGCCTTCTGCCGCCTTCTCGCGGAACCCCTTCATATCGCGCAGGAACACAGGGCCATTGCGCACGATACACAGCGTGGTAGAGATCACCAGAAAGGCCAGGATGGTCAGAAACCAGGCCGAATGGTAAACGTCGTACAAACCCAGATACTCGAAGGCCTTGAACCAGAACTGGCCAAACTCGAAGGCGTAGTTGGGGTAGGCTTCGTTCTGCTTGAGGACGGTGCCGATAACCGATGCGATGGAGAGAATGGTCAGCAGACCAATGGCAAAACGCATGGAGCTCAGCAGCTCGTACAAGCGATAGCCGGGTGAGGCAGGTTTTTTTTGGCTTTTCATTTTGGTTTCAAACGCGACAAAGGGGGCGCAAAGCCCCCTTTGGAACGTATCTGCGCGAAAAAGTTGCGCTTAACGGAGACCGGACATGTATTCGGATACGGCCTTCACTTCGGCATCGGTCAAACGCATGGCGATATCGTGCATCACGGCGTTCTTGCGATCGGTGCCTGCCTTGAAGTCGGCCAGCTGCTTGGCGATATACGCCGCGTGCTGGCTACCTACTGCCGGGTACTGGTCCGGGAAACCTTTACCTGCCGGGCCGTGGCAAGCCATACAGGCCGGTACTTTGGTAGCCGGGTTGCCTGCGGTGTAGATCTTCTTGCCCAGCGGCATCTGGCTCTTGTCGGCCGCTTCGCGCGGTTTTACTTTCTGGCTGCTGAAATACGCGGCCACGTTGGCCATATCAGCCGGGGTCAGCGGTGTGGCCATACCCATCATGATCGGGTTCTTGCGCTCGCCGGATTTGAAAGCCTTCAGCTGGCTTTCGATATATTTGGCGTGCTGGCCGGCCAGCGTCGGGTTGGCAGAAGCCACGCTGTTGCCGTCCGCACCGTGACAGGCAGCACATACCTGGTCAACGATGGCTTTGCCCTTGACCGGGTCGCCTTTGGCAGGCGCTGCCGGGGTGGAGGCCATAGCACTGGCTGCAAAGGTAGCAGCAGCGATAGCCAACAGCATGTTACGTTTCATGGTCGCTCCTAATGAGAGATAGCGTAAATATCTGTAAAGGTGGCAATTTCAAACCTGCTATTCTATATCAATTGACTTTGCCCTTACTACTATGTCGATCTTTCAGAATGCACGGTTTTTCACAACCGTAAACCACCTCAAGGATTTGCCACCCACGCGTTGCGAGGTGGCCTTTGTTGGCCGCTCAAACGCCGGCAAGTCCAGCGCTATCAATACCCTGTGCAATCGTACCCGCCTGGCCTACGTTTCCAAAACCCCGGGCCGCACGCAGCACATCAACTTTTTCGATCTGGGCCAGGAGCGTTTCCTGGTGGATCTGCCAGGCTACGGCTACGCCGAAGTACCCGAAGCCGTGCGCGTGCACTGGGTAGCCCTGCTGGGCCAGTACCTGCAAACCCGCGACAGTATCGTGGGCCTGCTGCTGATCATGGACTCGCGCCACCCGCTCAAAGAGCTGGACTGGAAGATGATCGAGTTCTTTACCGTGACGCAGCGCCCAGTACACATTCTGTTGTCCAAAGCCGACAAATTGTCGCGCCAGGAACAACAGAAGGTTCTGTCCTCGGTCAAGAAACAGCTGGCTGACTACCCCAATATCACCCTGCAGCTGTTCTCCAGCTCGAAAAAAACCGGCACCGAAGAGGTAGCCGGCATCGTGGAAAGCTGGTTTGCCGCCTGCCCGATGCCGCAAGAGGAACAATTTGACGATATCGATGAAACTTTCCCCGATTAAGGCGTCAAAGCAAACAGGAGCCACGCTCCTTCCCGCTTCACCTCCCTGAGCGGGAGCCTGCCAAGGCATTGGCCCCGGTTTGCGAACCGGGGTTTTTTCTTGCCTGCGGCCAACATGGCAAGAATCGGGTCGCCCGGGGTAGCGCAGCGCCCTACACTGCCAGCATGACCCAGGAGACCGGCATGCACAGCGCCCCCCGAGATGAAGACCGTATCACCCAGGCTATCCGCTACCTGATACAGCACGCCCATAGCCAGCCCACGCTGGCGCAGCTGGCCAGCTCGCTGAACCTGTCGGAATACCACCTGCAGCGGCTGTTCACGCAATGGGCAGGCATCAGCCCCAAGCGCTTTTTACAACAGATTACGCTGGAAGCCGCCAAAGCCGGTTTGCAGCAGGGTACGGCGCTGCTACCCTTGGCTCACGAGCTGGGCTTGTCCGGCAGCAGCCGCCTGCACGACCTGTTTGTTACGCTGGAGGCCATGACGCCCGGCGAGTGGCGCGCCGGGGGCGCCAGCTTACCACTGCACTGGAGCATAGAGCCCAGCCGCTTTGGCCCCCTGCTGGCGGCCAGTACGCCGCGCGGGCTGTGCATGCTGCATTTTCTGCCCCAGCCAGACCCTGAGCAGGCACACCAGCAACTCCAGCGACGTTGGCCGCAGGCTCGGCTGCAACACCAGCCTGGCAGCCACCAAGCGCTGGTAGCGCGGCTGTTTCAGCCGCTAGGCCAGCACGATAGCGCGCCACTGCGGCTGCATGTACACGGCAGCAATTTTCAGATCCAGGTGTGGCGGGCGCTACTGACCATTCCGTATGGCAGCTTGCGCAGCTATGGCCAGCTGGCGCAGGCACTCGGCAGGCCGGGCGCGGCACGCGCCGTGGGCAGCGCCGTAGGGGCCAATCCGATCGCCTGGCTGATCCCCTGCCACCGCGTGATCCGCACCAGCGGGGCATTAGGGGGCTACCGCTGGGGAGAAAACTGCAAACTGTCGCTATTAGGCTGGGAAGCAGCGCAGCAAGCATCGGCTGACAATTATAGAAATATCGAGCACTCACTCTAAGCCACCTACACTGGCACTTTTCCTTCGGGACGTTGCCATGCACCGCCTGCACACCGCCCTGCTGATTGCTGCGCTACACCTGCCCGCCCAAGCTGTGACAGCCGTCGTACTGGACATGCCGGGCTTTGCCTGGAACGGCCATGGCTGGATACCCGATCTACTGGGCAGGCTGCAGTTGCAGCAACAAGGTATTCAATTGCGCCTGCTGCCGCCGGCTCGGGCAGTAGAGCGCTATTACCGTGGTGGGGAGGGTGAGCTGTTTGCTGCCGACCTGCTGTGCCGCCGCCAAGACAGCCATTTTCTGACGCTAGGCGTACGCGACTATGAAGTATTCATCACAAGATGGGGCAACAAAGTACCCGGGCCAGGCAGCCTGCCGCCCCCCGGCGAACGCGTACTGGTGGTGAGGGGTTTTAACCATGCATTTGTCCAGCGAAACCCCATGCTGCGCTGGGAAGAAGTCAGCAGCATAGACAAAGCACTGGACATGCTACGCGCACGGCGCGCCAACTACTTCTTCAGCTTTCTTGCGCTTAGCGAAGATGCCATGCGGACACAAGGCAGCAGTGGATACTTCAACTATGACGTACGCCAAGCCATAAGCG
>JACCDZ010591778.1_pt1 | contig 13178 bp, 21 predicted proteins | sample 7449551 | NCBI WGS metagenome assembly JACCDZ01 (sample SAMN15323452, study PRJNA562643) | freshwater metagenome | isolation source: river surface water | place: USA:Blue River Watershed | collected 2017-08-18
ACTCTTGATTGAATTGATGGAGGAAGCCAACCAGATTGTTTTGATTTAGTTCTATTAAGAAATCTGGGTTGGCGATATCTTAGTTTATTTCTTCTTGCTCTTCTGAGTATTCTTCTAGTAGTAAGCATAGAAGAAATATCAGTTCTAAGTTTTACTTGTCTAGCAAGTAAAATATTTTTACCATTGCGTAGAATAATACCTAAGAATTTAGCACCAGTATCTACAGCAATGGTGGTTGTTTGACAAAAATTAGTAGTGTTATAGTTTAATTTGATAGTAAAATTTTTATAATCAATAATAATAGCTTTATTGCTGGATAGCAATAAGCGAGCTTTCCTTGCAGAGCAAGGCATAAGTGAAGTATTATTAATTGATTTAACAAAAACCATAAAAATATAAAATCCTTTTTAAATATAAATATTATTCTGATTTTATAATTAGTAAAGTTGCGAAGCAACATAAGCTAATTCAGGATCAGAAACCTGTAGGTTTCCTTAGATAATATTATTATAGCTTGTAGCCGAGGCTACATTTTAGGTTGACTATCCACACCCCAGTGGATTGTTTACAGAGCCTATATAGAGCAGTGGACTAGGAAACCATCCACTGGTGTAATAACTATAATAATGGAGTTCAAGGCATAAAGCCTTTCACTAAATCTAGTCAATTAGGGCTTTTACAAGCCCCCACTTCTACAAGTGGGGGGTAATTGACATTCTATTTTTTGATCTGTTGAAATCATTGTTTTTAGTTCTAAAAATTGTTTTAAAACTTCTTGTTGCAAATCTTTTAATGATTTATTTAATTTTAAATAAATTTTCTTATACATATTTTTCCTTATTAGAATTAAAGAAATGAATAACTAAACAAAAGAAAGAGATATTTGTAAACAAAATTTGTTTAGTTGTATACAAATTTTATATACAAGTAAACAAAAAACATTTACTAAAAGTAAATAAAATTTATTTACTTTTTAACATTTTATACTATTCATCTTCTCTAATCATTTCTAATGCACAATCATATCCATCCCAATTATCAACTCCAGCACATTTTAGTGCATTGAGAAAAATTGAATCATCTTGTAAAGAGTAAAATTCTTCTTCTAATTTTTCTTTTTGTTCTAAGGTGATAGAGCAATCTTTTTCATATGCTTGTTTAATTAGTTCTTGTAGTGTCATGTTTATAAGTTCCTATAAAATTAATGATATATTATATCAAATTTTCAACTTTTTGTCAAGAATGAGTCAATAATGATTGTCTTTTTAAATTAACTATATTTATTTTACTTTGTTGAATTTCTTCTGGCATCATAATTGAGAAATCAAGTAAATTAAATTCATTTAAAATAGAGGTTAAAAAATCAATTTTATTTTTAAAAACAGGATTAGATAAAATATTAGATTTATCTAATTAATTAAAGTTTTGTTCTATTATTTTTAATAGTTTTTTAAAATTATGATTTATTAATCTTAAAATATCAACATTAGTCATTTCCCAAAAATTACTTGTAATTAATTGATGAATATAATGAGTAATATTATATAAATCTGCATCAATTAATTTCTTATTAATAAAGCATTCATTGTTATTAATTGAGTTAGAAATGGCTATATTTATAATTTTAGCAATTCTGTTATTAAGATTTTTACAGTTTACTATATTTTCCATGTTAATTATACCAATATCTCTTAAATAGTCCATAGCACCAATATTAAAAAGATAATTGCAAAAAATTTCAAATTGATTTGAAGCTAATGCTTTATCAAATTCACCTTTAATTCTTTCTACTGATAATGTTTTTAACATATCAGATTTAACCATATCTTTCATTAATGTTAATGTTTCATTAGCAATAGAAAAATTATATTGAGCTGCAAATCTAGCACCTCTTAATACTCTTAAAGGATCTTCAATAAAGCTATTTGATACATGTCTAATAATTTTTTGTTTTATATCATTAATTCCATTAAATGGATCAATATATGAATCATCATAATCTAATGCAATAGCATTCATTGTAAAATCTCTTCGATAAAGATCTTCTTCCAAAGAAATACTTTCAACATTAAATTCAAAATCTTTATGTCCTATTCCACAGCTTTTTTCTGTTCTTGCAAGGGCATATTCTGCATTAGTTATTGGATGCAAAAAAACAGGAAAATGATTTCCAACTTGACAATAACCTAGATTTAACATTTCTTGTGTACTGCTATCAACAACTACATAATCTAAATCTTTTGGTTCTAATCCCATGACTTTGTTTCTAACTGCACCACCAACCAAATAAACTTTCATATTTATTGCTTTCTAATTAATTATCTTTATTAAAACTTACAATATTATAACATATAAATTAAATAATATCAATGTTTTAATGATAAAAAAGCAACTATTTAAGTTGCTTTTTAGATGTTTCACATGAAACAATAATTAAAAATAAAACTACATTTTTCATTAGCTGAAAGATAAGTTAAAGAATCTTTAAAAAAGAAATCATCACGATAATTATGACAATTATTTTTTAGATAAAATAAGATTAATTCTTCTTCATTAATAGAATGATTAAAAGGCACAGCATCAAAAATCATTACAGCTCTAATTTCTTTGATATAATTTTGAACTTCATTTAATAACATTGACCCAAAGCCATGTCTTTTAAATTTATCAATAATTATTTTATCTAGAGAGAATATTTTTAAATTATTAGGATTATCAACTAAAGAAGACACATCTCTAATTATTGCATTACCAGCAAATTCATTATTAATCAATAAGATGAATTGAAAACCATCATCAATTTTGATTTTATTGATATATACTGTAAAAACATTTTTAATATCAAAAATACTAATATTTTCAATAAATTCGATACCAAGAGTATCAATATTATCAGGTGTAAAACTATCAGTTCTATCAAATAAAGATTTTGTATTATTGTATTCTACATATTCTTTATCAATATTAGTTATAATTAAATAATCTTGATTTGGATATTTAATTTTTGTTCCAGTTTTAATAAAAACATCTTTACCATTTTTATTAATTTTCTCTGCTTGCAAAATTCTCATGTTTATTATACTTTATTTAAATATTTAGATAAATGATCATAAACAATTTCAAAAACTAATTTATTGTATGAAAACTCATCATTTTTAATAATATTTTTATCAACAACATCCCCAAACATTTGTTTAGCTTTTTTATTCCAGGTGTTTCTATTTAAACTTATTTTATCATTTAAAAAATCTGTAAGATCCTCAATAATTTCTTGCTTCTTTTGTGGTGATGCTTCATTATTTTTTAGTGAAATTAACCTTTTTCTCATTGGATCATCATTTTTGTAGTAAATAACATCAGAAAAATTGCTAAAATCATTATTAAAATATTTTTCAAGCATATCATAATATCTTAGTGCATGAGATAATTTTTTGCTATTATATTTATCAGTTTGATTAATTTTTTGATTTTTTAAGACTAAATGAATCATACCAAAAGTTGATACAAACATATCATGTAAATGAGAGTGGATAATTTCATCTCTATTAGCAAATAAATCTTGGTATAATCCATTTAAACTATTTTCAACTTCTTGTGAGAATAGTAATTCAAAGCAATTAAAATTGCCAGCAGAAAAAAATGCTTGTAAAAGTCTAATATCTTTATACTCTTTATCTCTGGTTTCAGAAATTACTGTTTTATTTTGTTTGAATCCAAAATAAAAATCCTCATAACGAGGATAGACAAAAATTTTATAATCTTTGTCACTATTTTCAGTATTAAGATTATAATTATGAGATCCTGTTAGTACTGAAAAAGCTAATTCTCTATCTAATTCTTTTAATTGATCTTTTGTTAGAAAAGCTGTCATATTTTTTCCTTTGTTTTTATTTTATGTGTAATTATATCATATTTAAACAACAAAAATCAACAATTAAATTATTTAAAACTATGCAATAATTGAATAATTTGTTCTAATAAAAGATAATCTATATCAGCATATAATTCAATATCATTTTTTATTAATTGATGATCACAAGGTAATTTAATTAATAAAAGAATCTTTTCTGATATTAAATTATATAATTGGCTTAATTCATTTGGAAGTATATCATAAGTTAAAATTGAATTTTGAAAGACTAATTGAATATTAATTTTACCACTTACAATACTTTCTTGGGTAAAAATTTTAGATAGATTAGAAATATTTTTAATTGAATTTTCAAAATTAAAATCATCTTTAAGAGATGGTGATTTGTTCATATCAACATCAATATCAATATAATGAGCATAAAATTCTTCAATACTTTTAAAAGATATTGCTGAATTATCAGCAAATGATACTTGAAAATTCTTGGAGTTTTGATGTAAATCAGAAATAGTTTCATGTGAAACAATATACTCTCTAAGTTTGCTTGTAATTACAGTATAAATTGATTGAGGGCTTTTTAATAAAATTGCTTGCATTACTTGTTATCCTTATATTTGACCACCAACCTGCTCTAAAATGACAGGATTTTATGGCTTAATTTGATTATAAATTAAATTTTAAACATTGAGAAATAAAATTTAATACATTCATTGGTGAATTTAAAATAATCATTAAAGATATTAATTTCTTTTTCTGATATTTCATGAGATTGCTCGGTTGTAGAATACTCTTCTAATAATACTGAATAGGAGTTATTAATTAATTGCATTTTTTCATCACTACCACCATGATCTGGATGATTTTTACTAGCTAATTTTCTATATGCTGTTTTTAAGTCATTAAAACTAAAATTGTCATTTAAACCCAGAAGTCTAATAGCATCTATTGTTTTCATGATGTTTCCTTTGTTTTATAGTATAATTATACTACAAATAGGACAAAATGTCAATAGAAATAAGTAATAAATATAAAAAAACACTGACAATTATAAATAATAAAAGCAGTGTTTATTTTATAAATAGAAGAATGAAAGAGATTAAAAATTATTATAATCAAAAGGTTCACGGATATCATTAATCTCTAGAACACCTGAAACTGAAAATTCAAGAAGTTCAAGGAACTTGTCTTTACTTTCAATATCAAAAACTTTAAGAATATCATCAACCCATTCACTATTTTTTGTAATTTCATTTGTTAAGTTTGGAACTTGATTAGAAGAAAGATTACTAGCTTGAAATAAATTGCCATTAAATTGACCATTAACAAAAAATTCATTAACAATATCATCTAATTCTTCTTTTGAACCAACAGAAAAACCATCATATTTAGTTACAAGATCTGCATGATCTCCATTAAAAGCAGGAGCTATTTCAATAAATTGACCATTAACTTTTATTACTGGTGTTAAATAAATATTTAAATCAATTTTTCTTTCATTTGTCATTGCAATTAACCTTTTAAATTTTAATAATACATTATAACATAATTATTACATTTTGTCAAGTGCTCTTAATTAAATTGTAATATAATTTTAATTCTTTGTATGTTTCAATAGCATCTGCGAGAGCTGTATGGTTATATTCTTTTTGAATTTCAAATTTTTCTTTAGGCAATGGAGACCATAAGTTATATAATTGATTTAAAGATGATACATCAATAGTGCGATAATTAAAGCTATTAATAAACTGATTTTTAAAATTTTCTTCAAGCCACATGTAGTCCATTCGAACAGTATTGTTAACTAAAACAGGTTTTATGCTGGATTTATGTTTTTCAATTAACTCCAAAAATATTTCTTTGGCTTTAGAGATACTTATTTTAGATTCTAATACTCTGTTAATTAACCCAGATTTTTCATGCATAGCAAATACTTCTTGAGAGCATTGCATCTTTATCATTTCAATAGGATAATTTATAACAATTTCAAATTTATCTAGTATTTCCATTTCTTTATTTAGAACTAAACCACCAAATTCTAATAAAGATGATGTTCTGAATATTCCTGTTGTTTCGCAGTCAATAATCCATAATTTTTCCATATATTTTCCTAAATATAATATAAAAACTTAAAAGAGCCAACTATTTAACTTGGCAATAAGGAAAAGAAAACTTAGTTAAAGTTGAAATATAAAGATAATATAAAATTAAATTACTTTTAATTTTTTCTGCAAGATCTGCTCTTGGTAAGTTATTTAAGACTAATAAGATTGTTCTGGGTTTTAATGACTTATGAATAATTAAATCAGTAGCATATTTTACATAATCATCTTCTTGTTTTTTTATTAAATTATTTTTATTTCTTTCAATATATGCACCCAAACACTCATCTAGACAATCAAAAAAAGGCAAATCTTTGTTATTTGCTCTATATTTTCTTTTTGCATTTCTAAAAATAATTCTAATTGCAGCATCTCTAGCTTCTTTACCTACAAAAGCATGTTGTGAATAAACATATAGCTTAATATCATTAATTAGTTCTTTTGTTGCTGAGATATATTTGCGGTGTTTCATTATGTGACCTTTATAATTAATGTTTCTTTGCTACCATGTAAAATTCATTGTTTAGCGTTATAAAATAAGAGCAATAAAATTCAGTATTTCCATTTAACCATCCCCATGAATATTTATCATAGTTAATATTTGGTACTAAAAATTTAATTTTTTCTTGAAATACTTTTTTGAGATCTTCATCATTTAAAGAAGAATTTATTGTTTGATTCTCAGTAAACAATGTTACTGTTTCTTTATTAAAAAGATTAAAATCTAATTTAATATCTATTAACATTTGATGTTCCTTTTAATCCTTATTATATTTATATTATATCATGAAAGTAATCAAATTGTCAAATAAAAAAGCCACTAATATAGTGGCAAAAATTATAAAACAATAGTCAATTTATGTTAGTTTTCTAAGGATTTATAAAATGCAATCAGCTCTTCTAAAGAAAGCAACATTAAGTTTTCATGTAAATCATGTCTTTGGCAATTAAAAAGCAATTCAGTATTAATATTTTCATTATCATTTAAATAATTAAAATATTTGATAATTTCTGACTTTAATATTTCATTATTACTTGTTCCATTATTAATGAGTTTATCAATAAGATCTAAATGTTTAACTTCTCCCTTTGAATAATTAACAAAATCATAAAGATAAATAATCCTTGGTGTAACAAAATCACTGGAAGATAAAATTTTTAACAAAGCAGATGCTAAATCAATAGTTGAATATTTATCTGAATTTGCTTTAAATTTAATACCAATTCCACCAGCATTCACCCATTTTTTCAAATTATTCAAGTTATCATCAATAAGGATATTTGCAATATTATTAGTAGCAAATTTTTCTTTTTCTCTGGTATAAATTCTTACATCAGGTAAAAACTCTGCCATATTATTGTCTAACCAAATATTTTTATTTTTAATTGTATTATCAACATCATTAACTAATGGGGCAGATAAAATATTATATTTACCAAAAATTAATTTAATAGTACTCATAATTAAACTTAATGAACGATGAGCTGGAATTTTAGCAAAAAAATCAGTTCCCTCAATAAATTTTTTAGATAGTTCATTAAACAAGACTTGATTACCATTTAGTTCTTTATAATCTTTTCCAGTTATTTTATCAAAATAACCAAAAAAATCAGCTAAAACACCATCCATATCTAAATAAACTTGTGGAATTTGTGTATTTAATGATTCACTAAAATTTTTAAATAAGTGGTTTTGCATAGTTTTCTTTCAATTTTTATTTAATAATATATTATATCATAGAAGTAAACATATTGTCAAATAAAAAAATCCTACTATTTTAAATAGTGGGATTTTTAAACTATTGAATTTTTATTATTTAACAATAACTAACATTTGACTTACTGATTTTAGATGATCTTTTGACTGAGGTACACCTGCATAATTTAACCGCAAGAATTGTTTTAGGACAATTTCATCACTAGAATCTTCTGGCAATTGAACATACTTAAATTGTTGAGAAGACATAATTTTATTTTGAGCTGTTGCTGACAAATCACCCCAAAAATTACCATGAATATCTTTAAATTTACCATCTAAAAAATCAAGTAAAGCATGTAATCTTTGTTTACCATCAATTACATCTTTCCAAGCTAATTCAGTTTCTCCATTTTTTACTAATTTTTCAATATAATGGTAGCTATATGGTTTTACCAAAATGGTACCACAATCAACACCAAGATATAAAGATTCAATTAAGAGTTGTTTATCTTTTAATTTCCATACTAGTTCCCTTTGAAAATATTGTTTATTACCATTTTTATCTAAAACATATGGATTAAAATTAACTCTAGGAACTTGAACTCCATGAACAATATCTGTTGATTTACTAAAATCTGATTCTTTCATATTTAAACCAAGATCAAAAAATATAGAATCCAAGCTATATTGAATTGTTTGTAATCTTTCAGATGTAGGGTCAGTTGGATTAACACCAATATCAAAAGTAGATCTTGATACTACTTTATCAAAAGGTAAATTTATATTGTCTTTTGATGAACGATCAGTACGACAAACAAGAAAGTCATCAGTAATATCAATAACTGTTAGATTAGTCTTTTTTTCTTCATTAGACCAACTTTTTACCAAACCAACAATATATTCTCCAACCTGAATTTTTGATTTTAAAAAATTATCAATCAATTGTTGCTTTTTATGTGTTATTCTTTGTGAAGTAGTTAACATTCTAATTTCCTTTTTTTATTTAGTAATCTATTATAACACATTATTTAACATAATGTCAATCAATAATTACATGATTTTATTTTTCCATTGTCATTATTATTTGGTAATACAACAGATGATTGACCATTAATAAAAATATATTCTTTATTATCAATGCACAATAATCTCACAGCATAAGTATAAGGTTTATCGATAAGAATTTTCTCATGAGAAACCACATTACTATTTTTTATTGATGATACCAACCAAATTGGAGGAATTAAAACTCCTAAAAGAATAATGATAATAGGTAGAATATTTAAAATAAATTTTAAAAAATTTTTTATGATTTTCATATAATTCCTTAAAATTGTTTATATTGAAGATTATCACATAAATAACTCAAAAGTTTTTTTTGTGAATTATCTGTTAATCTTGAAAACTGAATAGAAATATTATGTTTTGAACTAGATAGGAATCTATGTTCATATTTATCAAAATCTGATGTATCTATATCAGATTGAACTCCAATATAATCTAATTGGATTGGTTTTGTAAATAAGATAATCATAGTTAAATCCTTTTTATAATATATTTAATTATATCATAAATCATTCATTTTGTCAATTATTATTTATGAATTTACCTTTTTTATTATTAAGGATTTTTTGTGCCAATTCATTATCTAATTTTTCTTGATGAAGTCTTTTTTCTTCTTCAGTGGCAATGGAGTTTTCAATAGTTTTTTTGTGAGCAATATTATCCCTGTATTTTCTTAAGTCATATAAAAAATTTTTATAATTATATAATGATGGATCATCTATTAGTTCCTTTGTTCTTAATAACATGGTTTTTTCAAAAAGTGTCCAAGTTTTATTTAATTCATTATCATTAAGAATAGATAATAAAATCTCATCTTTTAGTAGTTTATCAAATGCTTTTTTTTGTTTTTCTTCACAATATTTTTCATAATAATTAAAAATAGAAATGACTAATGATGGAGTGATACAACATAAACATATAAATAATCCTTCTCCAAACTTATTAATGATGTTATTTATGTCTAATCCATTAATAAAAAAATCAAAAATTACCCAAGGTATAAATATTAAAAAGCCAAAAACACCAACTATAAAAACAATGAATGCAATTTCAATGCATTCATTATTGTATTTGTTATAATTTCTCATAATAAACCTTTCTTATTACTAAACATTTTTTTTATTTATTTTGTGAGGCACTATTAAAGTTCCTATGTGCTCTAACAAGATCTTCTGCTTCTTCCCAAATTGCAGGGTTTCCAAGCATTTCTAATTTTATTAAAAGAGATAGATTATGATAATGGCATACAGCCTTTTTAATATCAAGAGTTGTATAACCATGAGGACTTTTAATTCTGGTTGAATTCGGCATATGAATTAATCTAGCAGAATCTACATTATAATTTTTATGATCACCAAAAAAAGTCACTCTACCGTTATATTCAAAAAAATATGTTCCAAAAATAGAATCAGCTACTAAAAAAGATGAATCTCTTCCAGACCATTTTTTATGTGAATTAGCATCAATAAAATCAAGAGATAAATCTTTTGGAAGATCTTGTTTTTCCATTAAAAAATGATATTGACATAATGCTTTTTGTGTTTGAATATCATCATATTCACCACAATTTTCATTTTGGGTAATTGGTGTTTTACGATCTAATAAAATTATAGTTTCATTATCTTTTTCAAAAACTAATTTACCAGATTGGTATAGTGAATAAACACTATTATCTGTTTTAGCTTCAATTATTTTTTCATCCCATAACAATAGAAAGTTTGGATAGACATAATTAGACATTTTTATTGCTTTATAATATAATTTATATGTATATTATATCATATATAAAATAAAAAGTCAAATAAAAAAGAGAACACACAGACTTCTTTAGATTTTTAGTTTATAATTATATTATAAACTTTAACCACTAATTTTATTTAGTGGTCTTTTAATAGTTTAAGATATGAAATAAAAGTTATTAATTAAATTATAGTTTATATTTCATTTAAAAAGTTTTGAATATTTTTAAGTTTTTCTTTTGAATGAACCATATAATCAATAGTATCAAAAAAGTTTTTAACTGACTTAAAGACAAAAAAGCCAACTTCACCAAATTCATTTATTTTATTGTTTTTATAAGAACAGTTTCTGAGTACTGTGATAAATGATATAAATGATTTTACATCAAGAGTCCATGTAGAAACACTTAAACTTTCTTCTTTTTCGTTTAATAATGAAATATTTAACATTAAAGTGTCAGAAGTGTTGTATTGTACCATACAAAAAACATTAATTTTAATGTAAAAATCTAATTTTAATGAAACATTTTTTAATTTGATTTTATTGTTATTAATATTATTAATATGTGATTTGATATTAATATTATTTGAATCATTAAGAATTATTTTGTCATTTTTTAAACGTATTCTATTATTATTTTGAGAAAAATCAAAAGATTTCATTGAAATGGAATTATTTTGATTTATTATTAAAAAATGTGTATTTGAAATAAAAACAGTATTTAAATTTTCATTATTAAGCAGATTAACTGTTTTTAAAGCAATTAAATGCTGTTTTTTTTCTTTAAACAATTTAAAAAACATTGGTTATTTCTTTGAAAATTTATCATTAATTTCTGATGCAATAAATTTATCTTTAACTTGATTAACATTAAAAGTTAAAGATAATCCTCCATTAGCTTCAAAAAGTGATTTAACTTTAATTAAAAGTTCATTATAGATTTGTCTTCCAATAATTGAACATAAACCTTTATTCCCCTCTTTTCTTTCAATTGGAATATAAACTACCTTTTTGCCATAATGAAAAGCAGCACAAATAAATTTCTCATTAAATCCATAAGAAATTTCAATTAAATCTAATGTATCATTTATTACAATTAGATAATTAGAATTTTCATAAATATACTCAATACAATGAGATTTACTTATAATATTTACTGTTGTCATTTTTTTATCCTCATCATCATTCATTATAAAATTACTTAGAGTTTCTCTCTTTTCAAGTTTAAGTGGTTTAATGAGATCTTTACTTGTTTTAATCTCATCCTCTTCTTTTAGTTTTTGAAATGATTCTATCATGTTATTTCTGCATTAATTTAGGGGTTTGTAATTTTTGATATAATGAATCAATTCTTGCAGCATCTAACAACCTTGTTTTATCTAGTTCTTCATATTTTTTCTTCATTTCAACAACACCATCAAGAATAGATTTATTAATTTGTTCTATGGTATCTAGACTTACAATAGGAGTATTGGTAATTTCTAAAATTTGTTTAGAATTATCCATTACCAAATTAACATTTGATTTCAACATGGTATTTGTTGCTTCTTTAAAAGCAAGTGTCATATCAATACTTTCTCTTGTTTTAATAGATGCAATATAAAGCATAGTTTGTGATTTCCATAACCCAATATTAGTATTTTTAATGGAAATAAGATGAGTTTCAGCTTTAATGGCATCATTAGCACATACTTTAATTTGAATAAGGGTTTGTTCTGTTGATAATATTTTTGTTTTCATTTCATCAATTTTTTGTTTCAATAAGTATAATCTAAAATTATTTCCTTCATTATTGAAAACCTCAATAAAAGCGTTTTTATTATTTTCATCTGAAACACTAATATTGTTAATAAGATTATCACGAGATAATTTCAATGCTTCAAGTGTTTCAATGTCTTTTATATAGTTTTGAAATATAATTTCAATTAAACCACCCATTGCAATTCTTGCTGATTTAATTTCATTGCTTTTATTATCAAATTCTTCCTCAAGTTTTACAAGATGATCTTGAATAGTACTATAATAACTTTTAACATTATCAATTTTATTACCAAGTGAAGAAAAAATTTTAGCCATAAAACCATTCCTTGGTTTTTCAGTCTTACATAATTTAATGATATTATTAAGTGTATCACCAAGCTCAGATAAGTCTTTTGTTTTATATGATTCTAAAAATTTTTCAGTATAACTATCTTTTTCTTGAGTATCACTTCCAATTTCTGTTATTTCTTCTGGTTTAAGTAAAGAAATTTCTTTACTATAATTTAATATTCGACTTTTTTGTTCTTCTGTAAATAAATTTAAATTAGAATCTTCATTAATTAAATTTACTTTAGTGCCAGTTTTATTATCTTGGACTATTTCTGTTAAACTTGGACTTGTTTGAGCATTCAAAATAAAACTCCTAAAATTATGTTAAAATAATTATTTATTAATAATTGTAATTATAACATAATTAAATAAAATTGTCAAGCCTATAATACATTATAGGTTAAACAAATATGTAAATGCTATCAACAAATATGTGAGATTAATAATAAATATGTAAATAATTTCAATAAATATGTAAATAATTTCAATAAATATGTAAATGAGATCAACAATTATGTAAATAATTTTAGCAAATATGTTAGATTTTTAACTATTATGTTAATAAATAATATAATTACTTAAAATAATAAAAATAATACATAAAATTGTCAAC
>JACCDZ010011954.1_pt1 | contig 13168 bp, 11 predicted proteins | sample 7449551 | NCBI WGS metagenome assembly JACCDZ01 (sample SAMN15323452, study PRJNA562643) | freshwater metagenome | isolation source: river surface water | place: USA:Blue River Watershed | collected 2017-08-18
AGTGAAAACTCCCACTGGAAGAAAGCGAAAAAGCCCAGGATGATGATCACGTCGTGCAGGTTGGCGATGATGGCCGAGACCGCGAACTTCCACTCGAAGCGGATCGCCAGGTAAATCATGATGCCGACCACCACAAAGGCCAAGGCCTTCAGGCCGTCTTGCGCCAGCTCGTCGCCCACTTGCGGCCCGACAAATTCGGTGCGACGCAAGCTCACATCGGGGTTATCGGCTTTCAGGGCAGCGAGTACCTTTTCGCTTTGCTGGGCCGAGCTCACGCCTTTTTGGGCAGGCAAGCGGATCATCACGTCGCGTGCGGTGCCAAAGTTTTGCACCTGCACTTCGGAAAAACCGAGCGTCCCCACCTTGGCACGCACCTTGTTCAAATCAGCCGGCTGGCTGTAGCTGACTTCCATCAGCGTGCCGCCGGTGAATTCCACCGACAAATGCAGGCCCTTGCTGAACAGGAAGAACACCGCCAGCGCAAAGGTCACGAAGGAGATCGCGTTGAAGATCAACGCGTGCTTCATGAACGGGATGTCTTTTTTGATTTTGAAAAATTCCATGATCCGTTCTCCTTAATCGGCCTTCACCGCAGTGCCGGCATCAGGCCGCCACACAGTGCCAATCGACACCGACTTGAGTTTTTTCTTGCTGCCGTACCAAAGGTTCACCAGGCCGCGTGAGAAGAACACGGCCGAGAACATGCTGGTCAAAATGCCGATGCAGTGCACCACTGCAAAACCGCGCACCGGGCCGGAGCCAAAAGCCAGCAAGGCCACACCCGCGATCAGGGTGGTGATGTTGGAGTCAAAAATCGTGGCCCAGGCGCGGTCGTAACCGGCATGGATAGCCGATTGCGGGCTCACGCCGTTGCGCAACTCTTCACGCACGCGCTCGTTGATCAGCACGTTCGAGTCAATGGCCATGCCCAAAGCCAGCGCCATCGCGGCCATGCCCGGCAGGGTCAAGGTCGCTTGCAACATGGACAGGATGGCCACCAGGAACAGCAAGTTCACGCCCAGCGCAATGCCCGAGAACAAACCGAACATGGCGTAGTACACGCACATGAAAGCCACGATCACCAGGAAACCCCAGGTCACGCTGTTGAAGCCCTTGGCGATGTTTTCAGCACCCAGGCTCGGCCCAATGGTGCGTTCTTCAATGATCTCCATCGGCGCAGCCAAAGAGCCTGCACGCAGCAGCAGCGCGGTGTCGTTGGCTTCGGCGGTGGTCATGCGGCCCGAAATCTGCACGCGGCCACCACCGATTTCAGAGCGGATCACCGGCGCGGTCACCACTTCGCCCTTGCCTTTTTCAAACAGCAAGATGGCCATGCGCTTGCCCACGTTCTCGCGGGTCACGTCCTTGAAGATGCGTGCGCCTTTGGCATCCAGCGTCAGATTGACTACGGGCTCCTGCGTCTGGTTGTCAAAGCCCGGCTGCGCGTCGGTCAGGTTGTCACCCGTGAGCACCACTTGCTTTTTGACGATCAGCGGACGGCCTTCGCGCTCCAGATAACGCTCGGCACCAAAAGGCACGATGCCTCCTTGCTCTGCGGCACGCGCCTCGGTGCTTTCGTCCACCATGCGCACTTCCAGCGTGGCGGTGCGGCCCAAGATGTCCTTGGCCTTGGCGGTGTCCTGCACGCCAGGCAGCTGCACCACGATGCGGTCCAGGCCTTGCTGCTGGATCACCGGCTCGGCCACGCCCAGTTCGTTGATCCGGTTGTGCAAGGTGGTGATGTTTTGTTTGAGTGCCTGCTCCTGCACCTTGCGGGCCGCTTCGGGCTTGTTGCTGGCGATCAGGCGGAACTCGGCGCCGTCGGCCACATCCTGCGTTTGCAGGTCGGGGAACTGGGCCGACAACAGGCGCTTGGCCGCTTCAAGTTGCTGCGCGTCGCGCAAACGGATCTCGACGTTCTGGCCATTGCGCGTGATGCCGCCGTGGCGGATGTCTTTCTCGCGCAGCAGGCTGCGCAGGTCGCCCGTGAGTGATTCCACCCGTTGCGTCAGGGCCGCCTGCATGTCCACCTGCAGCATGAAGTGCACGCCACCGCGCAAGTCCAGGCCCAGGTACATGGGGGCAGCGTGCAAGGCACCGAGCCACTCGGGTGAGCGCGACACCAGGTTGAGCGCCACCACAAACTGCGGATCTGTTGCATCCGGAATCAGCGCCTTCTGAATGGCGTCTTTGGCCTTGAGCTGGTTGTCGGTGCTGTCAAAACGGGCCCGGATGGAGCCACCTTCAAGCGCCACGCTTTGGGCGGTGACGGCCGCAGCCTTGAGCGCGTCTTCGACTTTTTGCAGCGTGCCGGTGTCCACCTTGATGGTGGCCTTGCCCGAAGACACCTGCACGGCAGGGGCCTCACCAAAGAAGTTGGGCAGGGTGTAGACCACCCCCAGCAACAGTGCGATCACGATGATCGCGTATTTCCAGACCGGGTAACGGTTCATAGGGACTCGCGTACAGGATGAAAAACCGGGGCGTCATGCGCCCCGCTGAAAAAGCCGAAAACGAAACTGAATTACTTCAAGCTGCCTTTGGGCAAGACCTGCACCACAGCGCTGCGCTGCATTTGCACTTCCACGCCCGAAGCGATTTCCACGCCAATGTTGCTGTCGCCGATTTTGCTGACCTTGCCCAGCAAGCCGCCGGCGGTCACAACTTCGTCGCCCTTGGCCAGCGCGTCAATCATGGCGCGGTGCTCTTTTTGCTTTTTCATCTGGGGGCGGATCATCACGAAATACAGCACCGCGAACATCAGCAGCAAAGGCAGCATGCTCATCAAAGTGGACTGCATATCGCCACCGGCAGCGGCTGCAGGAGCGGTTTGGGCAAAAGCGGAAGAAATGAACATGGGGTAACTCCACAAAAACGGGGGATCTGTCTTCTGCAAACCTGTCACGCGGACGGCTTGGCAGACCAAGCGACGATTGTATGCGGGGCTATGATGCCCCCGAATGCACTTGGCGCTGCCGGGTTTTGCCCGCGACGCCCCCATTTCTGCCCGAAAGCCTGAGTTTGTCCTTCCCTGTTTTGCCCGTGGCCGCTTTGCTCGGCTCTCTGGTTTCACTGTCGATCGGCACTTCGTTTGCCAAAAGCCTGTTCCCGGCCATCGGTGCCCAAGGCACCACGCTTTACCGACTGACGTTCGCCACACTGATGCTGATGGCCTTTTGGCGCCCCTGGCGGCACCGCTGGACTTGGGCGGACGCCCTGCCGCTGGGCCTGTACGGCGTCAACCTGGGCTTGATGAACATGCTGTTCTACAACGCCCTCAAAACGATTCCTTTTGGTTTGGCGATCGCCATCGAGTTCACCGGCCCGCTGGCCGTGGCGCTGTGGCATTCGCGCCAAGCCAGTGACTGGCTCTGGGTGGCCCTGGCCGTGCTGGGCTTGGGCCTGATCCTGCCCTGGCCCGGCGCCCAGGATGCGCTGGACCCGGTGGGCATCGGCTTTGCGCTGGCAGCGGGGGCCTGCTGGGCGATGTACATCGTGTTTGGCCAGCGCGTGGCCAAGCGTTATGGCGCCATGGCCACGCCCATGGGCATGCTGGCCGCAGCCTTGGTGGTGGCACCCTTTGGTCTTTACGAGGCAGGCAGCGCCCTGCTAGACACGCAATGGCTGGCCGCCGGTCTGGCCGTGGCCCTGCTGTCGAGCGCGGTGCCTTACACGCTGGAGATGTATGCCCTGAACCACTTGCCCAAACACAGCTTCAGCATCTTGCTGAGTCTGGAGCCCGCCGTGGGCGCGATCGCAGGCTGGATCGTGCTGGCCGAGCAACTGAGCCTGGGCCAGTGGACCGCCATGGGCTTCATCATCTGCGCCTCGATGGGCAGCGCCTGGTCAGCCGGGCGCAACGCCGCCCAGTGAACGCAGGCGCTCGTGCAGCGCATCATGAAGGTCCAGTGGCACAGCCTGTTTGGCCTTGAGGTAATGGTCGGTGAACACATCCAGATAGGCCTCCAGCGTGTCGGCCGCATGCGCTTCGCCCGCGAGCGCCAGGCACAAGGCGGCCACTTCCGAAGTGCACAAATGGTCTTCTCGGGTGGAGCGGCGCAGGCGGTAGCGTGACAACTGCTCGGGCTGCAAGCTGAGCACCGGCAAATGGTTCAGGTACGGGCTCTTGCGGAACATCTTGCGCGCCTCGGGCCAAGTGGCGTCGAGCAAGATGAACAACGGCCGTTTGCCCGCTTGGGGCAGCACTTGCGTGACGACCCGCTCGGGCTGCGCATACTCACCGGGAAACACCACATAAGGCTGCCACTGCGGATCGGCCAGCAAGTGCAGCAAATCAGGGTCAACCTCGGTGCGTGTCCATAAATAAGCAAAACTGTCCTGCACCACATCGGCGATCAACCAGCCGGTGTTGCTGGGTTTGAGCGGCTCGGTGTCGCACATGAGCAGGCACATGCCTGCCTGCGTGGTCACTTGCGGGCGCAGGGCGCACAAGCAGTGGCTGAAAATGACCCGGCAATCGGGGCAACGCAGCGCACGCGAGCCCCGGGCAAGGAAGGGCTCGGACCTGCGGGCCATGCGGACGTCTCGCAAGCGCGATACGGCATGCTGCAAAGGCTTATTCAAAACGGTGGCTCCAGCTCAGGCGCAGCATGCGGGGCTCAGCCGGGTGGACATGGTGATCCCACACCGGCGTCAGCTCACCCTTGAGCCGGGACTCGTAGAAATAGTCGATGTCGTTGCGTTGGGTGTTGAACACATTGAACACATCCAGACTCAGCTGGTTGCGAAGGTCCACCCGGTAAGCCAAACGCATATTCCCAATCAGCGATGAGGCCGACTTGACCGAGTTGTCTTCCAGCAAAGGTCGCGGCCCAAAGTAGCGCAACCTGAAAGAAGCCGACCATGGCCCACAGGCGTCCAGCGTGACGCCCAGATTGGCCGTGGTCGTGACCGCGCCCGGAATGTAGGGGCCTGCCACATCGCCATCGGTGAAACGCGCACGCGACCACGACAAGTCCGCATCCAGCGCCACATGCTCACCCACCCGCGCAAAGTGCCCCCACTCCAGCCCGGTGCGACGCGATGGCCGCGAGGGCTCGGTGGTGCCCGCGTCGCCCACAAACAGCAACTCCGAAGCAGTCTTGAGCTGCCACAGCGACAGGGTCGATTTCCAGCCGGGCATCCAGGTCCAGCGCACACCGATTTCTGACGCACGCGTGCGCACCAAGGGACTGACCGGGTCCACCGGCTGGGTCGTGCCCCGCGCATCGTTGGAGTGGAAGCCGTGACCGTGATTGAGGTAGAGCTCGGTCTTGTCCCATGGCCCCAGCACCAGACCCAGCTTGGGCGAGGCCATCTGGGCACGGCCCCGACCCGAATGGTCGAGCAGGCTCGACTGCACATCGAACTGGTAAGCATCTGCGCGCAGGCCCGCGATGGAGCGCAGCCAAGGCAGCCAGCGCACTTCGTTTTGGAACCACAAGGCCATGCTGCGCTGCCAGACCTTGTCTTGCCGCACCGTGTCCAGCAGCATGCGTTCACGGGTGGCGTACAGCCCGACGGGAGCCAGGCGGTCATGCCGCGCCTGCAAACCGTAACTGTTCTCCACAGCCATGTCCATCCACTGCGCAGACACCGATCGGGACACGGACAAACCCATCGCTTGACGCTGCTCGCCTTGCATGAACTGATCACCCCTTGGGCAACTGGTTACCGGGTCGCTCAGGCAGTACTGGAAGTTGGACCACAAATCGAGCGACGACTGAAGCCACCAGGCATTGACCAGTGTGCGCGTGTCACCCTGCACCCAAGCCCGCTCACCCGACAGGCTGTAACGCTGCGTGTGGCCACCGCTCGTGCTGTCCAGGCTGCCAAAGCGGGAGATAAGGCCCTGATCGATGGCGCGCTGCGGCACTTGATCGGTCGATGTCCATTGCCCCTTGTAAGCCATGGCCGTCAAGGCATAGCCGTTCGACGTGCTGCCCTCGCTGTACCGCAAAACCCCGTTGAGTTTGCGCAAGGCCTCAGGCGTTTGCCAAGGGCCATCGTTGCGAAAAACTTCCAACCCGTACAAAAGCTGACCATGGCCCTGCGTGGGCGAGCCCGCCAGCAAGCTGCGCTGAAAGCCGCCTTGCCCCAGCGTGATCTGTGCCAAAGGACTGTCCAGCTTGCGCAGGTAATCGATGTGGGCCGTGCCCGCCGAGGCAAAGTCCCCGTCCTGCGCGTCGTAAGGGCCCTTGCGGTACTGCACCTTCTGGATCAATTCCGGAATCAGGAAATTCAGATCGGTATAGCCTTGCCCGTGCGCGTGGCTGGGCATGTTGACCGGCATCCCCCCCACCAAGGTGGCGAAGTCCGTGCCGTGGTCCAGATTGAAGCCGCGCAGGAAATACTGGTTGGCCTTGCCGTCGCCCGCATGCTGGGTGACCATGAGGCCGGGCACCATCTCCAACACCTCGCCGGGGCGCAACAGGGGCAGGGCACGCAAGCGCTCGCCCGACACCATGCCCTCGCTGGCCGAACGGGCCAGGCCCTCCATGTTTTCCAGCTCGGCGCGGATCACCACCGTGTCCGGGTTCTGCGCTTGCACGCTCGCGCACAAACCCGCACCACACAGCCATGGAGCAAGCCAGCGCCTGCGAAACGGGCCCTTCATGGGCCGCTCAACGACCCACAAAAACCGGTTTGCGTCGTTCGGCAAAGGCGGCACGGCCTTCGGCAAAGTCGGCGCTGTCGCTGGTCATGTGCTCGCGTGCACGCAGGCGCTCGGTGTCCATCTGGCCCGCGGCGATTTCGTTGATGGAATTTTTGGTCTCTTGTACTGCCAAAGGCGCCAGCGCCAGGATGTCGCTGACCAGCGCTTGCAGCGTAGCGGCCCAGTCGGCGTCAGACACCAAGGCCTCGAACAGCCCCATGGCGTTGAGCTGCTCGGCCGAGAAGGGCCGCGCCGTCAAAAACGCCCGCTTGGTGCCCGCCACGCCAAAACGGCTGACATAACGCTGCAAGCCGCTGGGGTAGTAATGCAGACCCAGCGCAGTGGCAGGCATGCGCCACTCGATGCCTTGCAGGCCGATGCGCAAATCACAGGCCAGGACCACATCGGTGGCACCGCCATAGACGCTGCCATTCAAAGCGCAAATCGTCACCGGCCGCAGCTTGGCCAGTGCGTCGGGGATTTCTTCAAAAAAAGTCGAGCCGTGACCGGGCTCGTTGAAGCCGCTGATGTCATAACCCGCGCAAAACACCGGCTTGGGCTGGCCGTCGGTGTTGGCCGTCAGCACCAGCACACGCACATCGGCGTTCTGGTTGATCTGCTCAAACTGCGCCAGCAAGGTTTTCAAGTCACTGTTTTCCAGGCGGTTGCGCTGGGCCGGGCGGTTCAGGGTGATGGTGGCCACACCGCCTTCGATGTGCAGGACGGGTGCAGAGGGGTGGGCAAACGCAGTGGACATGAGAGACATTCAAAAACAAAAAAAGGCGTCCGAAGACGCCTTGATTGTAGAAAGCACAGTGTGTGCTTATTTGGCTTTGGCCTTGCTCATGGCAGCTTTCACCGAAGCTTCGGCTTGGGCAGTGGCGGCCTTGATGTTGGACTCGGCAGTGTCAGCAGCTTGCTTGGCCACTTTTTTCAGGGTTTCAGCAGCGTTTTGGCTGGCTTCGATGGCGGTCTTGATCACGGCCACAGCGGCGTCAGAGCCAGCAGGTGCGTTTTTCAGGCTGTTTTCAACCAGGTTTTTGACAGCTTGCTCGGACTCGGCGAACTTGCCTTCAACGGCCTTGGTGATTTCAGCGCCGGTGCTGTTGGCGATGTCGGTCAGGTGACGGCCATAAGACACAGCCTTTTCGAAGGCGGGCTGCACCAAAGCAGCTTGAGCGGCCAGCATGTCTTGTGGATTCTTGGCTGCGAACAGGGCTTGTGCGTTGGCGAAAGACTCACCCACGGCGGCTTTGCCAGCGGCCATGTTCAGCTCAACCAGGCGCTCGAAACCAGCGAAAGCGGTTTGCGACAGACCGGCAGCGGCCTTCAGATTGGCTTGTTGGGTGGCGGCGAATTGTTCAGCGTTGAAGTTCATGGTGTGTTCCTTGAAAGGGTTGTTTGTTGCAATGCAGCAATTTGAACACCGCCAGCTGGGCGGCACAAGGGAAAACCCGCACTTTAGAGGCGGCACTCCAAATCCGGGTGTGTGCCAGCGCACGTCCACCAGAGGGTCAGGCACAAGCACCAAGCCCCTGCCCGGGCTCTTTACACTTGAGGCATCGGGCCATGTGGCCCATGAACCGGGTGCGTATGGAACTTCTGAGTCTTCTGTTTTTATTGGGTGTGGGCATCCACTGGCTGAACGCGCAAGGCCAGCGCCAACGCACGGCTTTGCTGGCCGAGCACCTGCGGCCCTACCAGATCGAAAAGCACATGGCGCAATTGACCGAGGCCTATATGCGGGCATTGGGCGAAGCCGACCCGCAGCGGCAACAACAAATCTGGCAATTGCAAGAGAAGGCCGAACAGCAACTGGTCGAAGAATTCAAGGCACTGGCGCAAGCGTTTGCCAAGCTGCCCGCACCACCGACCCGCGCCTTCAAGATCGCCTTGCCCTGGATCGATCAGCTCTCGCCCAAGGCCACCTTCGACATGCGCCGTGCGCTGGAGATCCACGCACAAGGCATTGCCAGCGCCATTGCCGATGTGCACCTGCCCACCAAAGACCGGGCGTTTCGCACCATGGCCGAGATGTTTTTGATGCAACACAGTTGCCACTGGTTTTGCAAATCCAAAACCATCGCTTCAGCGCGCATGCTGGCGCAGCACCAGACCCGGTATGAACAGGCACTGGACGCCGTCAGCCCGCAAACACGGCAAGCCTATCTGGCCCTGCTGAACCACTGAGCGCCCAGCCAAGGCCGCTCAGGAAGCTTGTGCCGTGGGCTTGAGAATTTCGTGAACGCTGATCACAGCGGGCCCCAGCAACACGGTCAAGAGCGCCGGGAACACGCAAAACACCAGCGGGATGAGCAACTTGACCGGCAACTTGGCAGCGGTTTCTTCGGCCTGCAAACGCCGTTTGGTGCGCAAAGCGTCGGAGTGGATCTGCAAGGACTCGGTCACGCTGGTGCCCAGGCGGTCGGCCTGAACCAGCATCACCACCAGCGCATCCAGATCCTCCAGCCCTATGCGCAGAGACATGTGACGCAAGGCATCGGTGCGCGAGGCACCGGCCCGCAACTCCAAGCCTGTCAAGGCAAACTCGTTGGACAACTCGGGACAGGACAAACGCATCTCGCGTCCCACACGGTCAATGGCGGCATCAAGCCCCAGACCTGCCTGCACACACACACGCATCAAATCCAGTGCGTCGGGAAAACTGTTGAACAAGGCCCGCTGGTAACGCCGCACCGCATGGGCCAGCAAAGCGTTGGGCAGGTAATAACCCAGCGCGGCGCACAGCATCAACACCGCCATTTGCACGGTGGGCGTCGCACTGCTGTGGCCTTGCCAGAACAACAAGGCCGCCAGCCCCGGCAACACAAAGGTCAACACCGTTTTGGTGGCCAGATAGACAGCCGGTGCAGAGCGGGCATGCACGCCTGCATTGAAAAAACGCAAGCGCAGCTGCGAAGGCGCGCCGGGGTCCTCGGACTCACCCCCCGTCGACCAAGGGCTGAGCCAGTCGAGCACCTTCTGGAGCTTTTTCTGCCCGGCTTGCCACAGCGCAGACGGCCGCCGAACGGGCTCTTGCAAAGCGCCGCCAACGGGCGCCTTCAAACTGGCCATCCGCTGCGTCATGGCATTGGGCATCAAACGACTCAGGGCCCAATAGCTGAGCATCCCCACCAGGGCAAACACCAAGGCATAAAAAAACAGGACGAACAAAGACATCGTTGACCTTTCTGCATTCACACACGCACGGTGACCAGATGGCGCATCCAGACGATGCCCACAGCGGCCAAAACCAGAGACCCCGTCAGCAACTTCATGCCCAGAGGATCGGTCCACAACTTGGCCATGAAGTGCGGGTTCACCCAACTGAGCAAACCGGCTATGGCAAAGGGCAAGGCCGACAGGATCCAGGCCGACAAACGCCCCTCTGCCGACAACACACGCACCATGCCTGTGATCTTCTGACGCTCCCGAATCAAAAAGGCGGTGCTCTTCAAAATTTCGGACAAATTGCCACCGGTCTCGCTCTGGATCAAAGCCGCCACCACGAAATAGCGCACGTTGTCACTGGCGATGCGCTCGGCCAGATGCGGCAAGGCCACCTGCACGGAAATGCCGAAATTGACCTCATCAAACACGGTTTGCAGCTCGCTGGCGATGGGCTGCTTGGTCTCTTTGGCGGCGATCAACAAGGCCCCGCTCAAGGCGTGGCCCGCCTGCAAGGCCCGCGCCATCAAATCCAGCGCATCGGGCAATTGCTGGTCAATCCGCATCAGGCGCTGCTGTTTCTTGCGTCGCAAATAAGCCAGCTCCAGCAGCAACACCGCCAGCATCAAAGCCCACGCCAGTGCCACAGGCCAGCCCAGCAACACCGACAGCACGGCACAAAACAGCACAGAAGCCAAGGCGATCACAACCGACTGCATCACCGTGATGGGCAATCCGGTTTGCTGCAAGAAACGGTCATACACCTGCGCAGCAGGCACTTGCTGCAGCCATGCCTGCAAGGAAGCGTTCTCGCTCAAATAACGCTTCTTGATGAGGCGGCCTGCATCCATCACCGCCGTATCGTCTGCCACCGCTCGCCAGCGCTCCGCCAAGCGTTGCCGACGGGGCCCCATGATGTGCTCCCAAGTCAGCCCCAGCCCCATCACCAGCAAAACCGTGGAGACCCCACCCAGCATCAGCATGGCCCAATACATCCAGCCATTCATGAGGGCTCTCCCATCTGCGTGAACATGTCCGAGTCGAGGGCAATCCCCCGCGATTGCAAGCGTTGGAAAAACTTGGGTCGAATACCCGTGGCCACAAAACGGCCTTGCACACGCGCTTCGTCCGTCAGGCCGGTTTGTTCAAATCTGAAAATTTCCTGCATCGTGATGACATCGCCTTCCATGCCGGTGATTTCTTGCAAACTGGTGATCTTTCTTTGGCCATCCGACAAGCGGGAAACCTGAATCACCACCGTCAGGGCTGCCGCAATTTGCTGGCGCATGCTGCGCGCATCGGTCTGCAAACCGGCCATGCCCAGCATGTGCTCCAGCCGCGTCATGGCATGCCGTGGCGTGTTCGCGTGGATGGTGCTCATGGAGCCTTCGTGGCCCGTGTTCATGGCCTGCAACATGTCCAGCACTTCCGCACCGCGCACCTCGCCCAAAATGATGCGGTCCGGTCGCATGCGCAGGCTGTTGCGCAGCAAAGCGCGCTGCGTAACCTCGCCCGCGCCTTCCATGTTGGCCGGGCGTGTCTCCATGCGCACCACATGGGGTTGCTGCAATTGCAATTCGGCCGCGTCTTCAATCGAGACAATCCGCTCATCAGGCGGGATGCTGGCCGAGATCACATTGAGCAAAGTGGTCTTGCCGCTGCCGGTCCCCCCCGAAATCAGCACATTGAGCTTCGCTCTGGCCAGACCATCGATCAAGGCCGCCATGTTGGGCGTCAAGGTGCCAAACCGCAACAGATCCTGGACCGTGTAGGGCACCACTGCAAAACGACGGATCGACAACAAGGGCCCATCAATGGCCAAAGGCGGAATGACGGCATTGACACGCGAACCATCGGACAAGCGCGCATCGACCATGGGGCTCATCTCGTCGATGCGCCGCCCAATGCGCGAGACGATCCGGTCGATCACGCGCAGCAAGTGCGCATCACTTTCAAAACGGACATCGGTCGGCTCGATCTTGCCGCGCCGCTCGACAAACACCTTGTAGGGTCCGTTGACCAGGATATCGGACACGCTGTCATCGGCCAGCAAGGGCTCGATAGGCCCGAGGCCCAACATCTCGTCCTGTATGCCCTGCGCAATTTGTCTGCGCTCGGTTTCATTCAGTGCAAACTGGTTCTGCGCGATCAGGTTTTCCGTCAAGCCCTGCAACTCCTGTCGCAATCGGTCCATCGGCAGGCTGTCCATGCGGCGCAAATCCATGTCTTCCAGAATTTGCTGATGGATGCGGGCCTTGATCTGATCGAACTGAAAGTTCGGTGACTTGGGACTGCCCATGACGGAGAGGGGCGGTACTTCAGAACGTGTCTGAAACTGGTGGCGAATGCTGGGTATCACAACAATGGTTCCTGGTCTGAGCTTGACACACGGTCAAGCATGGGCACCGACCCAACGTGAAAACCACGTCCTGGTTTTGGGTGCTTCGGTTTGCAACAAATTGGCGCCCACCTGGCGAAGGACATCCGCCACCGGGTTTTGCGGGTGTGTCTTGACCAGCGGTTGCCCCAAGCTGATGGATTCGGTCACTGCCGCCCACTGCTGTGGCAGGGTGTGCACCACCGGCAAGCCCACCGCTTCTTCGATGCTTTTCAGATCGACAAAGCCATGGCTGTCGTAACGATTGACCAACAAGCGCAGCTTGTCGTTGGCATAACCCAGCGAGCGGAACAGCTTGACTTGTCGCTTGGCATCGCGCACCGAGGGCATGGTGTTGTCCATCACCAGATAGAGCACATCGGCCATGTCCAAAGCCTGAATGGCCACGGCGTCCATGGCGCGGTGCATGTCCAACACCACCACATCGTGTTTTTGCCGGGCCAAGCGCAACACTTTTTCCAGCTGCATGGCGGTGATGGACAGTGCGGCTTCCATGTCTGGCGGTGCCGCCAACAAAGACAATCGCGGCGCCACCGGATGCAAGCAGCTGAGCCAAAGCTGTGCATCCAGGCGCTCAATTTGGTGGGTCAGGTCACTGATGTTGTTCTTGGCCGCGCCTGCGCCCAGATAAAACGAGGCATCGCCGTATTGCAAATCCAGATCCACCAGCGCGCAGTTTTTGGAAAATTCCGAGGCCATCAGGTACGCCAGATTGGTGGCTACAAAACTCGCACCGCAACCGCCCTTGCAGGCCAGCAAGGCGACCACCTTGGCCTGCTTTGTTCCCTCGCCCATTTGCTCTTCCAGCTTGGCACGGTGCACCGCGCAGCGCTGCAGGGCTTCGCCCAAAGCACCCTCGGCCAATGGCAAGGTCAAGACCTCACGGACACCGGCGCGCATCGCACTGAACAACAACTGCTTGTCACTGTTGTCGGTGATCAGGATCA
>JACCDZ011618669.1_pt1 | contig 13163 bp, 12 predicted proteins | sample 7449551 | NCBI WGS metagenome assembly JACCDZ01 (sample SAMN15323452, study PRJNA562643) | freshwater metagenome | isolation source: river surface water | place: USA:Blue River Watershed | collected 2017-08-18
GACGTTGCTTAGGATCATCTGACGGCAAGGGTTGATGAATAATTTTTGATTTACTGCCAGATAGCCTCAAAATAGTCTCAGCCAACTGCAGCATAGTGAATTCACCTGGATTGCCAATATTGACCGGACCTGTAAAGCCAGCTTCTGAGTTCATCATTTTGACCATGGCATCAATCAAGTCATCGACATAGCAAAAACTCCTAGTTTGCTGCCCATCACCATAAATAGTAATGTCTTTGCCCTGTAGAGCCTGAACAATGAAGTTGCTCACCACTCGCCCATCATTAGGGTGCATGCGAGGGCCATAGGTATTAAAAATACGCACCACCTTGATGTCTAGGTTGTGCTGACGGTGGTAGTCAAAAAAGAGAGTCTCTGCACAACGCTTACCTTCGTCATAGCAAGACCGAATGCCAATAGGATTTACCTTTCCCCAGTACGCCTCTGGCTGGGGGTGCACTTCTGGATCGCCATAGACCTCACTCGTAGAGGCTTGCAAAATACGAGCTCTAGTGCGTTTAGCAAGGCCCAACATATTGATGGCGCCATGCACACTCGTCTTTGTAGTTTGCACCGGGTCGTATTGATAGTGCACTGGCGAAGCTGGGCAAGCCAAGTTATAAATCTGATTGGTTTCTACATAGAGAGGAAAGGTCACATCGTGACGCACTACCTCTAAATTAGGATTACCCAAGAGATGAGCTAAGTTTTGCTTGGTCCCGGTAAAGTAATTATCGACCACCAAAACCTCATTACCTTCTTTGAGGAGCTTCTCGGTTAAGTGGGAGCCAAGAAAACCAGCACCGCCAGTGATGAGGATTTTATTCATATTGTTTTACCATAAGAATGAGGTACGTTTTACTTTGGGAAAGGTGTATTCCAGCCTGCTGAGCGATAAGCATAGACTACTTCACCTAAAACGATAGATAAGGATGTCATGAATGATATGAGACCAAGCACAAATGTCCAAATCACATAAGTAGCCTGCAAGGAACGCACGGCACCGGCTTGGAAGAAAAATAACTCTAAGACTGTTAAAGAAATAAATACACCACTTAAGACATCAAAGAAAATTGCAGCTGTACAAAGACGGCCACGTACTTTTGCCTCATTCGCCTCTTTCATCATATGCTTTAAGATGTCTGGATCCTGAATACCGCCCTCCTGAATTCGGTGCTGAATAGCGCGCATACGATCTACTGATCGTGCTAAGCGAGCAGAGATCGCATTAATCAAGGTAGCTACAGCAGTTAATAAAAATACTGGGGCTAATGCCAGTTGAATGTTATTAGTAATAGCATCAATCGATACATCCATATTTATTCCAATCTACGTCTATTAATATTTCATTGATTTGAATTAGTGAGACCAAGCCACGAGGTCGGTGAACGCACTTACCAATACCAGCACACCAAAGACAATGCGATACCAGGCGAATGGGATGAAATTATGTCCAGCGACATAATGAATCAACCAGCGCACACAAATAAAAGCAGAGATAAAGGCGGCGATAAAGCCCACCACAATTGCTAAAGTAAAGTCACCAGATAAGGACACTGGATTTTTCCAAAGCTTGAGAAGTTCGTAAGCAGTTGCACCACCGATCACGGGAATTGCTAGGAAGAAAGAAAACTCGGTCGCCACTGCACGAGGCAAACCAAATAACATACCGCCAATAATGGTTGCGCCCGAACGAGAGGTTCCCGGAATCAATGCGGCACATTGAGCAAGACCAACCTTCAGCGCATCCAAAGGGGTTAAATCATCAACTGATTGAATATGCGCCTTAGCCGGGGAATACATCAGTTTAGTTTGACGACGTTCAGCCCAAAAAATGACCAACGCGCCCAATATAAAAGCACTTGCTACCGGAATAGGAGCAAACAATACCGCTTTAATGTGCCTACCAAATACAAACGCTAAGCCCATTGCCGGAATGGAGGCAATTAGTAGGTTAAGGATAAAACGGCGGGAAATCGCGCTACTTTTGACAGTAGAGGCGACTTTCCAGAGCTTTTCACGAAACTCCCAGCAAACCGCCAAAATGGCACCAAACTGAATGATGACTTCGAAGGCTTTGCCCCTTTCGTCATTGAAGTCAAGTAAGTCGCCCACCAAAATGAGATGCCCCGTGCTGGAGATGGGCAAAAACTCTGTTAAGCCTTCCACTACCCCCAGTATTAAGGCCTTGCCTAGCAAAATTAGATCCATAGCCGCAATTTTATAGATAGATCAAACCCTTGGAGGGGATTTGGCAAAATGGTGGCCAATTAAGGCGTTCTACACAAATAAGCCTTAAACTTCATTGCACACAAAAACGTATCTGAATGAGATGAACCCGCCCCGCTTTCGCCTTTCGAAACTCAGCACCTTAGGTTTACTCCTAAGCCAGGCGCTCGGACTCAGCTTCATCTCACCAAGCACCTTTGCACAAAGCGCTAATGGGGCCAAGCCTTCATTGCCAACACCCATGAGTGCACAGTCCTTAGTGGGCCTAGATATGCCACCTCAGATGGTGATCGCCCCAAAACAAGCCATACCCAGTAGCCCAGCACCCTCCAACCTGAGTGGGAATGCTGCCAACATTGGGCAAGCTTCAGATCTGATTCGTCTCTATCAAGAGGCAGCATTTAGCGATCCCGTCTTAAATGCTGCGCGCTTTAACTATCAAGCCAGCAAAGAACTCTATTGGCAGGGTTTGTCACTCTTATTGCCACAAGCTACAGCCGTTCCTGGTGGGACTCGCTACTATCAACATACCGCAGGTAATCAACCGGCTAACTCGTATTCAGGTTCGCGGGTATATGACCAAAAAAACTATACCGTCACCCTCACTCAACCTGTCTTCAATATGGCAGCATTTGAGGCTTTTAAACAAGGTGACCTAAATACTAAAATTGCCGACATGCGCTTTTACTTAGCGCAGCAAGATTTAATCATTCGCGTATCCCAGGCCTACTTCGATGCACTCACTAGCCAAGATAACGTAGAGCTCTATCGGAATAAAAAAGGATTAATTAAGCAACAACTAGAAATTGCTCAAGCCAAGTTTGATGCTGGACTAGCAACTATTGTTGACGTTAATACCGCACAAGCAGCCCTAGACCTTGCTAACTCTCAAGAAATTGCTGCTCAAGCCGATCTGATTGTTAAGAGAGGCGTCTTAGAGCAATTAGTGGGCCACCCTGTCGGCGCTCTAAAGCCACTTATCAAAGAGGCTAAGATTGATGGGGTTCTCAAAGACCCTCGCTCTAAGTCAAAAGATGGCAATGGGATTCCAATTGCAGATAGCGTTAATCCTCAGCTACCCAAAGGGCAAACTTTGGAAGACTGGATCAACCAAGCAGAGACCGCAAACTTTAATGTGCTTGCTGGCCAACTATCTGTCAACTTAGCCGAAAGTACTTATAAAGCCTCGCAAGCGCTGAACTATCCCTCTCTGAATTTCGTGGGCACAGCGGGTTACAACACATCCAATGGAACGGCCAATAGCTTAACCCCGTCACAAACAAATATTTATAACAACACAATCGCCTTACAGATGACTATCCCCTTGGTCTCCGGTGGTTATAACAGCTCACTCATTCGTCAAAACGCCGCATTGCTAGACGCTGCTAAAGCAAACTATGACAATGCACGCCGTACCGCGGCCCAAAGCACCCGTGCAGCATTTACTGGCTTTTATGGTGGACTAGCAAGCGTTAAAGCATACGAGGCTGCAGAACGCTCATCCACTTCAGCGCTTGAATCTAGCAAGCTCGGATTTCAGGTGGGAACTTTGATCAACATTGATGTGTTGATCGCATTAGATACCGTGATCACCACCCGCTCACAATTACAGCAGGCTCGCTACAACACGATTCTCAATGCCATTAAGCTAAAAGCCCATGCAGCAGCACTATCAGATGAAGATCTCATCGCTATTAATACTTTGCTGCGCTAAAAAATAATCAATAAATATTTAAGCTTGATCTAAAAGCTTTAAAGATGCGTTAAGAACCTCTTGAACGCTTGGTGGATTTTGAATATCGCCCACATTACAGATTTGACTAGACCAATAACCTTCAGTCTTCCAACGCGGTGAGTCACAATAGATTTCGACAGTCGGTTTATCAAGCACTGCCGATAAATGGGTCAGGCCAGTATCCACCCCCACAGTTAAAGCTGCTCCAGCAATTACCGAAAATGCCTCTTCAATAGAAAAGGCTGGCGGCACTAGAGCCCCAGGAATCTGAGCAGCCAGCAATTGGCTAACAGCTTTTTCTGTGGCATTCCCCCAAGGGAAAACCAGTTGACATCCTCGAGCAGATAAGCCTTTACCCAGCGCAATCCAATTGTCATTAGACCAACGCTTAGCTTCTCGAGCCGTAGAGTGGAAACACAATATATAAGGTGTTTTCAAACCTTCAACCATAGCTTTTGGAATGCTTTCTACAAATGCTTTGGGGTAAAACTGTGGCGCATCACTTCTATGTAGCAACGGCCAATCTAAGGCAGAGCACATTACCCAACGTGAACGATCTACCGCATGGCACTGTGTTGGAACTTGTACTGATTGGTTATAGAAAGATCTGGCGAGGGGCTCATAACCTGAAAACTCTGTGGCATTAGCAAGACCAGCAACCACTGCGCTAGAACTTTTTTTAGCTAGTGAGCATACGATGGCAGATTTAAGAAGCCCTTGGGTTTCAATCAATACGTCATATGTGGTGGCTTGAAGTGCTCTTCGAAACGAAAAAAACTTTTTCCATGTTGCCAATCTAAAGAGATTTTTCTTCCAGCGACGTAAGCCAAAAGGAATGATGTGATCAATCCCCCGAAAACCATCACGCGATAATAGGGGCTCAAGTAAGTGGACATAGCCTTCTTCCACCACCCAATCAATTTGAGCGTCTGGTAAGTGTGCACGCAAATCGCACACAATTGGCAAGTTATGCAATACATCCCCGAGAGAGGATAGTTTTACCAACAGGATTTTGGGGGAAGCGCTCATGCGAGCATTATCTTATCTTTTAAAAGCAGCCCTAAATTTACTTAAAACTTAGGAGCGTTATCCCACGATAAACCAGCAGAATCTTTGGCATTCATATTCGGGGTGGCACCTTTAGGCAAGGGCCATTCGATGGCTACAGTCGGGTCATTCCAAGCCAAGCAGGCCTCACTTTGAGGGTGATAGTAATCTGTAGTTTTGTAGAGAAACTCCGCAGTTTCTGATAAGACTAAAAAGCCATGAGCGAGACCAGCCGGTATCCATAACTGCTTGTGGTTCTGAGCGCTTAACTCAATACCAGCCCACTTGCCATATGAAGGCGAATCTTTACGAATATCTACAGCCACATCAAAAACACTACCAGCCACAACTCGAACTAACTTCCCCTGCGTTTGCTCTAATTGATAATGCAGACCACGCAAAGTCCATTGACGAGAAAAAGAATGGTTATCCTGAACAAACGTAACGTCTAAGCCTGTTGCCAATTTAAAATCTTGCGCATTAAAGGACTCGGCAAACCAACCGCGCTCATCCCCAAAGACTTTAGGCTCGACTACCAGTACATCATGAATAGCAGTCGGCGTTATCTGGAGCTTAGAAGACGCAGTCATCCAACCACTTTCTTATGAGATAAAGAAACTGGCTGAGCAGAGGTATTGAGCTCATTCAAGATCTTGCTGAGGTACTGACCATAACTATTCTTACTTAACTGAGCAGCTACTTTTTGTACTGTTTCAGCGCTAATCCAGCCCTGGCGATACGCAATCTCTTCAGGACAAGCGACCATGAGGCCTTGGCGCTTTTGCAAGGTTGCGATAAAGCCTGCAGCGTCTAACAATGAATCATGTGTACCAGTATCTAACCATGCAAAACCGCGACCCATGATTTCTACACTAAGCTCATTCCTCTCTAAATACACACGATTCACATCAGTAATCTCCAACTCCCCGCGCGCACTTGGCTTAATGGAGGAGGCAATATCACAGACTTGGTTATCGTAAAAATAGAGTCCTGTTACTGCATAACTACTTCTTGGTTTGAGCGGCTTCTCTTCAATGGACAATGCTTTGTAATCTTTGTCAAATTCCACTACGCCATAACGCTCTGGGTCATTCACGTGATAAGCAAAGACGGTTGCACCACTACTACGATCATTTGCACTATCAAGCTGGTCGACTAATTCATGACCGTAAAAAATATTGTCGCCCAGCACCAAAGCGCTTGGGTTGTTGCCCACAAAATTCTTGCCCAAAGTAAATGCCTGCGCCAAACCATCGGGCGATGGTTGCACGCAATACTCAATACTTAACCCCCACTGAGAACCATCGCCCAGTAATTCTGCAAAACGCGGTGTGTCATGAGGCGTGGAGATTAATAAAATGTCACGAATGCCAGCTAGCATCAAGGTAGTTAGTGGGTAGTAGACCATCGGCTTGTCATATACAGGCATTAGCTGCTTAGAAACGGCCTGAGTAACTGGGTACAAGCGAGTACCAGACCCACCTGCCAAAATGATGCCCTTACGATTTTCTTGGTTTACTGCCATAGATTTCTTTCTAGATAAGTCCATCTTTTGCCAAATCAGAGACATACACCTTTACGGATTCACTCCATGGCTGATTCAATTGCTGCAATTCTGACACATCACCGCGACCTACAAAGACTTGAAGAAGCTTATCCGTAGACATCTTTGAATTCATGGGTCTTGGGGCTGGTAAAGGATATTCCACCGCAAGAATAGGTTTGATAGCACCTGGGTTAGCCTTGAGGGCTACGCCAGCATCCAGAGCCGCTTGCACAGCCAAACACGCCAAACCATACCAAGTAGTTTCTCCGGCAGGAACGGCATGATAAATACCCGATGCAAACTTTCTTAATCCGCCATACTGATCTAAAGCTAAATTCAGACTCACTTGCGCTAACCAATTGGCGCTCGTAGGAACACCAAATTGGTCATTAATAATTTTTAACTTTTCACGCTCTTTTGCTAAACGCAAAATCGTACGAATGAAATTGTCACCATCTCCATATACCCAGCTGGTTCTGAAGATGGCATATTGGCCATTACCTTTAATGTCAGCAAAAACCCGAGTAATAGCCTCTTCGCCAGCAGCCTTGCTTTTTCCGTACACACCTAGAGGGTTGCGCACATCGTCCTCTAGGTAGAAACCGTATTTCTCGCCATCGAAAACATAGTCTGTAGAGTAATGAAAAAAAGTAGCATCATGATCTGCAGCATATTGCGCCATAATTTCCGGCGCTCTTGAGTTAATTGCAAAAGCTAAATCACATTCTGCCTCTGCTTTATCAACAGCCGTATAAGCGGAGGCATTAATAATGAACTGGGGCTGAAATTGATTGAGTAATTGAATAAGCGTCCCTGTATCAGCAAGATCACATTCAGAGCGGCCAACATACCGAACTACTGGCTTGGCAAGCAAGGTTGAAGTACGTGCACTCAACTCTACTTGGAAGGCTTTCCCCAATTGACCATCTTTGCCGAATACAAGAATTTTCATAGCTTTTTAGCTGTACTGCTTAGAAAGCCAGTCACGATAGGAGCCGCTGACCACACCCTCAATCCAAACAGGATTATCCAAATACCATTGCACAGTCTTACGAATACCCGTATCAAATGTCTCAGCAGGGCGCCAGCCCAATTCACGTTCCACCTTGCTGGCATCAATCGCATAGCGACGATCATGCCCTGGACGATCTTTAACGTAAGTAATTTGCTCTGCATATGACTTGCCGTCGGCACGGGGCTTTAGTTCATCCAAAATTGTGCAGATGGTTTTCACGACATCAATATTGGCTTTTTCATTCCAGCCACCAATATTGTAGGTCTCGCCCAATTTCCCTTTAGACAAGACCTCGCGAATAGCAGAGCAATGATCGCCAACATAGAGCCAATCACGAATCTGTTGGCCATCCCCATAGATCGGTAGTGGCTTACCATTGAGAGCATTGAGGATGACTAGAGGGATTAACTTCTCTGGGAAGTGGTATGGACCGTAGTTATTGGAACAGTTGGTTGTAAGCACAGGAAAGCCATAGGTATGAAACCACGCACGTACTAAATGATCTGAGGCTGCTTTAGAGGCTGAGTATGGACTATTAGGCTCATATGAATTAGTTTCTGTAAAAGCAGGATCGCTAGCTGATAAAGATCCATACACCTCATCAGTAGAAACATGATGAAAACGAAAAACTTGCTTATCAGCTTCGCCCAGCCCATTCCAATACTCGCGGGCGCATTCTAGTAACTTGAATGTACCTAGAATATTAGTTGTTACAAATTCAGCAGGCCCATGAATAGATCGGTCTACATGACTCTCAGCAGCGAAATTAATAATTGCGCGAGGTTGATGCGCATTCAGCAAAGCTGCAACCAAATCCTTATCACCAATATCACCATGAACAAAGATATGCCGCGGGTCACCCTCCAAGGTCCTGAGAGTCGCAAGATTACCAGCATAGGTCAATTTATCGAGATTAACGATGCCTTCAGCCGCAGGATCAGCGAGCCAGTTAAGTACAAAATTACTGCCAATAAAACCTGCACCGCCAGTCACTAAAATCATTAAAACCCCAAAAAAAATTAATATGCCCCTAAATCTCGGTTAACCTTTTGTACTGCTCTCAGTATTGATAGTTGATTGCATCGCTCAATGCGCTGCATACGTCTAATAAAAGGTGAATGCCCCCCTGGGGCTCCAAATATTTCAGCGTGAATTTGATTATAATTTTTTTGGGTATCCACTATTAATTTTGGCAGCTGATCTATTGATCCCCAAATAATAAACTTTGAATACCATGTTTTTATCGCATAAGGCGCAGCCTCACAAATGACAATCGCACCGCTTCGCAAAGCTGGCAACACTCTAAGCTCTTCCAAAGTATCGTGATATTCAGTTTGACGAATATTAATCACAATTTTTGCTCTTCGATAATACTCATCAATCCCAAAATAGATACCCCGGATATTGCTTGATGATATTTGATATCTATCCAAATCCTCAAGAAATAACTTACGCCGAGAGTCTTCAGGGTTGCCAAACAAGGTAATGACCCCCTCTCGTCCATCAGAGTCGATATGAATTGGATAAAGTGCCGGGCTGATACAAAATATTTTTTGCAAGAAAGCGTGAAGCGCTTTATTAGATCGAATGTTATACAAATTGATACGACTGTAATCCAGCACAATGTTAGATTGGGTTAGATTCTCGTACTGAGCAATACGCACTAAATATTGCTGCTCACTATTGGAGATGGATAGGTTACCAAGAAATGCATTTTCTGCGTTCCGGCCACCAGGCTTTACTAGCGTATGCTCAATTTGTAAATCAATGCGAATAATTGGTAAAAATATTTTTAAGAAATGAAATTTATTACAATCATAAAAAATAAAACAAGCTTTTTTCACCTTAAATAGATCTATCCGCAGAATATCTCGAATATAAAAATAATAGTCGTAAATGACGACTTCAGGATTACGGCGACTCAAAAAGATGCATTGATTAAGTAGCTGTACCTGGAATTGTTTACCTGAGAAACGATTGCTTAGGTAAACGAAAAATTGCGTAATCAGAAAAATAAAGTTCATTTTCTGCCAGAATGAATTTAGAGCTTGTTTTTGTTATCTAGGTAAAAAAGCTCATAAGGATATTGCTTCTCATCCTCAAGAGATTGCTTTACTTTCTTATCAAACATACCCCGATAACCACCAAGCAAAGTATTTTTATACTTCACTCGCTGCACAAAATCGCGATTGAATAGTGATGCAGTTCGTATACCCTTGGTATACCCCTCATCCGCTAGATCTGACTGAATGTTATCAATTAGAGGAACGTCAATACTGGGGATCTCGCGTTGATATTTTTGGTGGTAGCGCCAAAAAAAATCTCCATCCTCTTCGCCAAGCCCAAGCAAGCGCTCATCAAAAAATCCAACTTCAATTAACTCTCTTTTATCCGCCACAAAATGGGAAAAGCTACCATTAATCTTAAAAGTTCCCACCTGAGCAGCCAAAGCCTTCTCGAGGTAATCAAAAAAGCAATTGCTCTCGTCACGACCCAATTGGAGATCATCATTTAGTATCAATACCCTCTCGTTGCTGGCGGTAAGCGCACCCCTATTCCACATCTTAGCCAAGGACTGGAAATTAGGAAAAACAGTTGGATAAACAAAGGTGTGTTTTGCACAAAATGCCAACACCTTAGAGCGATAATCCTCACTAAAAACGCCTTTACCAGGGCCATTGATAGTCACAATGACCTCCACATTGGGGCGCTGAGCCTTAATTTCTGACACCAAGGGAACCAAGAATGCGTCAAAGCGCTTATCAAAGCTTGTGATGACACATGAATAGGGAGTCAAATCCTGAGGCATAAAATAAATTAGTATTAAGGTATGAGAAGTGTACGAATTGCCACTATTGGCAGCCCAAGCGACTACAGCCAAAGCCTACTGCCTATTATCGCCCAAAGCTTAGGCTTCAAAATCAATTGGGCCCGCCCTCAAGACAGCGATCTAGTGATTTTTGGCCCATTTGCCAACTCCAAGCCAAAATCGCTTGGTTGGTGCCCAAAGCCACTGCGCCCGGCAGTTAAGCCCATTAATCGGCTCCTGATTGAGACCCTGAGTTCTCGAAAATCATCCCCAGTAACTCTATTCCAAAGTGCTGAAAATATCCGTCATGACATCCACAAGACCGACTATTCAATATCTTTTGACCTAAACATCCAATCAGAGAATCATTTTCGACTCCCCTATTGGATGGAAATGATTGATTGGTCACATGAAGGCGTAATTGGCAATCAAAACCCTCGCTATGGCCAACTCTTAAAATTTGAGCGATTAATGCAGCCACTTGGCAACGATTTTCTCAGTAGAAATTGGGGGGCGGCTTTTTTAAGCTCGCATATCAGGGAGCCCAGAAAAACTCTTTTTGATGCAGTTCATAAAGTCATTCCGGTAACTGGCTTTGGCGCTCACTTTAATAAAAATATAGAAGACCATCATCGAAGTGGATTCTTCAAACATAGCCTACTTCAGGATTTTGCATTTAACCTTTGCCCTGAAAATGGAATGTACCCAGGCTATTACACTGAAAAGATTCCCGAAGCCTTTTATGCACAGTGCCTTCCAATTACATGGGCAGATGAAAACGTAAAGATTGACTTCAATCCAAATGCCTTTATCAATCTGGCACCTATGTCTTGGTGTAACTTTGCACCCCTCCAGGAAATCCTTGAATCCCAAAAATTACTTAGGGGCTACGCTTCAGAGGCCCTACTCTTAAATACGCCGAGTGTTTTACCTTTTAGGAATTTTGTAAAACGCATTCTTGAAGATGCGGCCTCTTAAAGATATCTGAAGATGAAAATTGGATTTCATACGAACGGGCTCTCGCTCAGAGGGACAGAAATTGCCCTGCATGACTACGCATTTCATAATCAAGCTCTTCTGCATAATGAATCAGTCATTTTTTATCGAAAAAATAATCCCATTAACAAATCTGTTTTTGATAAGTTTTCAAAGCACTTTAAGCTTTTTCCATATGAAGGGCAAAGACAGTTAAATCAATTAATTGAAAAAGAACATATAGATCTGACTTATTTCATCAAGTCTGGTGAACGCGATGATGCGATCTGTGAGAGCTCACCCACGTTAATCCATGCTGTATTTCCGACCAAACCAGAAGAGTTTCATGGAGATAAGTATGCTTTTGTCTCAGAATGGCTCTCCAAGGATTGCTCCAATCGGAAAATTCCATTTGTTCCACATATGATTGAACTTCCAGATCATGATGGCAACTTGCGAAGTGACCTCAACATTCCACAAGCTTCAACTGTGTTAGGTTGCTACGGAGGATCGGATAGTTTTAATTTGGAATTTGCCAAACAAGAAGTAGTTTCCTCTCTGGAAAAACGTTCAGATCTCTACTTCCTTTTTATGAATATTGAACCATTTGCAAAACATCAACGGCTAATTTTCTTGCCTGGAAACTCAGATCTCATCTACAAGTCAAAATTTATTAACACCTGTGATGGCATGATTCATGCGAGAGGTATAGGTGAGAGCTTTGGACTGGCTTGTGGAGAATTTTCAATTAAAGGTAAGCCGGTGATCACTTATTCCATGTCACCCCAAAGAAGTCATATTGAGATCCTTGGGAATAAAGCTCTTCTATATAAGGGGAAAAGGGAGTTGGCTGATATTTTTATGAATTTTGACCAACAAGTTCAGCATCACAGAAACTGGGACGCATACTCAGAAAAATTTTCACCAAAAAATATCATGCATCAATTCAAAGCTGTTTTCATTGAAGGAAAAAACCTTTCTGAATTATCGCTATCAAACTTAGATAAAGTTGTAATACAGAAGCATCGTTTTGAACGCAAGCTACGCAATTTAGAAAAAAAGCTTTATCTCTAAAATTTAACTATTTGCTATTTTGGAAACCAGGGATTTTTAGAAAAACAACGGTCAAGCGCACGCAATACAGATCGACGAATCTTCGCCAGGCCCTTGATTGGCTGCCTGCCAGGGCGATCAGCAATAGTAGTTTCCACCCCCGTAATGTCAACCGGATATGGGTTAATGGCCAGGAACGTCAATTGATGTTTTTGATGATGCTCTAAAAAATGATCCAAAGGTTCATAAATATCCCCTGAAGCAGCAATCAATATCTTAGCCACATGAGGCTTAATGATGTATGCAGTAGCGCCTACCGCATCACCCAAATTTCTGACAAGACTAAATTCACCTACGTCTTGAATTAATTCTTGCGAGACATTGCTTAATCCCTGCAACCTAACGGCATCCCAGAGCTCTAAATTACTGGATAAAAATTGCACTACATTTTTAAAGTGGGGCAGTAAGTAGAAATCATCCTCGAAGATGATGGTAATTACATCTTTATCAACACATGCTTGCCATGCTTTTTTATGCGATAAAAAACAACCTAATTCATTTGGAGTTAACTCAAACCCTAGTAATCCTCTTACTTTATCCGCCTTATACTCAGCTGGCGGCTTTTCTAAGGCAGAACCCTTCACAGCTTCCAAAAAACGCCACGTGAATTTGGTTTTATCAAGCTCAGATTGAACCTTTTTTTTGCGCTCGTCCGAACCTGCCAGTGAGATGACTAATACTTGAATATCTGACA
>JACCDZ011324192.1_pt1 | contig 13157 bp, 12 predicted proteins | sample 7449551 | NCBI WGS metagenome assembly JACCDZ01 (sample SAMN15323452, study PRJNA562643) | freshwater metagenome | isolation source: river surface water | place: USA:Blue River Watershed | collected 2017-08-18
CCTGATCCATCAGCATCTCGACAATTGCAAAGTCCAACGGACTATCGATATCGATCGAACGCTCACGAGGCATGACATGTAACTTCAATCGACCATTCCACAGCCCTTTGGAAACCGTGTGTCGGTGCCAAACATAAATTGAAGCATTCATTGAGTAAACGTGGGGGGCCTGTTGTCGAGCAACCACCTGGCCGGCGGGCGTACAAACAAGTCCAATATTTCCATCAGGCTTTCTTTCAACCATATTGAAATATGGATTCTTCTCTGACTCGAATGCAGTGATAACGGCATCGGTGTCTGAATCCAGAAGTGCCAAGCAAGACTCAATGTCTTCCAGTGTGCGCAAAGGAGAGGTTGGATCCAGATCAACCACGCGATCAAATTCACCATGATTCTGCGAGACCCAATCGCAAAGATGCTGAATGACAGGCACTTTTGCAGCATTGGACGTGGCCAATTCAGCGGGTCGAAGGTAAGGAACAAGTGCGCCATATTCACGTGCAACCGCGGCAATTTCGAGACTGTCGGTTGACACGTAAACAGCATCAATTGCCTTGACCGTTAACGCCTGCTCAATGGTATGAGCAATTAATGGCTTACCGTGAAGATTTTTAATGTTCTTGCCAGGCACGCCAACAGAACCACCCCGGGCACAAATAGTTGTAATAGTTTTCATGAATTTATTTGTTTTGCATGCAAGACCGTCATCAAGGCACGCACTCCTTCCTCAAGGGGCTGCGCACTGGGCCTGTTGAATTTAATCGCATCCAACAACTCCCGCATTGCGCTCAGATAAGTTGTAGACACATCAAATGCATTTGCAGCTAATTGGATTGACTGTGAACCGTTCATATCATCCAAGATGATTTTTGAAGCACGCAAATCCCAGGTTGCTGTCGCACGATCGCCAACCACCGTGTATTTTCGAACCGGCTTTCGACTGACATAGTCGACTCGCACTGATGTGATGGGTCCACCACCGCGAGCCATCAGAATGCCCGCACAGTCATCACTGTCAATCTCTAACGAAGAAGCATGGACAGCATATCCATCAACATGCTCAAAGTCCCCCAGCAGCCACAGAGCAGCATCTACCTCGTGGATAAGATCCAGTAGCACGCCACCACCTTGTGTCCGATGAGCGCTATAGCTCTTTCGGTAATCCTGATCGGGCCGCCAATCTGGAAGCCATTGTCCCGCCTCTAAATCAGCTCGAACAATACGACCCAACCGCCCCTCATCAATCAATGCCTTGAAATCAATCAAAGAAGGCAGGAAGCGCAGATTGCAGCCCACGACATTAGGCGGCAGGCGGCAAGATGCCATGCGGCTCTTGAGCTCCGTCAAGTCATCAAGGTTGGAAACAACGGGCTTTTCCGCATAGAAGGGAATCCCAGCTTCAATCGCGGCCAGCAACGGTCGCAAATGCATCGAACTTGGATTGGCGATCACCATCATGTGCGGCTGGCGTTTCAGAGCCTCATCCATAGTGCCGACAACATCTACACTGCCGAGTTCAGATGTCTCACGGCTTCGCCCAGATTCACGCAACACATCAAACTCGACGTTTGGTACCAAACTGCGAAGACTGGCCATATGCCGACGACCTATTGAGCCCGTTCCAACCATCAAGACACGCATCACAAGCTCTTGGAACTTCAAATAGCCAAGAATCGCCGAATGAGGGACAGCCCAATTTCACCGCTGCGTTCTGGGTGAAACTGAGAAGCCATCAAATTGGCGCGCTGTGCAGCAGCACAAATGCGATGACCACCATACATGCAGTCAGCCAATCTATCCATCGCGTTTGCAGGAACCGCAGAGAATGAGTGCACAAAATACACCGCAGGCTGAGTATCAACAACAGGATCCAGCAAAGTCCCACGCCAATCGCGCCCACCTTCCGGCTCAACGAGATGATTCCAACCGATGTGGGGAACTCGTTGCTGTTTTCCATCTTGCGTTAATGAGGGAACGGGCTGCACGCGCCCGGGCAGAATGCACAAGCCTTGATGCTCCCCAAATTCCTCACTTACATCAAACAGCATCTGCATACCTACGCAAATACCAAACATGGGTCTATTAGTCAGCGCAAAGGCCTTCAACTCATCGCCAAAACCGCGCTCACTTACTTCCTTCATGCTGTCGCTGAAAGCACCAACACCCGGAACAACAAGACGACTTGCCACAGCAACAGCTTTTGGATCCTCCGTCACAGTGACCTGCGCACCACAATGCTCAAAAGCACGAGCCACATTCAACAAATTACACATGCCGTAATCGACAATAGTCACACTGGGTTGAGACATCTCTTAAACTTTCCGAACTGGGAGATCAGCCGCAAGAGCAGCTGCGCGAATGTCCCCGATAGACACTCGCTTGTAATGAAGCACATCTGCCATGGCTACGGCATCAGCGCCACCATTCAATGCCACATCCGTAAAGTGGTCGAGTGAACCCATACCGCCACTGGCAATAACCGGAACGGGAACCGCAGCGCTAAGGGCACGGACAAGCTCAATATCGAAACCGCTGCGAGTACCCTCACGGTCTACAGCGGTGATCAAGATTTCACCTGCCCCCAACTCAACACCTCTTCGCACCCATTCAAGCACATCCAAGCCTGTACGCTCGCGACCATTGTCTGCATATGCCTCCCACTTACCATCGGCAACTTGCTTAGCTTCGATGGAGAGCACCATGGCTTGAGAACCAAAACGTCGAGCGACATCACTGATCAACTCGGGTCGTGCTATCGCCGCTGTGTTAATTGCAACCTTGTCAGCACCCGAACGAAGGATGTGCCTGGCATCGTCCACAGATCGAATACCACCACCTACTGTGATCGGAATGAATACGTTTTTTGCGGCCCGGCTGATAATGTCACTCAGATTGTTACGGCCATAAAGGCTCGCAACAATGTCCATGTAGATCAATTCATCAGCACCTTGCTCGTAATAGCGAATCGCATGCTCTTGAGGGTCTCCGATGACCCGAAGCCCTTCGAGTCGGATACCTTTAATGAGATTGGGCCCCTTGATGTCGAGGCGCGGAATGATGCGCAAATTGCTCATGGATTACTTTGCACCTTCGTGCCAGACTGCATGACGCAACTTCCATTGTTCATCTTCCCATTTCCACAAATGAGGCGAACGGAAATTGTCTGTCAATTTACGGAAGTACTCCCGATCCATGATCGGCTGCTCGAACATTTTGCTCGCCTCTGGAAACTCATTAGCGGGAATACTGAGATATTTAAAAATTTCATCAGCAAATCGCTCAGGGAATTCATGGTCATATCGCTTCACCAACGCAATACCTTCTTCCCTCAAGATATCTCCCGAACGAATCTCTTGGGCAGCGTCATATGAAGCACGGCCAATACCGAATTTTGTTCCAGTCGTGTAGTAGTGGAAATCGTCAATTCGGTCATCAATGCTGTTGTACTTGCTGTAAGTACCTGGTGTACGCTCTGGTGAAGCCTCAAAACCGCCATGTTCAACGGCATAGTAATAGCATGCCTGTGGATGCCATTTGAGATAATAACCCAAGTAGTGAACTTCAGTTTTCTTTTCTTCAATTTCGTTGGGATTAGCTGGTAAATATGGGGCCAGGTCATGGTTCTCAAGACCGCAATATTTTTTCAAATCCGGAACAGAAACGCCACCCAAACTCACTTTGGATTGATCCTCAGCAGTGAAATATGACCAGTCACGCTTTGCAGATTCAGTATCTCCAATTGGATTACCATATTCAGCTTCATTCTCGCCATAGATCACGAGAGGGATATTATGCAAAAGAGCCATTTTGGGAGCCAATGACTTTTGCCCAAACATGAACGCCTGGAACGGATGAAATAAATTATCAACTGCCAAACGTGTCAACAGCCGATGCGCACGACCATTGGGAGTCATCAAGAAGTTATCGTGTCCAGCGTGAATCCAGCGCTGGAAATTGCGCCATCCCCATTCGGTATACACATGAGGAGCCCATGTGACTGTCAAGGGATGCATGCCATATTTATTACGCAAAATGTGCGACGCATAAAAGCTGTCTTTGCCACCTGAACCCGGAACGATGCAGTCGTAGCTGCCATCCTTACTGCGATGACGATCCAGCAAATCACGAAATTGACGCTCTCGTTCATCCCAGTCAATGACGCCTTGCTTTTTTTCTGCAAAGCGGCAAGCATCGCAAACGCCCTCATCATCAAAGGCAATGGTTTTTTTCTTGGACTCTTTTGTGTGCGTATATTCAACAGCTGAGTTTGGTCTCTGATTAGATATTACACAGCGTTTACAAAAGACTACCTCATCAGGCAGACCATACTTCGCTTCACGCTTGAGCGCTGTACCGAGGTATTGCGATTTATCAATTTCTTGTGGTGCAAGGATGCGTTCCATTTCTTTTTCCTGAAATATTAAACTAACAACGAATCAATGACATGCAGAATTTCCTGCGTGGCCGTCTTGCCTGATTGACCATGGGCAAAGCCAGGGCCAACTTCAGCGAGCGCTTCTTTTAAGGCTGCGCCCAAGTCTTTGAGATCTGTAACACCTCTAGAGACGCCCATAGAACTGTATTGAGTATCTGGTGTAAATATGGAGTTATCAATGCTGATAACGGGTTTACCCACAATAGCAGCCTCAAGTCCGACGGTTGATGCAGTCACCACTACGACATCAACAGCGTGCAACAATGCTGCTATCGGCTCAGACACTGGGCTGAAATCAACTCGAATCCCGGGTTCGAAATTGACACGCTCGTTTGGATGATAGCGTACTACAACCCTCAATTTTGTATCCTTAGCTACAGTCTCCCGGAGAGTTTGCTCAACGCGACGTGGCAATGTTTGATCACCCGACAAATCCGTAAATGGATGCCGTGTAGGCTCTATTTGCGAAGCCCATAAAATAATCTTACTACCATCGTTCCAACCTCTTTTTTTACGCAACTCTGCACCTTCGATAATAGCATCAGGGTGCCTTAGGCGATCAAAAGCTGGATTTCCAGTCACAATAACCTCTTCGGAAATGCGTCCACGGGAGGTAAACATATTGCGAACTGCGTCGTTTAATACACAAACGCGTGAAGCGTAACCAGGCTGCCCAATCCATTGCACCTCTTGAAGCGCGAACATATCAACCACACATACCGAAGGAATATTCAGTTCACCAGCGGCCAATATAGCCGCCCGCTCTGCTCGAGGCGAATTAGTGGCAATAACAATATCAGGAGCAATTCTCTTGATCAAACGGCGCATTGTCGCTACAGGTAAAAAAGCTTGACGCCCAGCCACTGCGTAGCGTCGCCTAGCCTCTACTTCTCCACATTCATTTACAAGATCGCAGAAACTAACTCCAAGATAAGCTACAGTTTCCTTTTGCGAAACTAGCCCACCCAAGGGCAATTCAGCTGCCAACTCTTTTCCCCAGCGCACCGCCTCCGGATTGGTCGCCTCCGGAAGATCTAAAAATCCAATAGATGGAATACCAAGCATATCTACTACTGTGCGAGCAGTAGTCAATGCAAGAAAAGTCACAGAACTTCCAGATTTTAAAAGCTCAATTGCAATTGGCCCCAACATAGAAACATGTCCACCTCCATAGGCAACCATAAAGATAGATTTATTTTTTAAGGTCATTTGTCTTTTATATAAAATAACATTTTATAAAAACTCACTGTAACACTAATGAGCTCTTGATAAATAGACTTAGAGCCTTCACCATCACCCAATCCAATATCTATTATTTTGCCATTAGAAGAATTTCTTGCAGTCCCAAATAAAACATCCCAAAATTGAAATAAACTAGCGTAGTTTAATCCATGTTCTTCTGGGTTGTTACTATGATGAATTCTATGCGCTAGTGGTGATTGTATCAAATAGTGCCCAACAAAACCGAAATTAGTATTTATATTACTATGCTTAAGATAGCCTATTATTTCCATAATCAATGCAAAGACAACATAGTCAACAATTGGAACACCCAGTATAGCCGCAGGAATTGCCTTGAAGAATTGTAGTACAGCTCTTTCTAATGGATGATCACGCAAAGCAGTTAACATCGTCATCTTTGTTGCACTGTGATGGAATCGATGTATCGACCATAGTAATGGGTATTCATGCATAAATCGATGAGCCCAGTAATTAAAAAAATCTAATACCAATAGATAAATAAAGTAACTCAGATATGGATTTTTGTCATAATCTAATATTTCAAAATCACAGTATGTTCTCACTACTTTAGATAACCCGTAAAACAGACCAAAACTTAATAAAACGCCCAAATATAACGATGCATTAGTTAAAACAAGTATAGCCGAAAAAAAGTCAATAGAAGATGACCCCTTTAAATTCATCAAGTTAAATAAACTACTTTCCTTAAAATCAACAAAAATCAACTCAGCAAATAACAAGATCAATACCAATCCGAACGAAGTCAATAAGACCTGTGGTATATTATTTAAAAATACAAGAAATTGAGACATTATTATCATATCATTAATCATCAAAAATCCCTCCTTATCTTGAAACGCTTCAAAAGAATTGGAAAACTAAAAATAATCGACATAAGTGTTGTGAACCCAAAAACGCCTCCTATTACTGAAACAATAATTGCCTGCTTTGCAAATAAATGTAAATTCCATGAATATAAAATAGCGGAAAAAAAAGATAATAACATTACAAATATAGCTATAAATATTGCATGAAGAATGTCAGATAATAGAAGCAGTGATGAAACCGAGCAGATCAATCCATTTTCAGAATTGCAGTTTTCAAGCACAGGCGCAGGATTCAAAATTAGACCCATTCCATGACTCACAATATTAACAAGCCCCTCAACCCCACCTCCATAGTAGTCTAAATTTTTCTTTAGAAATAAGAAGAAGAAATATATCAAAAAAGTAAAACATAGAAGACCCGCTAAAGTTTTCACGAATTTTACAAAAACATTTCCAGTTAGTAATGAATTTAAGACAAGGCGCCAAGATGTAAGGATTAGAAAAAGCAAAGCTACAGAAAAGGTTCCAGAACTAACACTCGCATACAACAAAGATATCACAATCCCCGCAAAAACATACGGGCCATGTAATTTTAGTCTCAACTTAATTAATAACACCATTAATAATGACAATCCAAATAGTGCAAACACGAATCTTCCATTAACAAAAAATAGCAAAAAAAAGGGCGTAACAAATGAATAATTTATATATTCCCTCTTAATCACCAATATTTTCTGCACATTTAGCCATATCATCGATGTTAGCGATGTTAATATTATTACATAAATTGTAAACATCAAATTCTCATCAATATCAAATAGCTCTCCAAAATAGAAGCTTGGGTAAACAACTATAAATCTTGGAATATGAACAAGAAGAGATGGTTCCAAAAAATTTAATTGACCAATATTATTGATATATTCAATTTGCGACCAGATTTCAAGTCTAAAAAAATTGAATAAACTGAGTAATATTGCAATGAATGCAAATGTCAAATTAATGTATATCAAGTTAAAAACTGTTAAATTTAAGGATTTTCGCGATAGTTCTGATAACTATAAATAAATCCGTAACCATGTTTGAATTTTTTATGTAATATATATCTCGAACTAATCTTTCATTATTATCTTTACAAGTGTACATCTGCGAGAAACCAGTAATGCCTGGCTTTATGCTATGCCGTGCAACCCAATATTTTTTTTTGTAATCGTGTTCCTGCGCAGGCACATCTGGGCGAGGACCGATAAGAGACATACTTCCAGCAAAAACGTTAAATAGTTGAGGCAATTCATCAAGATGAGACCTTCTTAGAATTCTTCCGATTTTAGTCACACGTACATCATTTATTTCAGTGGTTTTGTAGTTCATCCTTGAAACTGCAATATTTCCAACAACCAAACCATTTCGCTCTCCACTCACTTCATCGTCAACGTGCGACATAGTTCGAAATTTCAATATAGTGAAATGTTTTAAACCTCTCCCAACACGACGCTGCCTGAAAAGAATTGGCCCATCAGAATCCAGCTTAATCAAAATTGCAATAATAATAATAATAGGAAGCAGTGCAACAAATAAAATCATCGATAGGAATAAATCAAACAATCTTTTCAGAAAAAAACTTCTTGAGTTATAATGTATTTGCTTGCCATGCATGCATATTCCCCTCAGTTATTTCGGTCATTAACTCATGAGGCAATTTGGCCAAACATAAATTTTCTTGAATTTGTTGTAGAGTAGTTCCGCCAATAATTATTTGATCAACGCTTTCTAAGTTTGCAATTACTGAATATGCGAAATTAGACATGGAAATATTTAATGAGTATTTTCTACATGCATATATATAAAACTCTTTAATTCTTGCAGCCGCCTTTATTCTCTTATTGTAAATAGTTACTTGATCAGGACTCAATTTATATCTTCCGCGAATAGAATCTCGAAAATGCTCTATATCATCCTCTGAATAACGTCCAGACAATAAACCACTCGCCAAACAAGATCGCGCTTGCGTAGTTATCCCATGTTCCCGAGCATTTCGAAAAATTCTTTCATTAGCATAATAATCAATCATATTCAAAGGCGCCTGTACTACATCAATATTCAAACGATGATAAGCATCCAGCACAACTTCAGAATATGTACTCACTCCCAACCTTATATCAGGATAATTTTCTCTCATATATTCAAAAAAGTTTTTATGCGCATCAATCAATTCTAGGTTAGTTTTGTGCAGAATAATACATTCAAGCATTCTTCCGTACATTTTTTTTGCGGCATTGAATTCAGATATTAAGCCGTCAATACACCCATCAAAATTATCAGCACCTATTTTAAAGTAAATTGAATTATTTTTCGGCAACTTACTATCTGATAGCAACTTGTCAATTGAATTCCCCCCCTCTTCATACACAGTTGCAGAGTCAATTACTTCTAATTTAACATCCTGAATTGATTGAATGATTTTTCGTGCATAATCCGGTGATAGGTTTAGATATTTTCCAGACAACCCTAGAGTTCCAAGCCCCACTTTTGCAATCATTATTCAGACTCTTATTAATCATTCAATTGAATTCTTATTTCAAAAGAAAAGCGCGTACCAACTGAAAAATTATTACCGCCACCATGCACAGACATTGGAGAAAAGAGCATAAAATCACCAGGCAATATATCAGGTCGATGTTCGCTAATAATCTTGTTTGAGTATTTTATACCTGGAACACTAAATGGCACACCTACTGAATTAAGTCTTTTACCCCCCTCATATGGAAATTCAGGCACAACATCTTCATCGGACCATAAGTGTGATCCAGGCACTACTTTCATTGCTGAATCAGAATAGCTTGACGCTAATGGTAAATAAATATTAACTAGCGGCGTGAAATATGGAAACCAATGATCTCGATGAAGAGTGTTATTATCATCACAGTTAGGTCGCACAACTCTAAATTCTATCTTTTCTTCATAAACGCACGCTTTTTTTCCGAATAAATCAGATGCATGCTCCAATATAATTAAAATCATTGGATCATCTGAAGAGACCACTTGCCTTGGTACAACCCTCTTAATTTTATCTATAAATTTATAATGTTCTAAAGGGTCATTCACAAAGTATTCATGATAGTTTTCGAGCTTGAAACTATTTCCAGCATCTATACCAAATTTTTTTAATTCGTCTTCGATATAATTTTCAAATTTTTGTCTTAGCAATGCAAATCTCTCTTTATCTCCCCTAAAGATTTGATATCCATATCGACCAAAAATTGATTTCGGTTCTAATAATTCGTGGGCTGGAACATTAATCATTTATTTCCTTTCAATGTTGATACATTCTGATTTTGCAATAATTTTGCTTTGTTTCGTTTCATATAATTTCATACACTTCATTTTTTAATGTCATTAATCTTTAGACTGAATTCTTATATTTTAATATTATTTACTCATTTCATCAATACACGCATAAATTTATTTTTTGCCATTGTACTCAAATGTCTCTCAAATATAATGTAATAAATATACGAAGTGTAAATAGATGCAATAATGACAAGCAGCGATAACGTGAATGGATTAATCTCTGGCAACATTTTATAAAAAATCATAAATGAGACCGCCATTATTGGGTAATGGCATAAATAAAGGGAGTATGAAAAGTCACCTAAGCGCGACATAATGTTAGGGGATACCCCTAAACATGTTGCGCACAATAAACCAGATAGCAATATAAAAAATATGTCAATTAGTGCATTGTCAGCACGATCACCTCCATATTTCATTATCAAGACCAACCCAAATAGAGCAAAAGAAGCAACAATTGAATGACGATTTTCCCTGATTAGATTCCGCCAATAAAATGCAAGTATCCCACAACCAAAAGCCAAATTTAAAGGATCAAGACACATTAGTTGTTTTTTCCACCATATATTGAAAAAGCAAGCAATCATCCAAATACCAAAGACGAACAGTGAAGTTTTCGTCGGTTTTGCCAGTGTTAATGAAAAGATTATATAAAAGGTTATTTCATAAGTTAGCGTCCAAGCAACAACTGGCACATAAGACTCTAAAGATGAACGCGGAAGTAATAGTAAATTTCTTAAAATAAAATCTAGATTTATATAAACTCCACCTTGTGCAATTCCCGGATTTAGACAGTACACCAGTGTTAATATAATAAAAATTGGCAGATATGGAATAAATACACGGAATATTCGACTGAACAAAAAATCCAATCTTGACCTATTGGGGCTTGATCTGCACGAATGCATCATAATAAAACCCGATATTACAAAGAATAGATCAACTCCTCGAAATCCAGATTCCGCCATGAATCCAAATAAGTGTTGACCAAAATATTTTTCTTTTGCAATCAATACATCCAGATGATGAAAAACAACTGCCATTGCAGCAATTCCACGCAATGATTGAATTCCATCGTATTTCATTTAGCACTTTAAATTTTCATTAAGTTAAATTTATGCTTTACTTTTTTGTCATTAAATTATGCCGATTGATTTCAAATGCATTTAAATTCTTGCAATTTCCAGCCACTGCGTCAAAGATATCAAGGCACGAATTTCGCGTGTATAGTTTTGACTGCCGTTTGTATGTGCTACAAGAAGTCTCTCAGCTTGTGAGACATCAATTAACTCATCTATATTCCGTAGCAATGAAATTCTTTGTTCGCAGTATTTGGCTTTTTTATCACGAAACCACTCTCCTACTGGTACAGTAAACATTTGCTTCTTGCGATAGGCTAGCTGATCACCTATAAGTCCACAAACAGCTTTTTTGTAGATGTATTTGGTCTCACCTTTTCTCAGCTTCATCTCACCCGGCATTCTAAATGCATATTCCATCATGCGGTAATCTAGGAATGGAGTGCGCGCCTCCAACGATACAGCCATTCCCATTCGATCTGGTTTAACAAGATTATTGCCTGATAAAAGCAACTGCACATCAAGAAACAACGCTTGATTGATGCGATCTTGATGTGGCACTGAATCAAACCAGGGTTTGGCTACATAGAATGAATCTTGTTGTCTCGCCCCCGCGCCCATGTCTTGACCATAAATTTTGCGTTTACTGGTTTCATCAAACAGAGAAATACTGTCAAAATAACGACGCTGGAATGTTATGTCATCCAAGTTTGCAACATCTGACTTCGAAAAAAAGTCTTTGTATTTGCCATATCCCGCAAAGAGTTCATCTGCTCCGTCTCCTGTAAGTACAACCTTGACATCACGGACAGCGAGTTCTGATACACGATACGTAGGTAAGAATGAAACATCACCATGTGGTTGGTCGCAGTGGTAAGTGGCCAAAGGCCACAACTCAAGCATGTCAGGATCGACTTTCTCCATCGTATGCAAGGTTCCAAACCGATCTGCAGCAACTTGAGCATATCCGGACTCGTCATAAAGAGGATCATGAAAACCAATACAAAATGTCCTGACCGGCTCATTCATGTGACGCGCCATCAAGCCAACTACAGTGCTAGAGTCTACTCCTCCTGACAGGAATGCACCAAATGGAACGTCGCTGCGCATACGAAGTCGGACAGCATCATCCAGAATTGTTTTGAATTCTTCAATCCAATCAGTTTCATTGCGCCCATGCACTGGTTGTACATCCGCTAGACTCCACCAGCGCCAGGTCCGCGAGCCGTCTCTTGTGACCTTCATGGCATGCCCAGGCATCAAATGCTTGATGCCTTGATACATAGTGTAAGGAGCGGGAACATAGTTAAAGCTCAGGTAATGATGCAACGCTTCTTTATCCATTGCAGGAATTGACATGCCCGCCTTAAGAATGGATTTGATTTCGGATGCAAAAGTCAGTTGCCGTCCATCGTCATGCAAATACAGTGGTTTAACACCAATCCGATCTCGAACGATATACATGGCTTGTTCGCGTTTATCAATGATGGCAAAGGCGAACATACCGTTGAGTTTGTGCAGAAACTCGATCCCCTCAGACTCATACAGTCGCAAGAGAACTTCAGTATCAGAATGCGTACGGCATGGGTGTCCGGCCCGCGCCAATTCTTGCGCTAGTTCAATGTGATTAAAGATTTCACCGTTTTGCACGACGATGATTTGGCCATCGTCAGATATAAAGGGTTGATGACCACCATCAAGGTCAATGATAGATAAGCGCTGGTTACCAATCGCCATGCCGGTGGTTGCATAGACACCTCTATCGTCCGGGCCACGGTGCTTGATAGCCTCACCCATCGCGGCAAGCACTTCAGAATCAAGGGTTTTTCTATCGCGGTGGTAATACCCAAAAATTCCACACATATCAATTACCACCTTTGAAAATGACCTGATTCATCGTAATCAAAATTATCCTTTTACTAAATATCAATTTTACATTCTTAGCGTATTCTAAATTCATGGTTTTCTTTGCTCTGTTTTTGCTTCAGATCGCATCGTAGATTGAGCAAGCCCTGCGCTCCACCTACGTACGCTTTGTTTTACTTGTTATCCACTCTACTTCATTGTAGAAGCTATGCTACGCAGGAATATCAAGCCTTGGTTTCAAAATACTCATATCACCGACAAACACACTCAATAATTGCAGTAGATGATCCAGACTAATTTAGCAAACGATTCTGCTAATTGGCGCGATTTGTTGATTACGATCAGCATTCGAATATCCAC
>JACCDZ011009603.1_pt1 | contig 13134 bp, 11 predicted proteins | sample 7449551 | NCBI WGS metagenome assembly JACCDZ01 (sample SAMN15323452, study PRJNA562643) | freshwater metagenome | isolation source: river surface water | place: USA:Blue River Watershed | collected 2017-08-18
AGATTTAGGACGTTTAGTAGGAGTAGACCACGCCGAAGGTTTTACAGTAGAAAGGTATTTGGCTGTCAATAGCTTAGGAGATTTGATTTAAAATCGGGATATTTTTTTAAAATTTTCTTTGCGAAAGTGAACAATTGTGCTATATTTGCACCCGTTATACAAATGGTGGTTGTAGCTCAGCTGGTTAGAGCATCGGTTTGTGGTTTCGTGAATTATAAGATATACAATTATCCTTTCAGTCCTTTTTTGAGGACTTTTTTTATGCTCAAAAATCTGGTTACTAACTATTTACAGTGATTTAGAAGAACGTGTTTTCTTTAAAAAGAATGTCTGATTAATACTCTCAAATTTACTAAAAAAATCTCAAATATTTAAATTCTGTGACACTTTTGTGACACTTTTAAAAAATGAATAAATCTGGTTGTAAGTAGAGTTTTTTAAAACCAAAAATTAAACCTAAAGAATTTCGATCTAAGTTTTCTCTAAACTTTAACTTCTGATCTTTTTATTTAAAAAAGAGGGGGGGTACCAAAATTCCCCGAAATCAGCCTGACCATTTTTTCAAGATGGTTACAGCCAGGTTCATGTAAATTGAAAAATTATCTTTTTTACTATAAATAATTATACTCAGTCCATTGATTTGTTTTTAATGTGAGCATTAATGTAAATTTTGTAGTCAGACCACATAAATGCTCCAGAGGAATTAGAAGCTGCTTTACAAAAGTTTGTTAACCTATACAATAATGAACGATATCATTAATCATTAAACAACTTAATACCTGTAGATGTATATTTTGGAAGTGGTGTAATGATTTTAAAAGAACGTGAACGATTAAAGAAAAATGCAATTACAAACAGCAGAAATGAGTGCCAAAAATCAAAATTAATAACAAATCAAAAAAAACATTTATCTTCGAATTATTAACTAAATACTTTCTTAGGAAAACTCCACTTTAGTTTGAAGACATACACAATTGAGCTAAGGAGGAAAGACTCTTTTAAAGCACAACTCTCGATGTGCAATCGGTGTACAAACAAAAACCTGTTAATTATTTATTTGGCGTGTCTGTACAAATGTATCAAAACCTTTCGATTTGTTGCAACCACTATCCCAATATCTCTTTTCCAAAAGAAAAAAAAGAATGCACTTCTATTGAGCCTTTGATAAACTGAAATGAGTTATACATCATAGCATATTAAAAACTATGATAACCGTTTTTTAATAATTAAGCAAAAAAAAAGAGAAGCTAGTACTTCTCTTTTTCCTTTTAAAAAAATAAATAACAAAACAACTTTCTAGTTTATAAAAGATCTTACACTATGATTACTAGCAATAGTATAATTAATCAGTTAATTTAGAAAATATATCGAATACCAAACTGTGCTTGCCATCTTGAAGCTAAACTAGCATCATAGTTGAATGTTTTAGTTTGTTGGCCGTTAAAAGTATATGTTGGTACTTTTGTAACCGCATCAACAGCAACACCAATTGGTTGTACACTTGTTGGTAATTGAACCAATCCCCAGTTAGAGTTGATCATATTTCCAATGTTTAACACATCAATACTAAATTGGATAGTATTCGTTTTAGCAGATGATGAAACTTTGAAGTTGTAATCTTGAATCAATTTCAAATCCCATTTTCCTCTCCATGGTGATAATGCTCCGTAACGTTCTGCATATTGACCTCTTCTAGAGTTCAAGTAATCGTCTTGTTTGATATAATTATCATAAGCAGCACCTTGACCTGGACCTGAGAAAGTCATTGAACTAATTTGAGTTGAAGTAGGAACATAAATCAAATCATTTCCTGCTGCACCGTCATTATTAACATCTCCTCCATAAGTGTAAGAAAAACGACCTCCTTGAGCATATTCAAAAAATGTAGAAACAGTAGTTGACCATTTGTCATTAGTACCATATTTCCATTTTTTAGAGCCTACACCAATAAATCGGTGAGTATCTCCATATTTTGAATTAGATAAAACAGCGTCATTTACATTTCCAAATGCTGGATTAAATGCAAATGCATCACCTGTTATCTCAGCTTCAATAGAGTTAACATCTTTAGCAACTAAATAATTATAAGCTAAACTAGCATAAACTCCATTGTCGAATGATTTTTGAACTTTTACAGAAGAATTAAATGCACTTCCTTTATTAGTATTAGTCATTACGTATGCATGAGAATCTGCTGGGAAACCAAAATCGGTCCAAACACCTTTATCAGAAGCACCGTAAATTGCTCTTTGATCAACACCAGCTAATCTGCTTGTTGGAGTTTTTAATCCCCAATCTTGAACATGTACTCCATTAATATCTTTGTTATAAGACATGTCAACAGTTAAGATATAGTTATTTTCAAATTTGTGGTCAAGACCTAAACTAGTTCTCCATACTTGTGGAAATTTGAAATCTCTATCCACAACTTGGTAAAAGAATGGGTCAATTCCACTTACTTGGTTACCAATCCATACGAAAGGCAATCTACCTGTAAAGATTCCAGAACCTCCTCTAATTTGAGTTGTTTTCAATCCTTTTACGTCCCAGTTAAATCCAACACGTGGAGACCATAAAATAGCATTACCAGGTAATTTTGTTGAATCAAAATTTACAGTATTTCCATTTTTTGGATCATAATAATTAATACCTGGTAAATAACCTTCTGAATTCTCAGTATCAATAAATTTCTGGATCAAATCAGATGTATTAAAATACATTGGCTTATCAGCACGTAATCCAAATGTTAATTTGAAATTATCATTTACACTCCATTCATCTTGTGCATAGAAAGCCAATTGGCCTACTGTAGTTTCAGATAAATTCCATCCACCATCTGTACCAGCAGCATTTTGGTTTCTTGAATTAAAAGTTGATTGTGCATCTGCAAAAGCTGTAGCATAATAACCATTAGTTAAATTAGTTCTGAAACCATTCATATCAACACTTCCAAAAACATCAAAACCGTATCCTTTCAAATTAAATGAGTTTTGGAATTGAAATTTTTCGAATGAAAACCCTAATGTATAGGTATGATCTCCTTTGATAATGTTTAAATTATCTGTGATTTGAATTACTTTTTGATCTAACTTGTTATTGATAGAAAACGGTTCGTGTCCAGCAATAATATAAGGAGAACCATCTTTAGTAATACTAATTACTGGTGAAGGAGCTGAAAATGGATTTCTAAAATCGTTAAAGTGAGAATATCCTGCTTGTAATTTGTTTGTTACAGTCTCAGAAAATTTTGAATTCAATTCAATTAACACCGAACTTAATTCATTGTTAATTTGGTATCCTGAATTTGCAAATTGCATTGTATTAAAATCAGGTCCTCTTCTTCTAATAGCTGTTGGGTGAGCTGGTTTGTCTTTAGATGCATCTAAAAAGTTGTAAATTAAAGCAAACTTATGATTGTCGTTAATATTCCAATCCAACTTCACAATTCCTTTATTCGATTTTGAATAATGAGTAAAACCTTCATAAGGACCAGTTTTGTATCCTAATTTACCTAGTTCAGTTGAAACAAAATTTAAATCAGTAGCTAGTACTCTTGATTCATTTACACCAGCAACTCCATTACCATCATTTGCAACAACATTTGACCCTGAATCACTTCTATCATCAACTTCAAAATTGGCAAAGAAAAATAATTTATCTTTTACTAATGGGCCTCCAATGCTAAAACCAGCTTGAGTTTGTTCCAAGTTTGGAACTACAATTTTTTCTCCATTAACTTTATTCCCAGTCATAGCATCGTTTCTAAAGAAACCATAAGTAGTACCGTGGAATTCATTTGTACCTGATTTAGTAACTGCATTTACAGAAGCTCCTGTAAATCCAGATAAAGTAACATCAAAAGGTGCAGTAGCAACCTGAATTTGATCAATAGCATCCAAAGAAATTGGCTGTGCTCCAGTTTGTCCACCTGGTGTAGCAGCATCTAATCCAAATGGGTTGTTAAAGATAGAACCGTTCAATGAATAATTATTAAACTTGTTGTTTCTACCTCCAAAAGATCCTCCACTTGCAGATGGCTCTAAACGAGTGAAATCATCAGCTGAACGTGAAATTGTTGGTAAAGTAAGTAATTCTCTTCTACCAATAGTTGTTTCACCACCTGTACGGTTACTTGAAAACACTTTGTTTTTAGCTACAACTTTAACTTCATTTAATTGTTGACTTTCGTCTTCCAAAATAAAATCTAAGTTAGAAGCCTTACCAAGTTCCAAATAAACATCGTTTATTTTTTGGCTTTGACTACCAACAAAACTAACTGTAACTACATAAGGTCCACCGACTCTCATGTTTAATAAATTAAATCTACCGTCTCCATTTGAAACTGCGGTATATTTGGTTCCTGAAGGAGTGTGAACTGCCAAAACAGAAGCTGCAGGAAGTGCTTCAAGTTTTCCATTTTTCACAACACCTTTAATGCTAGAAGTCGTAGTTTGTCCAACAACTTGTTGTAGACCCAATACGAAAAACAATAAAATAATGATTTTTCTCATTCGAAATGATTTAAGGTTTTTTTAAAAGTTGCGTAAAATTAGGTGAAAATAATATCACAGAAAAGAGAATTTTTTTACGTTTTATTAACATTTAGCTAACAAATAACTTTTTTATAACAATCCAATAATCAAGGATTGATAATCTGGGTAAGTAATCGTAATTTTAAAGTTGAATTGGGCTAAATAATAAAATAAAAGTAGCTGAATGTGTTGATAATTATTTAGTTGTTTTTATTTGTTCAGGCATACGGAATTTGATTACAAGTGATGATATTATTGTTATTCCACCAATTAGAAAGATTGCATATTGAATACCAAATACATCTGCAGTTACCCCTGAAATCAATGCTCCAAACGCATACCCTAAATCTCTCCAAAGTCTAAAAGTCCCAATACTTTCAGCTCTTTGTTTTGGACTTGTCGCCTGAGCAATAGTAGACAAGAAAGTTGGATACACCAATGCAGTTCCAAAACCTAAAATTGCAGAAATGAAAGCTAAAACATAAAAGTCGTCAGTAAATGGTATCAGTAAAATGGATAACCCTTGTAAGAGCATACCCCAAAACAACATCGCTTTTTTTGAATATTGGTCAGACATTTTTCCTGTAAAAAGTTGTCCAATACCCCAAACTGTTGGATAAATAGCGGTAATTATTCCAATATTTTTATTGTCAAAGTGTAACGAAAAAAGAACTATTGGAAGTAATCCCCAAATCATACCATCATTCAAATTGTTAATAAGTCCTGCCTGCGTTACTGAACTTAAGGTCTTGTTTTTAAATGTTGTTTCGATAAACACATTGTTAAGTTGTGTAGTAGTGTCGGTTGTACTCTCTTTAGCTACAAAAACACGAGTGTCTTTTACCCAAAACAGTGTCAATAAAAAACCAACGATAGAAATGAAGATTCCAATATAAAATGGATATGGTGTAATGCCATAAGTGTTGGCAATAGAACCTGTTAGAAATGCTACTGCACCCACGGCAAAATAACCTGCAAATTCATTTAAGCCCATTGCAAAACCACGGTCTTTTTCTCCAACGAGGTCGATTTTCATTACTACAGTACTACTCCAAGTAAGACCCTGACTAATTCCTAATAAAACATTAGCAATAATCACCCAAGTCCAACTCGAGGCATACATAAGCATAAAAGGAATTGGTATTGCGAGAATCCAACCAAATAGAAGTAAGTTTCTTCGACCAAATTTGTTGGAAAGTCTCCCTGTGTAATAATTTGCTATTGCTTTTGAAATTCCAAATGCGATGATGAAAGAGAGTATTGCCGTTTTTGAAGCAACACCAAATTCCAACTCTGCAAATTGAGGAAAAATAGTTCGCTCCATTCCTATCATTCCTCCCACAAAGGCATTTACGATAACTAATAGAGAAAACTGTTTCCAATTTTCTTTAAGTCCGAGTTTTATATTTTCTGTCATTTACTTAGAAAGTTTATCAAAATACTTTTTGTAAAAGTACCATAAGTAAAATGATTAATTATGTGACAAACATTACAAATTAAAAACTTGTAGAAAGTCAATTTATTAATTATGTTAAATAAAGCAAGTGGGGATACTAACGGTTTGAAATCAGCTATTGGAGTTACCACTTTAAAAAATCATAACTAGCAATATACCATCTACTTATGAGTTTTTTTGTTTTTAAGGGTTTTTGTCAGGGTGTTTTTAAAGTATAAAACTCCAATTCTATTTGTTATTAGATCTCTTTAAATCTCAAAAGTCTTTTTAAAATAATATTTCATAAATCATCTTCAAAATAAAAAAAGGGGAGGGTACCAAGATTCCCCGAAATCAGCCTGACCATTTTTCAAGATGGTTACAGTTAGGTTCTTGTAAATTAAAAAAATATCTTTTTATTTTTTAAAATTATACACGGTAAATAGATTTTTTTATTGTGGTTTTAATTTCAAAATGTAAACTTAACATATGTATTGAACCTCCTTATCAAAATTATTTTTTTGATTTTATATATTTTTTATTATTGCTTGGATTATGAAAATTAAATATCGCCAGTTTTTTAGATAAACACTAAGAATGTATGATAGATAGAATATATTTGTACAAATAATTCATCAATGAAAAATAATGCCTTAATTTTTTTATTTTTTTTTAATATCAACAAGTTATGGACAAGTTAGAGACACGATTGTTAATAAGTCGGTCGAATTAGAAGATGTTGTAATTTCAGGAACGTTAAAACCAGTTAAAAGACTAGAATCCCCTGTTCCGGTAGAAATATATTCCCCTGCTTTTTTAAAAAAAAATCCCACTTCAAATGTTTTTGAAGCACTTCAAAGTGTTAATGGTGTAAGACCACAGCTAAATTGTAATATTTGTAATACTGGCGATATTCATATAAACGGTTTAGAAGGTCCCTACACCATGGTTACCATTGACGGTATGCCAATAGTTAGTGCATTATCTACAGTTTATGGTTTGTCGGGAATACCAAACTCATTGATTGATAGAATTGAAGTTGTTAAAGGTCCTGCTTCTAGTTTATATGGTAGCGAAGCAGTAGGGGGTTTAATTAATATTATTACCAAAAAACCAATGAATGCCCCTCTTTTTTCAGCAGATATATTTTCAACATCTTGGTTTGAAAATAATATAGATTTAGGATTTAAGAGTAAAATTGGTGAAAAAATATCCACATTGGTTGGGATAAATTATTTCAAATTTAATCAACTAATAGATAATAACAAGGATAATTTCACAGATGTTACGTTACAAGATAGATTTTCAATTTTTAATAAATGGAATTTTTTAAGACCAAACAATAAAGAATTTACAATTGCAGGAAGACTATTTTATGAAGACCGTTGGGGAGGAGAAATGCAATGGAATAAATCGTATAGAGGTGGTTCAGATGTGTATGGAGAAAGTATATATACAAAAAGAGTTGAGCTTATAAGCAAATATCAATTACCTACAACAGAAAACATGTATTTATCATTTTCGGTAACAGCACACGACCAAAACTCGGTTTATGGAAATACAATTTATTTGGCTAATCAAAAAATTGGGTTTGGTCAATATACATGGGATAAAAAGTTAGACAATCATAATTTGTTATTAGGGGCCGCAGTTCGTTATCAATTCTATAATGACAACACCATTGCGACCATTAACGCTGAAAAAACAAAAATTTATAGCGGTTTTTTGCAAGATGAAATAAAATTGGCTCAAAAACACCACCTTTTATTGGGGACTCGATAGGATTATAACAACAATCACGGTGCTATTTTCACACCGAGAATTGCCTATAAATGGAATCCGACTGAAAGAGATGTTTTTAGAATTAATGCAGGAACGGGTTTTAGGATTGTAAATTTATTTACAGAAGAACATGCTGCTTTAACTGGTTCAAGGGATGTTATTATTACAGAAGATTTAAAACCTGAAACTTCATACAATATAAATCTAAATTATTTAAAAAAGATTAGGTTTGAAAATGGTTCTTATTTGGGATTTGAGACTTCAGCTTGGTATACTTATTTTAACAACCAAATTATACCCGATTATGATACAAATCCAAATCAAATTATTTATTCCAATTTAAATGGCTATGCAGAAACATTAGGAATTAGTGGAAATATTGATTGGATTACACCCTATGGGTTGAAAACAATATTTGGGTTTACAATTATGGAATCAAAAAACATTCAAAATGAAATAATTTCTCAACCAATTTTAACAGAGAAATATAGTTTAAATTGGACGATTACTTATGATATTCCAAAATTGTATTTATCAATTGATTATACTGGAAATTTATATGGACCTATGCGATTACCATTGTTAAGTGACCTTGACCCAAGACCAGAGTATTCTCCAATTTGGAGCATACAAAACATTCAATTTACATACAAGAAATTACGAAATTTTGAATTGTATGGAGGTATAAAAAACTTATTAAATTGGACTCCTAATAAAGGAACTCCTTTTTTAATGGCAAGGTCTAACGACCCATTTGATTCAAGTGTTGAATACGGTCAAAATGGTAATGTATTAGTTACTCCTTCAAATCCATACGGATTAACTTTTGACCCAGGTTATGTATATGCTCCCAATCAAGGTATTAGAGGTTTTTTTGGAATTCGTTATTCTATTTTTTAATATTCTGTTTTGAAACATTTTTAAATTGATTAGTAAAATTATCTTTTTGACTATATAATAATTATACACAGTACATTGATTTGTTTTTAATGTGAGCAGTAATGTAAATATTGTAGTCAGACCACATACACTGAATCTTCAAATTGTAAAATAATTTTGTTTAAGTCATTTTTTTAAAGTAATTCTGCCAATTCAATATTGAATCATTTACATTTTGATAGACACGGAGAATTTATATTACATTAATCACAAAGGCGAAAGGATTGACAGTAATTCTTCATACAAAGCAATTCTTAAGGAAATTCATTGGCTGGGCATTAATACATCCAATATCACTATTAATGATTTGCTAGATGAGTTGGATTTAAAATTAGCTATTAAGCACAATCTGATTATTCAAGACCAAACATATTTAGTACAACTTAGAGAATATAGTGAATTTCACAACCAAATTAGGGTTTTGTACAAACACATAATTGCTGATGCGTTTAATCTGTATTCTTATGACGAAGACAAAATGCCAAAAGAAATCAAGCGTATATTTACTAGTAAATGCATATAGACATATAATGCCGGAGCATTGATTTTTAGTGTTTCTAAATTTACTAAACATTTATATACTTAATTATTAAAGTTAATATTAGAAAGCCAAAATGATTCAAAAACTACTTTCCACTTTTATTAAGGCTAAAAAGCCAAAAAATGAAAACCTTTTTTTTAAAAGGAGAATTGAGAATGTGTATCACAGACAGTACAAGAATACCAATTTAAAATACAATCAAGCATTTGACCTGGGGGAAAACTTTGTTTTCTATTTTGACATGGAAGGTAATTCCGAATCAAATGAATACATAAGAGCCAATTATACTACTATTAGAGAACAGTTTAATAATAAGGGGAGGGACTTTTTTTATATACCATTATTAATAGAGAATAGAGACAAGAATATATATCCTCTACTTAAAGAATGTTTTCCTCATTTTTCAGACTTCAGTTTGGTTGCAATAAATGAAAATATAAAACACAATCTTGTTGGAGAGCAAAATTTCATAGAGGAATTCTTTGACTATGTAAATTATACTGGAGTAATCACAAAAGGTTGTGTAAGTTCTAACAGCGGATTTACAATTGTTGAGCAAAATGATAATGAAACAATTTCCCAATTTCTTAATGATTATATAAAGCATTTACCAACCAATTCAAATAACCAATATCGATTTTACAGCTTAGATAAAAAATCACTAAAATCTCTTCAAAAAGAAACAATTGAAAGTTACGATTTAATCAAGAGCACCTTAGAAAAATTAAGAACTAATGGAGAGTTGATACTGGTTGCTCCAAGACTCTATAAATTACTTGAAACAAATTTGAAAGGAATAAAATTTGAAGAGGTTGCTCCATTAACTGTAACAAAAGACTATAAAATTTTAATATCTAATAATGGTAATCTTGAAATTAAGCTTAGTCATTTAACAAAAACGGTTTTCATTTTTTTTCTGATTCAGACCGAAGAAGTCGATATAAAAGATTTACAAAAACATCAAAAAGAATTACTCAAAATCTACACAAATGTTTCCAACCAATTATCGCTGGATAAATTGAAGGACAGTATTCAGGAGTTAGTAGATCCAAACAACGATTTAATTTACACTCATTTTTCTAGGATAAAGTCTGAGATACAAAATCACTTTGAACCTCATATTGCTCATCAATATTTTATCAATGGGGATAAAGGGATGCCGAAAAAAATTAACTTATCTAAAGATAAAATATTATTTGAACAACCTGTTTTATAAGTTGCAAGGTTGCAACTCTTCTATAGGCTTCTCAGTTAGTACTATATTTGCTTAAGAAATTTCAGGTTGTTTTTTTGAAATAATATTTAGCAAGTCTTTGGGCTCAATATTGAGAGCATTGGCAATTTTTATGAGTGTTTTAACTGTTGTATTAATTTCTGCTCTTTCAATTCTGCCAATTTGAATTTTTGGAATACCACAGTCATTGGCTAAATCTTGTTGAGAAAGATTTTTCTTTTCTCTCAATTGCCGTATATGAATACCTAATTCTGATAAAAATATTTTCTCTGAAATATCCATGTTTCAAAATTGATAACATTTCAATTTATTATGGATACATATATGATACCAATTTTATTATATTTGTAAAAGATATTAACTTTTAACACTTTAATTTATTCATTTATGAAAAAGCTATTGCCAACATTATTAGGATTGATTTATTTAACATCGTCATTTGGAACAATTGGAGCTACGAATCCAAAATACGAATCCAAAATAATTGAGCAAGAAAGAAGCTACAGGGCTTATATAAATAAACAGAATAAATGGTTGAATGGCTATATCTATGTTAGTAATGGCAAACTAACAGATTATCAGTTTGATAATATCGATTCAAACGGTTCAAATCAAGGAAAGTACATTACTGGTCAAGAACAGTTTTACACATTAAATCCAAATAATCAACTAGCTATTAATTATAATTTCACTCATTATGTAGATATTGCTATGTTAGGTAGGGTCTATATAATATCTAACTAAATATCACTAAATGTAGTGATGATAAAATTCGATAAAACTGTCTATGTTTACCAAAAATAGTAATATAATTAAAATGAAAAATCAAAGAATCATAATCTTCGCATTATTTACACTTATCTTATTTACAGTTTCATCATGTGCTCCAAAAGGAGGAACTCAAACTGAATACGGCTTTTTCTCAGGAATAATTCATGGTATTGTTTTTGTCTTCTCATTAATTGGAAAGTTATTTGGATTTAACATCGGACTTTATGCGGAGCATAACTCGGGATTTTTTTATTGGTTAGGTTTTATAATTGGAATTGGTGGGCTTGGTGGTGGAGCACGTTCTTCAAGATAATACTTAATATTTATGAGAAAAATTATCACTTTATTATTTTTTGTTTTGAGCATATATTCCTATTCTCAAGATTCAGAGACCTATGTAAATACTGCGATGAGAATGATTTCTTCAAAGAATTATACAATGGCACTAGAAAATTTGAACATTGCAATCGAAAAGAATCCTATCTCTTACAAAGGATATATTTTAAGAGGAATGGTAAAAGGAGAGCTTGGCGATTACAATAGCTCAATTAAAGACATTAGCAAGGCTATTGATTTAAAACCTAATTCAAGTAAAGCTTTTTATCTGAGAGGCATAGCTAAAGTTAAACTGCGTGACTATAAAGGAGCTCTTAATGATTATTCAAGTTCAATTAATTTGAATCCTAAAATTAGTAATTTCTATTTCAATCGAGGTGTGTTGAAAGATATTTTAAAGGATGTCAAAGGTGCAAATCAAGATTACTCAAAAGCTATTGAATTGAATCCAACAGAAAAAAATGCTTTTTTTAATCGAGGAAATAATAGGCAAAAAATAAATGATATTAAGGGGGCAATTGATGATTATAGTAAAGCTATAGAGATTAATAACAATGATGGCGAAGCCTATTATAGTAGAGGTCTAGCAAAACTTAAATTAAATAAATTCCAATCAGCTTGTGAAGATTTAAACACAGCATATCGTTTAGGTGATGATCAATCTAAAAGTTTGATTTTAAAATATTGTAATTAAAAATAATACCAATGAATAGTTTTAGATTAACAATCTGTAGTCTGTTTATTTTCAATTTTTGTTTTTCGCAAATTGACGAAGATTTTAATAGGCTAATGTATTCTATGGATGAATATAATAGTAGATTAAGATTAGAAGAAGCAGCAAGATTAGAGGCTAAAATAAGAATTGACAATATTAATAGGTCAATAAGTGGTGAGGTAAATGACATTAACGAGAGTAGTTATAACACCCAGTCCAACTTGTCTAAACCTAATCCAGCCACAATGGTGCCTGATTGGTATAATACTGCTAGTTCTCGGCAACAAGAGAATATTATTGGAACAAATGTTAAACCAGCTTTAGAAACTAGAAACTACAATATAGAAGACGCATACACTCTGCAAGAGGATGGTACTTACCATGCTAAATATGAAACATATAAAGAAGGTAGAGATAATGAAAATCCCACAATTAATGAAGATGAAAATATAAAAAAGAATGACATTTTTATTTATGAAAAATCTTCATTTACTGATAAAATTGAAAATATTATCTGCCTTTTATTTGGATGGTTTCTAGTTGGGATTTTGATAAATTTTATTTTTTACAATGATAAACCTGACTATTTAGTTGGTAAATCAGAGACAGCAAGGTTATTGCATATTGTAGCAAATGTACTTTTGGTTGTATTTATTATCGCCACTATTGCAAGTTGAAAATAAATTCGTTTCAATTATAAATTATTTAAAAACGAACTAGCATGAATGAGCCCAATTCAAAAGAAACCAAAAAAAAAGAACCAGTAATAATAGAAAATATAAACACTTTCGTTCTTCGTTATCCAGAGTATTATCAATCATATATGATTAAAGCTTTAAAAGCGGGTGA
>JACCDZ010263728.1_pt1 | contig 13132 bp, 15 predicted proteins | sample 7449551 | NCBI WGS metagenome assembly JACCDZ01 (sample SAMN15323452, study PRJNA562643) | freshwater metagenome | isolation source: river surface water | place: USA:Blue River Watershed | collected 2017-08-18
ATTTAGTCCACATTTGTCAAAAATTATCCTAATTTATCCAATATTATCCAATGCCTTTTATTTTAAAAACCTTTGTAAAGTATTGATTTTATTGACTTTTTGTATATAAATAGTAATTTTGATTTTTAGAAGTTTGGAAAGTTGTAGTCCCTCTTTCTCCGCCAGCTGGAAAGCAAATTGAATTAAAACCCTTAAAATCGTATGATTTTAAGGGTTTTTTCTTTTATCACATAGTCAAAATATTCATTCGTGAACCTAAAGGGATAAAATCGGTTACCCTAAACAATCCAAATCTTGGGTAACCGATTTTTATTTCAGACTAGTATTCACAAGGCTTTACAGCCAGTTCAATAACCAGTTTAAAAACTGTACATCTTGTGGATTAGTCATATTGAAGTTAAATTTAATAACAACTAAAAAGGTCACCACAATGAAAACAAAAGTATCAATTCTCTTTTATGCAAAGAAAGCTAAAGCAGCTGCAAATGGTTTAGTTCCTATCTACGCTAGAATTACTATCAATGGAAAACGTATCGAGCTGAGTACAAACCGATTTGTAGAAATATCCAAATGGTCCACAGAAGCAGGTAAAATTAAAGGTACTTCAGAAGAAGCGCGTTCAATAAATAACCATCTTGATTTACTGAAAAGTCAAATAAGAGATGCTGAAATGGAATTAATCCATAAAAAGATAGTTGTAACTACGGAAACAATTAAGAGCAAACTATTAGGAGTTGATGAAAGAGCACGAATGCTAGTCCCTATCTTCCAAGACCACAACAATAAAATAAAAGAACTCGTTGGGAAAGAATACGCTCCAGGAACATTAGAACGATACACTACTTCACTCAAGCATACTATCGAATTTATGCAATGGAAATACAATATTTCCGATATCGATATTACAAAAATTGATCATGCCTTTATAACCGATTACGAATTTTGGTTACGAAGCGTTAGAAACTGTGCAAATAATACAGCAGTCAAATACCTAAAAAACTTCAATAAAATAATCAAACTTTGCTTGGCCAATGATTGGCTTGATAAAAATCCATTTGCTAATTATAAATCCAAAGTCAAAGAAGTTGAGCGAGTTTATTTGACTGAGGCTGAAATCCAATCAATCATCGAAAAAGATTTCAAAACTGAAAGACTATCACTAGTTCGCGATATTTTCCTTTTTAGCTGCTTTACTGGTTTGGCTTACATAGATGTCAAAAACTTGACAAAGTCTCATATAAGCTTCGGTATAGATGGCGAGAAATGGATATTCACTCACAGACAAAAAACGGAAAGTGCTTCCAAAATCCCAATCCTTCCTGTTACACAAATGATAATAGATAAATACGAAATTCATCCACAATGTATCAATGAAGACAAACTACTTCCTATCCTATCCAACCAAAAGATGAATGCGTATTTAAAAGAAATAGCTGGAGTTTGTGAAATTGAAAAAGAATTAACCTTTCATATTGCTCGACATACTTTTGCTACTACGGTAACGCTTACCAATGGCGTTCCAATTGAAAGCGTGAGCAAAATGCTTGGGCATAAAAATTTAAGAACTACACAACATTGCGCAAAAGTTTTGGATAGAAAGGTTAGTGAGGATATGAAGATTTTAAAAGATAAATTTTCAATTTTAGACAATAATATATTGAAAAAATCTTCAGTCATAAGCTAAACATTTCTAGTAATCAAGGCTATTTAAAGCTATTAAGACTTTATTATTTGTTAAAAAAAGCATAAATACTATTTTAGTAACTTTATTTTAGTAATTTTGTTAACCAAATAGTTAAACTATATAATTAAACAACATGGATAAAATTAAAACTGAAAATACTGAAACTGAAATATTAATAGCAGCAAAAGAAATCTTTCAGCAAAAAGGAATGGCAGGTGCAAGAATGCAAGAAATAGCAGATAAAGCAAAAATTAATAAAGCATTATTGCATTATTATTATAGAAGTAAACAATTATTATTTGAAGCTGTTTTCAAAAGTGCTTTTTCACTTTTAGCACCACAATTAAATAAAGTGTTAAATGATGATAGTGACTTATTTGAAAAAATACGAAAGTTCACTGAAAATTATGTTTCGTTTGTAATCAAACATCCCTATTTGCCAAATTTTGTAATACAAGAATTAAATAAAAACCCAGAATTTGTTCAAAAACTTCGTTCTGAAAAAAATTTTCCTTCCATTGAAAAATTTAAACTTCAAGTAAGTGATGCTATAAATCAAGGAATTATTAAACCAATTGAAGCTGAACAGTTATTTATCAATATTATCTCTTTAAATATTTTTCCTTTTATCGGAGAACCGCTATTAATGGCGCTTGTTAATGTGGATAAAGAAAGCTACAATAAAATACTAGAAAATAGAAAAACGGAAGTGGCTGAGTTTATCATTAATTCAATAAAAATATAAATTATGAAAACTAAGTTAATCATACTGATAGTATTGTTTATATCAATATATGCAAATGCACAACAGACTTTAACCTTGGAAGATTGTTACTCATTAGCTACAAAAAATTATCCTTTATCAAAACAAACAGGATTAATACAACAAAAATCAAGTTATGAAATTGAAGCATTAAGCAAAGGAAAATTACCAAAAATCGATGTAAATGCACAAGCAACTTATCAATCTGAAGTGATAGGATTACCTACTTCACTACCAGGAGTTCAATCTTTAAATAAAGATCAATATAGAGCAACTTTAGATGTAAATCAATTAGTATACAATGGTGGAATAATTGATGCAAATACTAAATTAAAAGAAGCACAAACCAAAACACAACAGCAACTAATTGAAGTTAGCTTATATCAAATAAAAACTCGAATTAATCAATATTTCTTTTCTGTTTTGTTACTTCAAGAAAAAAAGGCACTACTATCTTCAAAAAAAGAGTTATTAACTTCCAAAGTTAAGGAAGTGAAATCAGGAGTCAAATTTGGAGCAATTCTTCCATCATCAGAACAGGTTTTAGAAGCAGAAATTATTAAAATAAACCAGCAGTTAACCGAAATTAAATTTGAAAACATCAAATTATTAAATAACCTTTCAGAATTAACTTTTTCAGATATTGATGCCGAAACAACTTTAATACAACCAGTATCATATCCAAATAGCACTAATACAACAAGACCTGAAATTGCTTTTTATGATTTACAAAATCAGCAATTAGAGTTCTCGAAAAGTGTACTATCTAAATCAAATCTTCCAAAAATAAATGCTTTTGGTCAAGCGGGTTATGGTAATCCTGGATTAAACATGTTAGACAATTCTTTTCAACCATTTTATGTTGTTGGCCTAAAAGCGAATTGGAATATTTTTGATTGGGGCAAAACCAAAATAGATAAAAAAGCATTGGATATATCTAAAGAAATAGTAACATCTGAGAAAGAAACATTTGAATTAAATAACAAAATACAATTAGAAGAGCAAGATTTTGAAATTAAAAAATTAGAACAACTGCTGCTTTCTGATACCGAAATAATTCAAATACGTGAAAAAGTTATTAAATCCTCAGATGCTCAATTAAAAAATGGTGTGATAACATCGTCTGAATATCTTATAGAATTAACCAATTTATTTGAAGCAAAAAATATTTTGAAAACGCATGAAGTTCAATTAGCAGCTGCTAAATCAAATTACGAAATAATTAAAGGAAAATAAAATAGTACCCGAAAAATTTAAAAAAATGAAAAAAATAAGCATAATAATTTTAGCAACGATAGGGCTAATTTCTTGTAACAAAAATAACGACAAAGCTGACGGTTATGGGAATTTTGAAGCAACTGAAATAACTATTTCTTCAGAAGCTAACGGTAAAATAGAGTTTTTAAAAGTCGAAGAAGGAGATGAATTAAAATCTCAATTACAAGTAGGATTAGTTGATACATTACAATTACATTTTGCGAAACAACAATTAATTGCCTCTAAAAGCACCATATCGTCAAAATCCGCAAATGTAATATCGCAAAAAAGCGTCTTAAATGAACAATTAAAAACAGCTAAATTAGAGAAAAACCGAATCCGTAATATGTATTCTGAAAATGCTGCAACTAAACGACAAGTAGATGAAATTGAAGGAAAGGTAAAAGTTATCGAAGAGCAAATTAAAAGTGTCGGAACTCAAAATGCACCTATTTTAAATGACTTAAAATCGATAGATGTACAAATTGCTAGAATCAATGATCAAATAGCAAAAAGTAAAATTATTAACCCTATTAATGGAACTGTTTTAACTAAGTATGCTGAACCAGGCGAAATAACAGCATTTGGAAAACCACTATACAAGATAGCTGATATTTCTGAAATGACTTTGCGAATCTATGTAAGCGAAACACAGTTGTCAAAAATAAAAGTTGGACAAAATGTATCGGTAAAAATTGATGCTGAAAAAGATATGAAATCATATCAAGGAAATATTTCATGGATTGCATCTTCGGCAGAGTTTACTCCTAAAATTATTCAAACAAAAGAAGAACGAGTAAATCTCGTTTATGCCGTAAAGGTAAAAGTAAAAAATGATGGCAGACTAAAAATCGGAATGCCAGCAGAAATGTGGATTAAATATTAATTAAAAAATTACAAGAAATGTTAAAAATAAAAATTGCCTTTTTAGCTACAGTTGTATTACTCATTTTCTCTTGTAACACGAAATCAAAAGAAGAAAAAACTACTGAAATTAAAACTGAAGAACACCAACATTCTGAAAGCGAAACAATTCAATTAAACAATGGTGAAAAATGGAAGGTAGATGATAATATGATGTTACACATTCGTAATATGGAAAAAGATGTAGTCCATTTTGACCAAGAAAAAAGCACTAATTATTCATTATTAGCTAATAAATTAAAGACAAATATTGATATACTAACATCAAATTGTACCATGAAAGGACAAGCTCATGACGAACTTCACAAATGGTTAGTTCCATATATAGAGTTAGTCGATTCGTTTTCTAAAGAAAAATCAGCAAATCAGTTTACAGAAATTCAAAATTCGTTTAAAACATTTAATCAATATTTCCAATGATTTTAAAAAACTTACATACCGAAAATAAACCCGTTCAAACACAATTATTATTTGAACCAAAAGACGCTAAAGTAATTTCATTGCAAATAGCAAAAGGTGAAACACTTAAAGAGCACGTTTCAAAAATACCTGCATTGTTAGTTTGCATTTCAGGAAATGCTGTTTTTACTGATGATAAAGGAACAGTCGTTAATCTCAATTCAGGCAATTATGTAATGATTGAAGAAAATGTAAAACACGCTGTAAAAGCAATCGATGAAAGTAATTTCTTATTGATGAAATAATGAGTATTGCAGTAAACAACATATCAAAATCTTACAAAAAGTTAAAAGCAGTCGAAAACATTACTTTTAATGTAAATGAGGGAGAATTATTTGGTTTAATTGGACCTGATGGTGCAGGGAAAACAACTATTTTCAGAATACTAACTACGCTTTTAGTTGCTAATGAAGGAAGTGCAGAAGTCGCTGGATATGATGTAGTCAAACAACTCAAAGAAATCAGAAACTCTGTTGGCTATATGCCAGGAAAATTCTCGCTATATCAAGATTTAACTGTTGAAGAAAACTTACATTTTTTTGCCACTATTTTCGGAACCACAATTGAGGAAAATTATGATTTAATTAAAGACATATACATTCAAATTGAACCATTCAAAAACAGAAGAGCAGGTGCTCTTTCGGGCGGAATGAAACAAAAATTAGCATTATGTTGTGCGTTAATTCATGCTCCAAAAGTATTATTTCTTGACGAACCAACTACAGGAGTTGATCCCGTTTCTCGAAAAGAATTTTGGATAATGCTAAAAAGATTGCAACAAAAAGGCATTACAATATTAGTTTCAACACCCTATATGGATGAAGCTTCTCTTTGCGATAGAATTGCATTAATTCAAAAAGGCAAAATTTTAAAAATAGATACACCTCAAAATATCATTAACAACTACGAAAAAGTAATTTATGATGTACAAGCAAAAAACACACACGGATTGATTCACGATTTAAAAAATTATCCTAATCAATACAGTGTTTATGCTTTTGGTGAGTTTGTACATTACATAGATAAAAATGCAACTTTCAATCCAAATGATTTACAAACCTATTTGAAAAATAAAAATCACACGGATATAATTATTAAACCTGCTACAATAACCATTGAAGATGTTTTCATGGACTTATAAACAAAAAAATGGAAAGAGAAAAAATAATATCTGTAAAAAATTTAACGAAAGAGTTTGGTCATTTTACTGCAGTAAAAGGCATTTCATTTGATGTTTATAAAGGAGAAATTTTTGGGTTTCTAGGTGCCAATGGAGCAGGAAAAACAACAGCTATGAAAATGTTGATTGGAATTTCAAATCCTACTTCAGGTGAAGCCAATGTTGCAGGTTTTGATGTTCACTCACAAGCCGATATGGTAAAAAAAAGTATTGGTTATATGAGCCAAAAATTCTCAATGTATGATGATTTAACTATTAAAGAAAACATTACTTTTTTTGGTGGAATTTATGGATTATCAAGAATACAAATCAAACAAAAAATCGCACAATTAATAGAAGAATTAGAACTTCAAGAAGTAGCAAATAATTTAGTAGGTTCGTTACCATTGGGTTGGAAACAAAAATTGTCGTTTTCAGTTGCATTACTGCACGAGCCAAAAATTGTTTTTCTCGATGAGCCAACAGGAGGCGTTGACCCAATAACCCGAAGACAATTTTGGGAAATGATTTATACACAAGCTTATAAAGGTACTACCATTTTTGTAACCACACATTACATGGATGAAGCAGAATATTGTGACCGTGTTTCTATTATGGTTGACGGCTCTATTGAAGCTTTAGACACCCCAAAAAATTTAAAACAACAATTCAAAGTAGATTCTATGAATGATGTTTTTTTAAAATTAGCAAGGAATATAGAATAATAAATCACTACAACACTTGAAACTTAAACTAGAAACAAAAAACAAATGAAAAGATTTATCGGATTTGTAAAAAAAGAATTCTACCATATTTTCAGAGATAAACGTTCTTTGTTTATTCTGTTTGGTATGCCGATTGCCCAAATTTTATTGTTTGGTTTTGCCATAACAAATGAAATTAACAATGTTGACATTGCCATTTTAGACCAATCAAATGATATAGAAACACAAAAAATTATCTATAAAATAAAAGCATCACCCTATTTTAATGTTGAAAACCAAATTGAAAAAGAAAGCGACATAGAATCAGAATTTAAAAAAGGAAAAATCAAGGCAGTTCTTATTTTCGAACCAAATTTTAGTAAAAATCTCGAAACCAAAAAAGTAGCAGTAGTTCAAGCAATTACCGATGCGACCGAACCTAATGTTGCCAACACAATTGCAAATTATACCTCAGCAATTATACAAAATTATCAATCGCAAAAAAAACAATCCAATAGTAATCTGGTAAAGGTTGAAGTACAATCGAGAATGTTTTATAATCCTGAACTCAAAAGTGTTTTTAATTTTGTTCCAGGTGTAATGACTGTTATTCTAATGCTTGTTTCAGCTATGATGACCTCTATTTCTATCACACGAGAAAAAGAATTAGGCACTATGGAAATTCTTTTAGTTTCTCCATTAAAACCATTTCAAGTAATTATTGGAAAAGTATTTCCTTATATTTTTCTTTCCATTATCAATGCAATAGTAATATTAACATTAGGCTATTTTGTGTTCAAAATGCCTATAAATGGAAGCATCTTTTTGTTAGCTTTTGAAAGTATATTATTTATCATTTCTGCTCTTTCATTGGGGATATTAATTTCTACCGTTTCTAATTCTCAACAAACCGCAATGATGTTATCATTAATGGGTTTGATGCTACCAGTAATTATTCTATCAGGATTTATATTTCCTATAAATAGTATGCCTTTACCCATGCAAGTAATCAGTAACATCATACCTGCAAAATGGTTCATTATTATTGTAAAAGCCATTATGCTCAAGGGAGTCGGAATTCAATATATATGGAAAGAAACCCTTATATTAATAGGGATGACTGTGTTTTTTATAACATTGAGCATCAAAAAATATAAAATTAGACTAGAGTAAGAATAGTATTACTGTAAAGGTTTAAAAACAATCATTGGGATATAAAAATAAATTATGAAATCGCCATTAACAACAAGTTTGTTGCAAACAAACACCAATGAAAATAGCGATACATATGCACCAAAAAACAAATAATATTTACATATGAAAACAATATTATTCATCATACAGAAAGAGTTTAAGCAAATTTTTAGAGATAAAAGTATGCTCCAACTGATATTTATTTTGCCCATTTTGCAATTATTAATTTTGTCAAATGCAGCTACATTCGATGTTAAAAATATTGTAATAACCTTTGTTGACAATGACCAAAGTCGGGAATCAAGAGATTTAATAAATTCGTTTAAATCCTCAACCTATTTTAAAGTTACAGAACCCTATTTTTCTGAAAAAGAAGCTATCCAAGAAATGCAAAAAGGAAAAACCGACATTATTGTAAATATTCCAATTCACTTCAATCGTGACCTTCAAAAAGACCAAAAAACAAGTATTTCAGTAAGTATTAATGCTATAGATGCTGCAACAGCAGGTGTTGAAAATGTATATGTAACACAAATTATAAATACATACAATCAAAATATTCAAATGCAGTCCAACTATTTTTCAGGAAACAAAGAAATACCTCAAAATATTATAGTTATACCGTCTTTTTGGTACAACAAAACCTTAAACTACAAAACCTTTATGGTTCCTGGTATCTTGGTTTTATTGGTTACCATGCTTACTTTATTTTTGTCATCAATGAATATAGTTAGAGAAAAAGAGTTAGGTACATTGGAGCAAATTAATGTAACACCAATAAAAAAATATCAATTTATAATTGGAAAATTATTTCCATTTTGGGTGCTTGGCTTGGTGATTTTGACTGTTGGTTTGCTTATAGCTAAAGTTGTTTTTAATGTTCCTATGCTAGGTAATATTTTCCTTGTTTATGGATTTACATCAATGTATTTACTATTAATTTTAGGATTCGGACTATACATATCTAATCATACCGAAACCCAACAACAAGCTATGTTTATTGCTTGGTTCTTTATAGTAATTTTCATATTAATGAGTGGTTTATTTACACCTATCGAAAGTATGCCAAAATGGGCGCAAAGCTTAACATTGTTAAATCCTATTCGTTACTTCGTTGAGTTTATACGAATGGTTCTACTAAAAGGATCCGGATTTTATGAAGTATTGCCAAACCTATTAATTGTTACCGGATTTGCAGTATTTGTAAACGGCATGGCGGTTTGGAGTTATAAAAAATCAAATTAGAAGTTTAAGTTTTTAAAAGGTATTAAAAATGAATGGTAATAAATTAGTTACGAATGAATCTTTATTCTTTCGAGGTCCGCTATCGAGATTTAAAGAGCTAATGTTCACATTTAGGGTTCAAATTAATTTTATAAGAGCATTTAGAAAATTACATTTCCTTGGTCCATGCGTAACTATTTTTGGTTCGGCTCGGTTTACACCAGAATCAGAACATTATAAAAATGCTGAAAAAATTGGTGCAGAAATTTCTAAATTAGGTTTTACAATAATGACAGGTGGCGGACCAGGAATAATGGAAGCCGCAAATAAAGGAGCATTTGAAAATGATGGTTATTCTGTTGGTTGCAATATTGTATTGCCAAGAGAACAAAAACCAAATCCATATTTACATAAATGGATAGATATTCCTTATTTTTTTGTTCGTAAAGTTGTTCTGATAAAATATTCGTATGCCTTTGTAGTGATGCCAGGTGGAGTTGGTACTTTAGATGAATTATTTGAAGCACTTACATTAATACAAACTAAAGTAATTAAAAACTTTCCGATAATTATTTTTGATTCAGATTATCATAAAGAACTTTGTCATCATATTAAAATTATGCTTGAAAATGAAAGCATCAGTCCAGAAGATATGAAGCTCCTTTTTGTAACTGATTCTATTCCTGATTTAATTACACATCTTGAAACGCATGCAATCAAAAAATTTGGGTTAGTAAATAAACAATATAAACCAAAATGGTGGTTTTTAGAAAATTAAAACAATTCTTGTCTATGTCTTTTTTAATTAATACTAAAATGTAGAAAAATATTATTTTCTTTCTTGTAAAATATCTGAAAATATAGACGAATTAGCAATAAAATATGAAAAAGAATATAGTATTAGTTTTTATTATTGTAATAACGACCATAACTTCAGCTCAAACTAAAGTAGATACAACAGCAATTCTATCTTTAGATAAAATAGCACAAGTTAACCAAGGAGAAAGTTATGTTACATTTCCTTTTGATATTGGTAATTTAGAACCCTTACTATTTGAAGCAAATGTTAGTCCTAATTTTAAAATTCGAGAACGTAAAGATTCAAGATTAATGGCAGTACTTACCTCTCAAATCATTATAAGAATGTTTGATGAATATTCATATCCAGTAAAAACACCCAGTTATATTCCTCAAATAGCATTTTATTTTCTAACAGGACATAAAGAATCAGCCAATAAATTAACACTTTTTGGTAAAATTGCACATCATTCGAATGGTCAAAACGGAAATTTCTATACCGAAAATGGAGATATCAATTTACAATCAGGAAACTTTGCAACTAATTATATAGAACTTGGATTTTTAAAATCATCATATAGTCAAAACTTGAAAGCTTTCAAATTTATAAAAAGCTCATTTGAAATCCACCCAAAGAGTTGGATGTTAGAGGAACTTCATGGTCAATATAGCGGATTGCGATGGCACAATACCTTTTTAGCTTATAAACTTCCTATGAAAACAAATCCACTTCCAAACGAAAAACAAAGAGCAAACTTCTCAATTAAAGCTGAAACGACAATAATGTTAGATAATTTTAATAATTGGAACTATTTTGACGCCAAAAGATTAAATGCAAGTCTAATTCTCTATTATCACCCAAAATTCTTAGAAGATATTGGCTTTTTTGTTCAATTCTATCATGGTATGGATTATTATAATATTTATTTTCAACATCAAATCAATACAATCCGTTTTGGTATTATGACAGAGGTTTTACGTTTTTAAAATATTTTAGAATTGAATTTAAAAATAAACACATTACTTTCAGACTTAAATGAACAGCTGAATTTTATAGATATAGAAATTGATGATACAATTAATCGATGCGAAAAAGCAATTGAAATTATAATAGTTTCAATTCAAAAACTTAAAATTTTGTTTTTCAAAGAAAAATTTAAAAATCAAGATCAAGAAATAGATTTTTTCAAAAATATAAAACCAAAGTTTACTTCAAAATTTATATACTATAATATAATTTATAAAATCGAAACAAAAAAACCTTATAGTGGTGAAAGAATTGTAAAAAAATACCTCAACAACGAATTACAAAAACTAAAAACATATTTCGATAATAATTTAGACTTTTATAAATATTATAGAACAGGTAATAACTATCTTGATTTTAAATATTTTGTTCGTGGTAAATTCGATATAAAACTAACCATAGATAGTTTCTTTTTTGAAGTTGATCATAATTTTTCAACTTCTCATGATTTTAAAGTAGCTAAAATTTTGGCACATGATTTAGTACAAGTATATTTAGAAAATAAATTAATAGAAATAACAACAAAAGTGTTAAAGAAAAATCACAACACAATCACAACGCAAAACTAACTTGGACAGCTCCTAAAGTTGCACTAATTGAATTACTTTACGCATTACAATCAGAAAAAGTTTTCAACAATGGATCAACTGATCTTAAAGAAATAGCTGAATATCTCGAAAATATTTTCAATGTTGATTTAGGACAATACCGAAGAACTTTTCTTGAAATTCGAGTTCGCAAGACGGAAAGAACCAAATTTTTAAATACTTTAAAAGAAACTTTAGAGAAAAGAATGAATAATTCTGACGAACCAATTTAATTTTAGATTTGTCCTATTTTAAATAAAATCGTTCACAACTCTGTTTGCGTTGTGAGTTTTATTTATTCAAAACAAACAAATTTGTACCATAACAATCTAAAACATACGTTATGGCAATCGAAGTTATCACTAGCGAAGACTTAAACGAATTCAGAAGTCTACTTTTGAACGATTTAAAAGAAATCATTCAATCCAAACCTCAACAAACTAAACAATGGCTCAAATCCAATGAAGTCCGCAAACTGTTAAACATCTCTCCTGGTACTTTACAAAATCTCCGCATCAACGGAACACTAACCTATACCAAAATAGGCGGCATAATGTACTACGACAATTCAGATATTGATAAGTTATTAAATGGAAATAAGGTAAATGCCTTGCCTACTCTGTTCAAATAGTAAGCTACTCGTCAGTTCGAGTGTTTTTCTAAAATGCGACAGCTTTTTAGAAAAATGTATCGAGAACCTTGTAAACCATAATTTTTAATTCGTAATTCAACATGAACTACATCAAACACCTAACCGGTTTCTTCGAAAAAGTAGCTATAGACAAAACGCTCAACCCAACACACGTTAGCTTATAAATTATAATTATTTCAATGCACAATGATCCATTATGGGTAAATAGAATCATTAAAGCGATAAATCCAGAAGGTTTTTTAGCAAAGTCAGATGTGGATGCTAAATCATTAGCTGTGATTTGTTCAAAAATTGATGCTGATTTTTTCTTTTATAGTGAATCTATTAAACAATCGAATAAAATAATGATTCAACAAAATATTAATTGGGACGAATATGACACTAAAATTTTGCAATACATAGCGGAAGGATACAAAACAGCACATTTAACCAAATTAATTCCTTTATCATTAAGTGCAATTGAAAAAAGAAAAGCCAATATCAAGAAGCAATTAATCTTTGATATTGGCTCTGATAAAGAACTAATAGAAGTTGCAAAAAGCAAGGGCCTTTTATAAAATCATTATTTTGTTATTCCGATCGTTTACTCATCTGTAATACGAACTTTTACTCACTTGTCATATCGAGCGAAGTCGAGATACCCCAACCTCCAAACTAAACACAGTTTAATCCACAACTTGAAACCTGAAACCCGCTACTC
>JACCDZ010155511.1_pt1 | contig 13126 bp, 9 predicted proteins | sample 7449551 | NCBI WGS metagenome assembly JACCDZ01 (sample SAMN15323452, study PRJNA562643) | freshwater metagenome | isolation source: river surface water | place: USA:Blue River Watershed | collected 2017-08-18
CCATTCATTCCACTAGAATTCGCACCCACTGACGTAGCCGCTTTAGCTCAGTTGGTAGAGCAACTGACTTGTAATCAGTAGGTCATCCGTTCGACTCGGATAAGCGGCACCATTAGTGGAGGGGTTCCCGAGTGGCCAAAGGGATCAGACTGTAAATCTGCCGGCACTGCCTTCGAAGGTTCGAATCCTTCCCCCTCCACCATCTTCGTCAGATGAATAGCTACGAGTAGGCCGCGGGCATCGTATAATGGCTATTACCTCAGCCTTCCAAGCTGATGATGCGGGTTCGATTCCCGCTGCCCGCTCCAAAATTTGATGAGATGCTGATATAGCTCAGGCGGTAGAGCGCATCCTTGGTAAGGATGAGGTCCCCAGTTCGATTCTGGGTATCAGCACCACTTTCAAATTCTCCAAGCCTCTCCAGCATAAATTCAAAAATAACCAATTTCATACAACCGCCGTTTTTGTTTTAAAAAAGGGTCTACATCATGGCTAAGGCTAAATTTGAACGTAACAAACCGCACGTTAACGTAGGTACCATTGGCCACGTTGACCACGGTAAAACTACTCTGACTGCAGCTATCACCAACGTATTGGCTAAACACTACGGCGGTCAAGCATTCGCATTCGACCAAATCGACAAAGCGCCAGAAGAGAAAGCTCGTGGTATCACGATCAACACTTCTCACGTTGAATACGATACTCCAACTCGTCACTACGCACACGTAGACTGCCCAGGCCACGCTGACTATGTTAAAAACATGATCACTGGTGCTGCACAGATGGACGGCGCAATCCTTGTAGTAGCGGCAACAGACGGCCCAATGCCACAAACACGTGAACACATCCTGTTATCACGTCAAGTAGGCGTACCGTACATCATCGTGTTCATGAACAAATGTGACATGGTAGATGACGAAGAATTATTAGAATTAGTAGAGATGGAAGTTCGTGAACTTCTTTCAGACTACGACTTCCCAGGTGATGACCTGCCAGTAATCCGTGGTTCAGCGCTGAAAGGCCTGGAAGGCGATGCAGCATGGGAACAAAAGATTCTGGACTTAGGTAACGCACTGGATACTTATATCCCAGAACCAGTACGCGCTATCGATAAGCCATTCATCATGCCAATCGAAGACGTATTCTCAATTGCTGGTCGCGGTACTGTAGTAACAGGTCGTGTAGAGCAAGGTATCGTAAAAGTAGGCGAAGCAGTAGAAATCGTTGGTCTGAAAGACACAGTAACAACGACTTGTACAGGTGTTGAAATGTTCCGTAAACTGTTAGACGAAGGTCGTGCAGGCGAGAACATTGGTGCGTTATTACGTGGTACTAAACGTGAAGACGTAGAACGTGGTCAAGTATTAGCAAAACCAGGTTCAATCAAGCCACATACTAAGTTCGAAGGCGAAGTATACGTATTGTCAAAAGAAGAAGGTGGTCGTCATACTCCATTCTTCAAAGGCTACCGTCCACAGTTCTACTTCCGTACAACTGACGTAACTGGTTCAGTAGAACTGCCAGAAGGCGTAGAGATGGTAATGCCAGGCGACAACCTGAAGTTCGTAGTAGAACTGATCAACCCAATCGCGATGGACGAAGGTTTACGCTTCGCAATCCGTGAAGGTGGTCGTACAGTTGGTGCTGGCGTAGTATCAAAAATCCTTGCTTAATAAGCATTGATTAAGAAAAGGGTCCGTAAGGGCCCTTTTTTGTGAAATGTTATTTTTTGGCCCTACCTTAAGTGTTGAATTCTTTTGTTTTTTTACTGCATGTCCGGTTAAAAATACAGAAAATTGGTCTTGAGTAGTGGCTGATGCTTGTTTTAGCTGGCTGAGACAGTATAATGAGCGGCTATTTTTGATACTGGCTATCAGTAGCAAAAACAACAGGGGCATAGTTCCAATTGGTAGAACAGCGGTCTCCAAAACCGATGGTTGGGGGTTCGAATCCCTCTGCCCCTGCCAATATTCTTTGCTGAGTCAGTGAGTAAACTATCTCGGACCAGCTGTAGTAGCTTGTGACATCAAGCGGTGAAAGTGAGTTTTAGCATGAACGCAGCAACAGAAGCGCCAAAAAGCGGATTAGATTTTGTGAAATGGGTCGCGGTAATTGCCGTACTGACTCTGTTAATTGTCGCAAATTATTATTACGAATTTTCTACCCTCGAGCGGACAATTGGCCTGTTGGTAGCTTTACCATTGGCTGGTTTTATTGCAGCCCAGACCGGCAAAGGTCGTGAATTTGTGCTATTTGCGAAAGAAGCCAAGCTGGAAGTTCGCAAAGTTGTATGGCCAACTCGCCAAGATACTAACAAAATGACGATGATTGTTGCAGTTGCAACTCTGTTTATGGCCGTTGTTTTGTACTGTCTGGACTGGGTATTGTTGAAAATCGTTTCTTCTTTAACAGGATTGGGGTTCTAAGCCATGTCGTCAGGAAAAATGCGTTGGTATGTGGTACAAGCCTTTGCTGGCTTTGAACAGCGAGTTGCTACTTCATTACGCGAACACATCAAAATTCATCAAATGGAAGAAAAGTTTGGTGAAGTCCTGGTGCCGACTGAAGAAGTCGTTGAAATGCGGGCTGGTCAAAAGCGTAAATCTGAGCGCAAATTTTTCCCTGGCTATGTATTAGTCCAAATGGAAATGTGCGAAGAAGCATGGCACTTAGTGAAAAGCGTGCCACGGGTATTGGGCTTCATTGGCGGTACTTCTGACCGTCCAGCTCCAATCTCTGAAAAAGAAGCGAATACTATTTTAAACCGTCTGCAGGATAACGCTGATAAGCCGAAGCCTAAGACTCTGTTTGAAGCTGGTGAAGTGGTCCGTGTATCTGAAGGTCCATTTGCTGACTTTAACGGTGTGGTTGAAGAAGTTGATTACGAAAAGAGCCGCGTGAAAGTTTCCGTGCTTATTTTCGGTCGTTCTACGCCTGTTGAGCTCGAATTCGGCCAAGTCGAAAAAGCTTAATAGAAAGTAGTTGTCGTGGGCCGCTGATTAAAATATAATCGCGGCCTTTTTTAACATAAGGGGAGCCGTTTGAGTAAGTGTCCTCGCACTTACAAGGCTGAGACCCTATAAAGAGGTGAAACATGGCTAAGAAAGTCACGGCGCTTGTAAAATTACAAGTTAAAGCTGGTATGGCAAACCCGTCGCCACCAGTTGGTCCAGCATTGGGTCAACACGGCGTGAACATCATGGAATTCTGTAAAGGCTTCAACGCCCGTACTGAATCTCTGGAAAAAGGCATGCCAATTCCAGTAGTGATCACTGTATACAGTGACCGCTCATTTACCTTCGAAACCCGTACCCCTCCTGCATCATTCCTGCTGTTAAAAGCTGCTGGTCTGAAAGGTGGTTCAGGTCGTCCTAATACCCAGAAAGTCGGTAAAGTTACCCGTGCTCAGCTTGAAGAGATCGTTAAGATCAAACGTGCTGACTTAACGGCAGGCGACGACGAAGCAGCTGTACGTACCATCGCTGGTACTGCACGCTCAATGGGCTTAGTGGTGGAGGGCTAATCGATGGCTAAATTATCAAAACGCGCTAAGTTAATCCGTTCTAAAGTAGATTCTACTCGTGAATACGCGATCAATGACGCAGTAGCGTTATTAAAAGAATTAACAGCTGGTAAGTTCGTAGAAAGTATCGATGTTGCTATCAACCTCGGTATCGACGCACGTAAATCTGACCAGAACGTACGTGGTGCAACAGTACTGCCACACGGTACTGGCCGCACTGTACGTGTTGCTGTGTTCACCCAAGGTGCTAACGCTGAAGCTGCTAAAGCTGCTGGCGCGGACATCGTTGGTATGGAAGACTTAGCTGAACAAGTTAAGAAAGGCGAAATGAACTTTGACGTGGTTATCGCATCTCCAGACGCAATGCGCGTTGTGGGTATGTTAGGTCAAATCCTCGGCCCACGTGGTCTGATGCCTAACCCGAAAACTGGTACAGTAACGCCAAACGTTGCTGATGCAGTTAAAAACGCCAAAGCTGGTCAAGTTCGCTACCGTAACGATAAGAATGGTATCATCCATTCTACAATCGGTAAGGTTGACTTCGATACTGACAAACTGAAAGAGAACTTAGAGTCTCTGTTAGTTGCTTTAAAACGTGCTAAGCCATCTGTTGCGAAAGGGACTTACATCAAGAAAGTCACTATCTCTTCTACTCACGGTGCTGGTATCGTTTTAGACCAAGCTTCTTTGGATGCTAAGGTTTAAGAAGTAACTTCAGTTTAGTAAGCTCGTTGGCCAATGGTTGAACGAGCTCGCTGAGAAGTTCCTTTACAGAGTCGCGTGGTTATTTTATAATCTCGCGCTCAAAAATTAGGGTAGAAGCCGGGCTTTGCTTGCAAAGTGTCTGGCTTCCGTCCAAGACCGTAGGTGCTACAAAGACTTAGTCGCGTAGCTTAAAAATAACAACCTACGCAGACGGTGTTAGCCCCAGAAAGATTCCTATCATTCTGGCTCTCACCGTAAATCGCGCGCTAAATTTGGGAAACCAGATATAGCGTTGTGTAGGCAACCGGACAATCCCGTCCGGATGAACCAGGAGTTAAGAGCCAATGGCTATTAAGCTTGAAGACAAAAAAGCGATCGTTGCTGAAGTCCAGGAAGCTGCCAATGGTGCTTTATCTGCGGTAGTCGCAGACGCTCGCGGTGTTACTGTAGGCAAAATCACAGCTCTGCGTAAGCAAGCTCGTGACGCTGGTGTGTGGATGCGCGTTGTCCGTAACACATTAGCACGCCGTGCAGTAGCTGGCACCGAGTTCGAGTGTTTAGCCGACGCGTTCGTAGGCCCAACACTGATTGCGTTCTCTAAAGAGCACCCAGGTGCTGCAGCGCGTATCTTCAAAGATTTCGCGAAAGAGAACCAAAAGTTTGAGCTGAAAGGCGCAGCCTTTAATGGCGCCACAGTCAGTATCGATGTATTAGCAAGTCTACCAACGTACGACGAAGCTATTGCACGCCTGATGAGCACTATGAAAGAAGCAGCAGCCGGCAAACTTGTACGTACAATTGCCGCGGTTCGCGACCAAAAACAGGATCAAGCAGCGTAATTTTACGTGTTGTTTGGTAAGTAAAGTTTAATACGGGAATATTCCCGATAGTTTAGGAATCTGAGCAATGTCAGTTACTAAAGAGCAAATTTTAGACGCTATCGCAGCAATGACTGTTATCGAAGTTGTTGAACTGGTTAGCGCTATGGAAGAAAAATTCGGCGTTTCAGCTGCTGCTGCTGTTGCAGTTGCTGCTGGTCCAGCTGCAGTTGTTGAAGAACAAACTGAATTCAACGTAATCCTGGCCTCTATCGGCGCGAACAAAGTTGCTGTTATCAAAGCAGTACGTGGCGCTACCGGTTTAGGTCTGAAAGAAGCGAAAGACTTGGTTGAATCTGCTCCAGCAGCAATCAAAGAAGCCGTTTCTAAAGCAGAAGCTGAAGCTCTGAAGAAAGAGTTAGAAGAAGCTGGTGCTGCTGTTGAAGTTAAATAATCCGGGTTATACTGGATTATCCGCCTGATTTCAGGCTAGGCTGGTGGTAAATTAACCACCGGCCTTTTTGCGCTGTGGGATATTGATTTTCCCCGCCCCTATGACGCCATAGTGGATGTCATAACCACCGCCCCTCGAGGGTAGGTAGGGTAAAAAATCAGCAAGCTGAGGAACCCCATGACTTACTCTTATTCTGAAAAGAAACGTATCCGTAAGGACTTCGGTAAACGTCCACAAGTGTTGGATGTACCATATCTGTTGTCGATTCAAATTGAATCGTTCAGCAAGTTTATTGAACCAGATGCAGAAGGCGAATATGGTTTAGAAGCCGCATTCCGTTCTGTATTCCCGATCAAGAGCTACTCTGGCAGTGCTGAACTGCAATATGTTAGCTACCGGATCGGTGAACCAGTGTTTGATGTAAAAGAGTGTCAAATCCGTGGTGTAACATATTCTGCGCCGTTGCGCGTGAAGTTACGCATGGTGTTATTTGATCGTGAAGCTCCAGGCACAATCAAAGACATTCGCGAACAAGAAGTCTACATGGGTGAAATTCCACTCATGACCGAAAATGGTACCTTTGTAATCAATGGTACTGAGCGTGTAATTGTTTCTCAGCTGCACCGTAGCCCGGGTGTATTCTTCGACCACGACCGTGGTAAGACACACTCATCAGGCAAAGTGTTATATAACGCTCGCGTCATCCCTTACCGTGGTTCATGGCTCGATTTCGAATTTGATGCTAAAGATGCCCTGTTTGTGCGGATCGACCGTCGTCGTAAGCTGCCAGCAACAATCCTGCTGCGCGCTTTAGAACTAAGCACTGAAGACATCCTCGGTACGTTCTTCGAGAACACCACCTTTGAAATCAAAGATGGCAAACTGATGATGGAAGTTGTAGCAAACCGCTTACGTGGTGAAACTGCAGCCTTTGATATCAAAGACAATAGTGGCGAAATCATCGTTGAAGCAGGTCGTCGTATCACTGCTAAACACGTACGCCAATTAGAAAAAACCGGCATGACCCTGATGGAAGTACCACACGAGTACGTCGTCGGCCGCGTCCTTTCGAAAAATTATGCTGACCGTTCAACCGGAGAGATTATTGCCGAGGCGAACGCTGAACTCACACTGGAGTTGTTAGCAAAATTAGCCAAAGCTGGATATGAAAGCTTTGAGACTCTGTTTATCAACGATTTGGACCAAGGTGCATATATTTCTGACACCTTACGTATCGATCCGAGCCACAACCGGATGGAAGCGTTGGTCGAAATCTACCGCATGATGCGTCCTGGCGAACCGCCAACGAAAGAAGCTGCGGAAACTTTATTTGAAAACCTGTTCTTCTCTGAAGATCGTTACGACTTGTCTACTGTCGGCCGCATGAAATTTAACCGTCGCGTTAATTTCGAAGAAGGCACAGGCGCAGGCGTACTGAGCAAAGAAGACATCCTTGCAGTCATGAAAGTGCTGATCAACATCCGTAACGGTAATGGTGAAGTCGATGATATCGACCACTTAGGTAACCGCCGGATCCGTTCAGTAGGTGAAATGGCTGAAAACCAATTCCGTGTTGGTTTAGTTCGTGTAGAGCGCGCAGTAAAAGAACGTCTGTCATTAGGCGATCTGGATGCGGTAATGCCACAAGATCTGATCAATGCAAAACCAATCTCTGCAGCCGTCAAAGAGTTCTTCGGTTCAAGCCAACTGTCTCAGTTCATGGACCAAAACAACCCATTGTCGGAAGTAACGCACAAACGCCGTATTTCAGCGTTAGGCCCTGGCGGTTTGACACGCGAGCGCGCGGGCTTCGAAGTTCGTGACGTTCACCCAACGCATTACGGTCGGGTTTGCCCAATCGAAACGCCGGAAGGTCCAAACATCGGTTTGATTAACTCATTATCAATGTTTGCGCAAACCAACGAATACGGTTTCTTAGAAACGCCATACCGTCGAATTGAAGATGGTATCGTAACTGATGAAGTCGATTTCTTATCAGCCATCGAAGAAGGTAACTTCGTTATCGCTCAGGCCAACGCCGAGCTGAGCGAAGAAAACCGTCTGGTTGAAGAATTGGTGCCGTGCCGTTACAAAAACGAATTCACGCTGATGCCAGCGGACAAAGTCCAGTACATGGACGTTGCACCGCAACAAATCGTGTCAGTTGCAGCCGCTTTGATCCCGTTCTTAGAACACGATGACGCCAACCGCGCATTGATGGGTTCGAACATGCAACGTCAAGCCGTACCAACACTGCGTGCTGATAAGCCGTTAGTAGGTACAGGTGTTGAGCGCGTAGTAGCTAAAGACTCAGGTGTTACTGTGGTCGCGAAACGTGGTGGTGTCATCGATTATGTTGACGCAAGCCGAATCGTTATCAAAGTAAACGAAGAAGAAATGGTTGCTGGCGAAGCCGGTATCGATATTTATAACTTGACCAAATACACACGTTCTAACCAGAACACCTGTATCAATCAGCGTCCATGTGTAAACCATGGTGAGCCAATTGAACGTGGTGATGTTCTGGCCGACGGTCCATCTACGGATTTAGGCGAATTAGCATTAGGTCAAAACTTACGCGTCGCGTTCATGCCTTGGAACGGTTACAACTTCGAAGACTCGATTTTGTTATCTGAGCGTTTGGTACAAGAAGATCGTTTAACCACAATCCATATTCAGGAACTGAGCTGTATCGCTCGTGATACTAAGTTAGGACCTGAAGAAATCACTGCCGACATTCCAAACGTCGGTGAATCAGCGCTGTCGAAACTGGATGAAGCCGGTATCGTTTACATTGGTGCTGAAGTGAAGGGTGGCGACATCCTGGTTGGTAAAGTAACTCCAAAAGGTGAAAGTCAGCTGACACCAGAAGAGAAACTGTTACGTGCGATCTTCGGTGAAAAAGCGTCTGACGTGAAAGATTCGTCATTACGCGTACCGAACTCTGTAACTGGTACTGTTATCGACGTTCAAGTATTCACTCGTGATGGTGTTGAAAAAGACAAACGTGCTCGCGAAATCGAAGAAATGGAAATCAAACAGGCTAAGAAAGACCTGAATGAAGAATTCCGTATCCTTGAAGAAGGCATTTGTTCTCGTGCTCGCAACCTGTTAGAAGGCACTGGTGTTGATCGCACCAAGCTGAACAACATGCGTGCTGACGTTCTGTTAGCGCAAAGCGTTGCTGACGAAGACAAACAAAATGACCTTGAGCAATTGGCTGCTCAGTACGAAGAAATTCGTATCGAGTACGACAAAAAGTTTGAAGCTAAACGTCGCAAAATTATCCAAGGCGATGATTTGGCACCAGGCGTGTTGAAAATCGTTAAAGTTTACTTAGCTGTGAAACGTCGTATCCAGCCTGGTGACAAGATGGCAGGCCGTCACGGTAACAAGGGTGTTATCTCTTCTATCGTGCCAGTTGAAGATATGCCATACGATGAGAAAGGTCAGCCAGTTGATATCGTGTTGAACCCATTGGGCGTTCCATCACGGATGAACATCGGTCAGATCCTGGAAACACACTTAGGCTTAGCGGCTCGTGGTATCGGCGATAAGATTGACGGAATGATCAAAGACCAGAAAGAAGTTTCGGAAATCCGGGCATTCTTGAAAAAAGCTTACGAGCTTGGTCAATCACGTCAAGACGTTGATATCGACAGTTTCACTGATGATGAAGTCCGTCGTTTGGCGCAAAACCTGCGTAAAGGTTTACCAGTCGCTTCTCCAGTATTTGATGGCGCGAAAGAAAGCGAAATCAAAGAACTGTTGGCGTTAGGTGACCTGCCAACAAGCGGTCAAATCACCCTGTATGATGGTCGTACTGGTAATACTTTCGAACGGAAAGTAACAGTTGGCTACATGTACATGCTGAAACTGAACCACTTAGTTGATGACAAGATGCACGCCCGTTCTACTGGTTCGTACAGCCTTGTTACCCAACAACCACTGGGCGGTAAAGCTCAGTTCGGTGGTCAGCGGTTCGGTGAGATGGAAGTGTGGGCGCTGGAAGCATACGGTGCAGCTTATACACTGCAGGAAATGTTGACTGTGAAGTCTGATGACGTGAATGGCCGTACCAAGATGTACAAAAACATCGTGGATGGCGACCACCGCATGGAACCAGGCATGCCAGAATCTTTCAACGTATTGATGAAAGAAATCCGTTCGCTCGGTATCAACATCGAATTGGAAGAGGAATAACCCTCGGCCCCCCTGCGCGAGCAGGGGGAATTCGCTGAGAGATGAATTGGGGCGTGGCCCCCTGACTGGTTAACCTCTGACAGGAGAGTAAAGTGAAAGACTTATTAAAGTTTCTGAAACAGCAAACAAAAACTGAAGAGTTCGATGTGATCCGTATCGGCCTATCTTCACCAGACATGATTCGTTCATGGTCTTTTGGTGAAGTTAAGAAGCCAGAAACTATCAACTACCGGACTTTCAAACCAGAGCGCGACGGCCTGTTTTGTGCCCGCATCTTTGGCCCAGTGAAAGACTACGAGTGTCTGTGCGGTAAGTACAAACGCTTGAAACACCGCGGTGTTATCTGCGAAAAATGTGGCGTTGAAGTTACACTGACGAAAGTTCGTCGTGAGCGTATGGGTCACATTGAGCTGGCAAGCCCAGTTGCGCATATTTGGTTCTTGAAGTCACTGCCGAGCCGTATTGGTTTGTTGTTAGATATGACCTTGCGTGATATCGAACGTGTACTGTATTTCGAAAGCTATGTAGTGACAGAGCCAGGTATGACTTCTTTAGAGCGTCGTCAGATGCTGACTGAAGAAGAATACTTAGACGTGCTGGAAGAGCACGGTGATGAGTTCGAAGCGAAAATGGGTGCAGAAGCAATTCTGGACTTGTTACGTGGTATCGAGCTGGCTACTGAAATCAAGCAAATGCGTGAAGAGTTGCCAACTATCAACTCTGAAACCAAACGTAAGAAAATCAGCAAACGCTTGAAATTAATGGAAGCGTTCCACACTTCTGGCAACAAACCAGAGTGGATGATCATGACAGTGCTGCCAGTACTGCCGCCGGATTTACGTCCGTTGGTACCACTGGACGGTGGCCGTTTCGCAACATCAGATCTGAACGATCTGTATCGTCGCGTGATCAACCGGAACAACCGTTTGAAGCGTCTGTTAGATCTGTCTGCTCCTGACATCATCGTTCGTAACGAAAAACGGATGTTACAAGAAGCAGTTGATGCGTTGTTAGACAACGGTCGTCGTGGCCGCGCTATTACTGGCTCTAACAAGCGTCCGCTGAAATCTTTAGCTGACATGATCAAAGGTAAACAAGGTCGTTTCCGTCAGAACTTGTTGGGTAAACGCGTAGACTATTCAGGCCGTTCGGTAATCACCGTAGGTCCTACTCTGCGTCTGCACCAATGTGGTCTGCCGAAGAAAATGGCTTTAGAATTATTCAAACCATTCATCTATGGCAAGTTAGAAGCTCGTGGTTTAGCGACCACTATCAAAGCTGCTAAGAAAATGGTTGAGCGCGAAGAAGGCGCAGTATGGGACGTTTTGGATGAAGTTATCCGTGAACATCCAGTACTGTTAAACCGCGCACCAACACTTCACCGTTTGGGTATCCAAGCGTTTGAACCAGTGTTGATTGAAGGTAAAGCAATTCAACTGCACCCATTAGTGTGTGCGGCTTACAACGCCGACTTCGACGGTGACCAAATGGCGGTGCACGTACCGCTGACTTTGGAAGCGCAGTTAGAAGCTCGTGCATTGATGATGTCGACAAACAACGTACTGTCTCCAGCGAACGGTGAACCAATTATCGTTCCATCGCAAGACGTTGTATTGGGTCTGTATTACATGACTCGCGACGCCGTTAATGCCAAAGGCGAAGGCATGATGTTCAAGAACCCGAAAGAAGCGGAAAAAGCATTCCGTGCTGGCGTTGCCAGTCTGCATGCTCGCGTGAAGGTTCGTATCACTGAAGTAACCAACCATGAAGATGGTACTAGCACCAGCAACACAGCAGTGCGTGACACCACAGTAGGTCGGGCAATTCTGTATTCAATTTTACCAACAGGCTTAGCGTTTGATTCAATCAACCAAGCAATGGGTAAAAAACAGATTTCTCGCTTATTGAACGGTTCATACCGTCGTATTGGTCTGAAGAACACTGTTATTTTAGCTGACCAAATCATGTATACCGGTTTCCACTACGCGATGTTGTCGGGTGTGTCGGTTGGTATTGATGATATGGTTATCCCAGCAGCTAAAGTCGATATTATCGGCGCAGCTGAAGCTGAAGTAGCGGAAATCCAAGACCAGTTCCAACAAGGTTTGGTAACCGCCGGTGAGAAATACAACAAAGTAATCGACATTTGGTCAACCGCGAACGAAGCGTTATCAAAAGCGATGATGGATAACTTATCGAAAGAAAAAGTAATCGATCGCGATGGTAACGAAGTCACGCAACCATCATTTAACTCTGTTTATATGATGGCCGACTCTGGCGCACGGGGCTCTCCAGCTCAGATCCGTCAGTTAGCCGGTATGCGTGGTCTGATGGCGAAACCAGATGGTTCGATCATCGAAACACCAATTACTGCAAACTTCCGTGAAGGCTTAAGCGTACTCCAGTACTTTATTTCTACACACGGTGCGCGTAAAGGTTTGGCCGATACCGCGTTAAAAACAGCAAACTCTGGTTACTTAACACGTCGTTTAGTAGACGTTGCACAAGACTTAGTCGTTACTGAAGCTGATTGTGGTTCAGATAAAGGCATTATGATGAAGCCGCTGATTGAAGGTGGTGACGTTGTTGAAGGTCTGCGTGAACGCGTTTTAGGTCGTGTTGTTATCGGTGATGTTGTTGTACCAGCAACTGGTGAAGTTCTGGTGACAGACGGCACTATGCTTGACGAAAAACTTTGTGATCTGATTGAGAAAAATTCAATCGACGAAGTTTACGTACGTTCAGTAATTACCTGTCAAACCAACTTCGGCGTATGTGCGAAGTGTTACGGTCGTGACTTAGCGCGTGGTCACTTGATCAACGCGGGTGAAGCTGTCGGCGTTATCGCGGCACAGTCAATCGGTGAACCAGGTACTCAGCTGACGATGCGGACATTCCACATCGGTGGTGCGGCATCTCGGGCATCTGCAGAAAACAGCGTACAGGTGAAAAATGCCGGTACTCTGAAACTGCACAACGCGAAGTTTGTTCGTAATACAGATAACAAAATCGTTATCACCTCACGTTCTGCGGAAGTGACAGTGTTTGACGAGCAAGGTCGTGAGAAAGAGCGTTACAAGCTGCCATACGGTTCTGTACTGACTATTGATGACAATAGCACAGTAGCGTCAGGCCAAATCGTGGCAAGCTGGGATCCTCACTCACACCCAATCATCGTTGAACGTGGTGCGAAAGTATCTTTCAGCGATGTAGATGATACCAATACCGAAGTTCAGCAAGACGACCTAACTGGTCTGACGCGGACAGTGGTTAAAGATCTGGCGAAGGTTAATGCTAAAGAACCTAAACTGATCCTGGCAATGGATGATGGTGCGCTGCAGGAAATTCGTCTGCCAAGCTACACCACTATCGAAATTACCGATGGTCAGCAAGTGAAGGCGGGTGCGGTACTGGCTCGTATTC
>JACCDZ010810256.1_pt1 | contig 13124 bp, 14 predicted proteins | sample 7449551 | NCBI WGS metagenome assembly JACCDZ01 (sample SAMN15323452, study PRJNA562643) | freshwater metagenome | isolation source: river surface water | place: USA:Blue River Watershed | collected 2017-08-18
GCAACTAGGGCCGCAACACAGGTTATTTTCATCCAAAGCTCTCCCAAAATTAACAAATTTGATTAAAACTAGCGTAGTTGAACAAAGTAAAAACACCAACAAATTCAGAACTATAAATTTTAGTTCCATTTGATCTGAAATAAATTTGCGGACATATTATATGACAGTTCAATAAGTTACCAACTTTGCGCTAAAAAAAGCCTATTCCCCCCGAAACTCGCATATTTTCGCGATAGCAGTAGCAAAAGCAGCGCAAAATTTGTAATTTCTGCAGGGTTTTGACGCAAGATCCTAGATGCACAGACTTGCGGCGATGACGTGGATTAAGGCAAAAAAAAACCTGCAGCAGCAGGTTTTTTCGTGAGTTCGGTATTAGTGACCTTCACTCACCATGTTCAGGGTGTATTTCGGAATTTCGACCACCAGATTTTCGTCACTGACCCGGGCTTGGCAACCCAGGCGCGACTCCGGCTCCAAACCCCAAGCTTTATCTAACATGTCTTCTTCCAATTCGTCGCTTTCATTCAACGAATAAAAGCCCTCACGAACCACAACATGGCAAGTCGTGCAAGCACATGACTTTTCACAGGCATGTTCAATAGCGATGCCATTACGTAACGCAACATCAAGAATAGTCTCACCTTTTTCGGCGGTTAATGCTGCGCCTTCTGGGCAAAGCTCAGGATGAGGCAGAATGATTATTTGTGGCATGTTAAACCTCGTCGACTTTGTGACCTTGCAACGCTTGCCGGATAGAATTATCCATGCGCCGAGCCGCAAATTCATCAGTTAAATGATTGGTATGTTCGATCGCAGCTTTGATTGCCGCGGTATCTTCGCCAGTACTCAATTGCTTGAGTTGATGCAAGGCCGCTTCAATATCAATAAGTTCTGCTGCGCTTAATAGCTTGGCGTCGACGCTGATAGCCGCACTGACCGCTTCCCAAACCCGATTAGCTTCTACCTGTTGTTCACGTAACAACCGTTGCTGCATATCTTGTCGGGCAAACTGCATCGAGCTTTGAATCATTTCTGCAATTTGATTATCGCTGAGGCCATACGATGGCTTGACTTGGATGCTCGCACTTACGCCGGTCGACTTTTCTTGGGCGGTAACACTCAATAGACCATCGGCATCCACTTGGAAAGTCACACGAATATGCGCACCACCAGCAGCCATTGGTGGAATGTCGGTTAAATTAAACTGGGCTAATGAACGGCAATCACTGACCAATTCACGTTCGCCTTGCAGCACATGAATAGACATCGCCGTTTGGCCATCTTTAAAGGTGGTGAATTCCTGGGCACGAGCTACCGGAATGATAGTGTTGCGCGGAATGATTTTTTCCACCAACCCACCCATGGTCTCTAAGCCCAAAGACAGCGGGATGACGTCGAGCAACAAAGTGTCAGTGTCGGATTTATTACCCACTAATACGTTTGCTTGAATTGCTGCGCCTATAGCTACCACTTTATCTGGATCTATTGACGTCAGCGGTTCTTTGGCAAAAAACTCGCCAACTAATTGTCTGACCAGCGGCACTCGTGTCGAGCCGCCCACCAAAACAACTTGGGCAACATCTTCAGCGTCAATACCAGCATCGCGCAGTGTTTGTTTACAGGCGCGAATAGTTTTTCGCACCAAAGGGCTAATCAGACTATCAAACTCGTCGCGACTTAAGGTTAACTCAGTAGAACCTGACGAATGCTCGATCACAAAACTAACGGTTGCCAGCTGGCTTAACTGTTCTTTGATTTGGCGGGCAAGTTGTAAAAACTGACGCAGAGTTTGGTGTGATAACTCAGTAATCCCAGTTTTTTGTTGCAACCAATCGACAATCAAATGATCAAAATCATCGCCGCCCAATGCCGAATCACCGCCTGTCGCGAGGACTTCAAATACCCCACGCTTCAGGCGAAGCACCGAAATATCAAAAGTACCACCACCTAAATCGTACACGGCAACCACGCCTTCTTGACCGGAATCAAGACCATACGCAAGGGCTGCAGCGGTCGGTTCATTAAGCAGGCGTAGTACATTCAATCCAGCGAGACTGGCGGCGTCTTTGGTGGCTTGACGCTGAGCGTCATCAAAATATGCGGGGACGGTAATTACAACACCGTTCAGTTCACCACCTAAAGTTTGACTGGCGGTATCGGCTAATGTCGCCAATATTTCAGCAGACACTTCGACAGGGTTCTTCACTCCACGCACAGTATTAATAGCGACCAAGCCTTGCTGATCCACTAAGTCATAAGGTAGGTGCTGGCTTTGTTTCAGAGTTTCCTGATAACCACGGCCCATTAATCGTTTTACTGAGACGATGGTGTTATGCGGATCAAGGGCAGCATCCGCTTGCGCTTGTTTGCCAACGACAACCCCATCGGCTGTGTAACGAACTACCGACGGCACCATATCCTCGCCTTGGGTATTTGCCAAGGTTTTAGCTTCGCCGCTGCGTACCGTTGCGACCAATGAGTTAGTAGTGCCTAAATCAATACCTGCCGCCAGCTTGTGCTGATGCGGCGCCGCACTTTGACCAGGTTCAGCGATTTGTAATAGAGCCATAGGGGATATCAGTCTTGTAGTTGCTGTTCAATTAACTCCAGCTCATGCTGAAGTTTGAAGAAAAATTTCAATTTGCGGATTATATCAGCTGCCACTAAATCCTGCTCTGGGTTATTCGCGGCTAAAGTGGCCGCCAGCAGTTTTAACAATGACTTACGCTGTGCGGTAATTTGCTGCTCGATGTCAGCAATCAGCGATTCCGGATCTTTGGCATCTTGGATATCTGCCAACTGCTCGCGCAACTCCATTTGCTGCATCAAAAAGGCAGTGTCAGTAAAACTGCGTTGTTCATGACTAATTTTCACCCCACGCAGCGCCAATAAATGCTCGGCGCGCAGTAGTGGTTGTTTCAGCGAATGGTAGGCATCATTGATATTGGCGGCTTGTTGTACCGCCATCATGCGATCACGCTCAGAAGCCGTGGCAAAATTATCTGGATGAAAATTGCGTTGCAATTCCAGATAACGCGTACCAAGCTCGGTAAGGTCAACTTCAAACCCTGCCGGCAGCTGAAACAGCTGAAAATAGTTCATTCGACCGCCAGTTTAAACGGTAAAGCTTTCGCCACAGCCACATTCACCAGCAACATTCGGGTTATTGAATTGAAAGCCTTCGTTAAGACCTTCTTTCACAAAATCCAATTGTGTGCCGTCGATGTAGACCAGACTTTTACCGTCAACGATTAAGTTTAAATCATCATGGGCAAATACTTGGTCGTCTTCATTTAACTCATCAACGAACTCAAGTACATAAGCCAGCCCAGAACAACCGGTAGTTTTCACGCCAACACGCAGACCCAACCCTTTGCCGCGGTTATGCAGAAAAGTCCGTACTCGTTCGGCCGCCGCAGGAGTCATCGAAATTGCCATACCGCCTAGCTCCCGTGACGTTGTTTATAATCAGCAATCGCCGCTTTGATGGCGTCTTCAGCCAAAATTGAACAGTGAATTTTCACTGGCGGTAACGCCAATTCTTGGGCGATGTCGGTATTTTTAATTTGTGCCGCTTCATCTAAGCTCTTGCCTTTCACCCACTCGGTGACTAAAGAACTCGATGCGATTGCACTACCACAGCCATAAGTCTTGAACTTGGCATCTTCGATAATGCCTTGGTCGTTTACCTTGATTTGCAACTTCATGACGTCGCCGCACGCTGGTGCGCCAACCATACCGGTGGCAACCGTCGGATCATCTTTGGCAAAGGCGCCAACGTTGCGTGGGTTTTCGTAATGGTCGATGACTTTTTCGCTGTATGCCATGGAAATTTACCTCATTAAACTGGTTTGCCGACTACTTGCCGACGCTGCTAAGGTCTTAGTCGGATTAATGCGCGACCCAAGCCACTGAATTTAAATCAATACCGTCTTTGTACATGTCCCAAAGTGGCGACATTTCACGCAATTTGGCAATCGCCTCGTGCACAATCTTAATCGTATGGTCAATTTGCTGTTCGGTGGTAAAACGACCAATCGAAAAACGAATTGAGCTATGGGCAAGTTCATCAGTCAAACCAAGCGCACGTAAGACGTACGATGGTTCAAGACTCGCTGAAGTACAGGCTGAACCCGATGACACTGCAATATCTTTCAGTGCCATGATCAACGATTCACCTTCAACATAGTTAAAGCTGATGTTGGTAATGCCTGCCACACGGTGCGTTGCATCACCATTTAAGAATACTTGTTCGATGTCTTTAATGCCGTCCCACAAACGTTGACGTAACACGGCAAAACGTTGATTTTCTTCAGCCATTTCTAATTTGGCAATTCGAAATGCTTCGCCCATCCCAACAATTTGGTGAGTCGGTAAGGTACCAGAGCGCATACCACGTTCGTGACCGCCGCCATGGGTTTGAGCTTCTAAGCGGATCCGCGGCTTACGACGGACGTATAATGCGCCTATGCCTTTTGGCCCGTAAATTTTATGGGCAGAAAACGACATTAAATCAACTTTTAACGCTTGTAAGTCGATGTCCACTTTGCCTGCAGCTTGTGCAGAGTCTACGTGGAAAATTGTACCATTCGCACGACACATCTCACCGATCGCGGCGATGTCTTGCACCACGCCGATTTCGTTGTTGACCATCATCACGCTAACAACCACGGTGTCTGCACGCATCGCTGCTTGCAACTTAGCCAAATCTAAAAGACCATTGGCTTCAACGTCGAGATAAGTCACTTCGTAACCTTCACGCTCCAGTGCACGCATGGTATCAAGTACCGCTTTGTGTTCTGTTCTGGTGGTGATGAGGTGTTTGCCTTTTTTGTGGTAGAACTGAGCCGCGCCTTTGATTGCTAGGTTGTTTGATTCGGTTGCACCTGAGGTGAACACGATCTCACGTGGGTCAGCATTCACTAAATCCGCGATTTGACTGCGAGCAACTTCTACAGCTTCCTCGGCTTGCCAGCCAAAACGATGCGAGCGCGACGCGGGATTACCAAACTCACCGTCCATCGTCAGATATTGCATCATCTTTTCAGCAACCCGCGGGTCAACTGGGGTTGTGGCGGCATAATCTAAATAAATTGGTAGCTTCATGGTCTGCTCCGTCTGTTGCTTACAACTGGCAACTGACTTCAATTTCAGTTACTGGGTTCTTAATGTGACGGCTGTCCTGCCGTTTTGCCACGCTTTGAATTTCATGCTGGCTGACTAACTCACCTAAAGTTATTTGGGTCAGAAAGTCTTCAATCCGATGACTTAAATCACTCCACAAACTGTGGGTCAAACATTTTGCGCCCCCTTGGCAATCTGATTTGCCTTGGCAGCGCGTAGCGTCAACTGATTCGTCAACCGCACTAATCACTTCGGAAACGGAAATTTTATTCGCTTCCTTTCCGAGTTGGTAACCACCGCCAGGTCCACGAACACTGCTGACAAGTCCTTGTTTACGTAAGCGCGCAAACAATTGTTCAAGATAAGACAAAGAAATTTCCTGACGCACTGAAATATCAGCCAGTGGCACAGGTCCTTCGCTCGAGTGTAAGGCTACATCGAGCATTGCCGTAACGGCATAACGGCCTTTGGAAGTAAGTCTCATCTCGGCTCCGAAACTTGGGGTGTTGAATGGCGCAAATTGTACATTCCTGACTGATTTAGTCAAGTATTAATCCTACTAAAACACTCAGGTATTATTCCTGTGTTTAGACGATTCTCGGACTCTTGCCAAAATCAATGCAGGCGATTTACACCATATAACCATCAAATAGTCGGGTCGAACTCATCCAGTTGTTTTTTACGCTGCTCAGCTGCTTGCCGCTCAGCTTCGCGAAATGCCTCATCTGCAATGTCCATAGTCGGTACTTGTGAACAGACGTTTCCGCCTAAGTCGTTGACACTCTTACAAAGTTCCGCAACCTTGTTATCCAACAAATGGATATGGTCCAACATCCGACCGATCGCATTGGAGACCGGATCTGGGTTATCACTCGCCACCGCATAAGCATCAAAGCCAAATTTCTTCGCCAAGTGTTGACGTTGCTCACTGACTGTTGAATCGGCTTTTGCCACAATACGCCCAGGAATGCCAACCACAGTCGCACCTGGCGGCACGTCTTTGACCACTACGGCATTGGAACCTATTCGCGCATTTTCACCGACATAAAGCGGGCCTAGCACTTTCGCTCCAGCACCAATAACCACATTATTACCTAGTGTTGGATGGCGTTTGCCTGGATTCCAGCTGGTACCGCCTAAGGTCACGCCATGGTACAAGGTGACATCGTCGCCAATTTCTGCAGTTTCACCAATAACCACCCCCATGCCATGGTCGATGAAAAAACGACGTCCGATTTTCGCGCCCGGATGAATTTCTACACCGGTAAGCCAACGAGCCATGGTACTTAAAAACCTTGCTAGCCATTTCCAGCCCGCACACCACAACTTGTGATTCATCCGATGCCACCATATGGCATGCAGACCTGGGTAGTTAGTTAAAACTTCAAAAAAACTACGGGCCGCGGGATCACGGTCGAATACACTTTTAATGTCTTCTTTAATACCTGCAAACATCAGTTAGCTACCTTTTTCGCGGTACAAATTAATTGTCGCTGCCGCTTTGTTTGTATTTCCGTTGGATTGAAGTCAGTACGCCACGCAAGATATTTAGTTCAGCGTCTTCCGGTCGAGCACGGGTAAATAAACGTCTTAACTTGGTCATGACAATGCCCGGGTGCTGTTGAATGATAAAACCGGTTTCATTCAGTGTTTGTTCCAAATGCACATAAAACTTGTCCATTTGCTCCGCACTTGGATAAACAACCTCAGCAGCTGCGGTCGTCTGTGGCTGCTCGGCAAGCGCAGCCATCCGGACTTCATAAGTCAATATTTGTACGGCCATAGCTAAATTCAATGAGCTGTATTCAGGATTGGCGGCGATACATAAATGATGATTGCAAAGTTGCAGTTCTTCATTACTTAAACCGCTGTTTTCACGGCCAAAAATAATTGCTACCGGCTTATCTTTTGCTTCAACCACGGCTTTTTGCGCACAGCTGCGAGGGTCGAGCATAGGCCACGGCAAAGTGCGCGAACGAGCACTGGTGCCAACCACTAAACCACAATCGGCAATTGCATCTTCCAAACGCTCGACTATTTTGGCTTTCGCCAGAATATCGCTCGCACCAGCAGCCAACGCATAAGCCTGACCATCAGGAGCTTCTTTGGGGGCGACCAACCACAGCTGGCTAAGGCCCATGGTTTTCATTGCACGCGCAACCGACCCGATATTGCCAGTGTGAGTAGTGCCAACCAAGATGATACGGATCTGTTCTAACATGCGATTGCGGTTCTAACTTTGCTAAAAGGGCCAATATTTTAGCATAAGGAATTCCGCCAGTATATTGAGAAGTCTGGCCATCCATTTACTTCCTCGCAAAAATGTGGCACTTGACCCTGTTCGCGGCGCATTTACCAGAAATGCCACTGCAATCACTGCCAAGCTTTGCTAAACTAGCGCCGTCTTCTAACCGCTAAGGATTGTCCGCATGAAAGCAACACCGTTATTTCTTGGAATTTCTACGTTAGTATTCAGCAGCTTATCTATGTCTACTTTTGCTGCCGCCACCGATGACAGCGCCGCATTAAAAGCAGCAATCGACCACCCCATTCGTAGCAGCGCGAATAAAGCCCGTGACGAATTTCGCCACCCATTCGAAACGTTAAGCTTTTTTGAAGTGACACCAAAGCGCACTGTGGTTGAAGTTTCACCAGGTGGTGGTTGGTATAGCGAAATCCTGGCACCGTTACTTCAGCAACAAGGTCAATACTACGCGGCGCATCAACCTGCCGATTCAACGTCAGAATATGCCAAGAAAAGCCTCGCGGCTTATCAAGCGAAACTAGCCGCAGATCCAGTCTACAGCAAAGTGATTGTCACTGGGTTTGCCCCGGTTGCAGGCCAAAAAATTGCACCAGATGGTAGCGCCGATGTCGTGGTGACTTTTCGCAACTTGCACAACTGGTACATGCAAAAAGGCGATGAAAGTTTATTAAACGCTTATAAAAGTTTCTACGCCGCATTAAAACCAGGTGGTGTGTTAGGCGTGGTTGAACACCGTCTGCCAGAAAACAAATTAAGCACTAAATGGCAAGATTCCGGTTATATGCCACAAAGCCTGGCGGTAAAACTGGCTGAACAAGCAGGTTTTGTGTTGGAAGCAACTAGCGAAGTGAATGCTAACCCACGTGATACTGCCGATCATAAAAACGGGGTTTGGGCACTGCCACCAACACTTGGCAACAAAGAAACCGATAAAGCCAAATATCTGGCCATCGGTGAAAGTGACCGTATGACCTTAAAATTCCGTAAACCTAAAGCCCAATAATGGCGAACTAAGTGGAAACTGTGATGAAAGTTCTGGTAATTGGCGGCGGTGGCCGCGAGCATGCGCTGGCATGGAAAGCGGCACAATCGCCGAAAGTCACGCAAGTCTTTGTAGCCCCAGGTAATGCTGGTACTGCCCTTGAGAGCAATCTGAAAAATGTCGACATTGCTGCCGATGATGTGTCCGCATTAACTGCCTTTGCCTTAGCTGAAGGCATTGATCTGACGATTGTTGGTCCAGAAGCGCCACTGGCTAAGGGTGTTGTTGACACCTTTAGAAACAACGGCCTCGCAATTTTTGGTCCAAGCCAAGCGGCGGCGCAGTTGGAAAGTTCAAAGGCATTTGCCAAAGACTTCCTTGCTCGCCACCAAATTCCTACTGCGGGTTACGGTACCTTTACCGACATCACAGCGGCCAAAGCTTATGTCGCTAGCCAATCGATTCCTATCGTGATTAAAGCGGACGGCTTAGCCGCCGGCAAAGGCGTCATTATTGCTCAGTCGCAAGAAGAAGCCTTTGCCACTATTGAAGATATGTTGTCGAGCAACAAATTTGGTAGCGCCGGCAGTCGCGTAGTCATTGAAGAGTTTTTAGTTGGCGAAGAAGCGTCTTTTATCGTCATGGTTGATGGCAAAACTGCCCTGCCATTTGCATCATCTCAAGATCACAAGGCTCGGGATGATGGCGACAAAGGTCCAAATACGGGTGGTATGGGTGCTTATTCCCCTGCGCCAGTGGTGACGCCGGCAGTACACGAATGGGTTATGTCGAACGTCATTTACCCAACTGTGAACGGCATGGCTGCTGAAGGCACTGTTTATACAGGATTTCTGTACGCAGGGCTGATGGTTGCTCCAGATGGTACTGCCAAGGTTTTAGAATTTAACTGTCGTTTTGGCGACCCGGAAACACAACCAATCATGATGCGTTTGCAATCTGATTTGGTTGAGCTTTGCCAAGCTGCTGTGGCTGAGCAATTAGCAGAAACTAGCATCGACTTCGACCCGCGTGCTGCTGTAGGCGTGGTGTTAGCCGCGGGTGGTTACCCAGATGACTATCGCAAAGGCGATGTTATCTCGGGCTTGCCAAGTGCAGATAGCCGTGAAGCCAAAGTATTCCATGCCGGCACCCGCCTGCAAGCGGAACAAGTGCTGACACATGGTGGCCGAGTTTTATGCGCAACGGCGCTCGGCAACAATGTCACTGCGGCTCAACAAGCGGCATATGCACTTGCTGACCAAGTGCAGTGGGATGGTGTATTTTGCCGTCGTGATATCGGCTACCGAGCGGTTGCTCGCGAACGCCAAAGCTAAAATTTGTCATGATTGGCGACTATCATGTCGCGGATCCGCCAATTTTCGGATGTAAACGCCAGCTTCGCTGGCGTTTTTTTTTCAATTCTGTCCGCAGAGATTTGCGTATAGCGCAGCCTTTGCTAATTTAGTCGCAGAACCATATACATTAGCCCTCAGCACTTTATGCTGAGAGCCGTTGTTTTTCCTTATAAAAACAGGTCCATTATGCAAAAAAGTTTAATCAGTCTTGCCGTCTTTAGCAGCCTTGCTGCACCCACGATCCAAGCAGCCAGTTGCGACGCGCAGTTCACTCCAATATCGCAAATTCAAGGACAGAGCGCTGAAAGCCCGTTGGTCGGTAAAACACTCACCACTCAAGGCGTGATTCAAGCGGTGCTCTATGCTGACTCCAAGCAACCCAAAGTGTTACTTGGTAGCTTAGCAGCTGATGCTGACGCCAAAACCGCAGAGGTTATCCTAGTCCCAGATCATGAGATGGCCAGACTAGCCAAAGTTGGCGAGCATTGGCAATTGACCGGTACAGTCCGCGAATTTGACGGCATGACGGCACTGACCAATCCATCAGCCAGTAAACTCTGCGGCAAGCACGCGACTCAAACAGCCACAGCAGTAACGCTGCCAATGCAATCACTCGAACAGTGGGAACACTATGAAGGGATGTTGCTAAGCTTCCCACAAACGCTGGTAGTCAACGACAGCTACACCCTTGCCCGTTTTGGCGAATTGCTGCTGGCTGATAAACGTCTGATGGTCGCAACCGAAGTGAAGAAGCCGGGCAAAGCAGCTAGCGATTTTGAGCAACAACAACAGCTTAGTGAAATCATCATCGATGATGGTAGGCAGCAGCAAAATGTTGAGCCGGTGCGGTTTCCAACCGGTGGCCTAACCGCCAGCAATACAGTTCGAGTTGGCGATTCTGCCAAAGGGGTCAGCGGTTATTTACTGCATACCAAACAAGGCTATCGCTTAGTAGTAAATCAAGATCCGGTCTTTGTCACCAGCAACCCGAGACCCAATACGCCGGCAGCAAAAGCCAAAGGTGAATTGCGGGTTGCTAGCTTTAACGTGCTGAATTTCTTTACCGGCGATGGCACAGACAAAGCATTCCCAACCAAACGCGGAGCCAGCAGCGAAGCTGAACTAAGGCGGCAACAAGCGAAAATGATTGCGGCGTTAAGTGCGATGGACGCGGATGTCATTGGCTTGCTTGAAGTCGAAAATAATGGGTTTGACGGCGGTAGCGCGTTAACGACCTTGGTCAATGCATTAAATCAAAAACTTGGCAGCGAAGTGTATCGTGCTGTACTGCCTAGCGAACGTCCTGGTAGTGATGACATTATGGTCGCGATGATCTACCGCAGCGCCGATGTAAGCGAAGCAGGCAAAGCCGCGGTAATCACCAAAGCGCCGTTTGACCGCGGCAGTCGCCCACCACTGGCGCAAAGTTTTGTGCACAAAGCATCAGGCAAAACGGTGACCATTAGCATCAACCACTTTAAATCTAAAGGCAGTTGCCCAAAACAAACCACCGTTGATTCTGACGTCAAAGATGGTCAGGGCTGTTGGACTCCCACTCGCGTGGCGGCCGCTAAAGCACTGACGGCTTGGTTAAATACCAATCCAACCGGCACCATCAGCGATTATCGGCTGATGATGGGCGATTTAAACGCTTATCGCATGGAGTTGCCGTTACAACAATTAGAACAAGATGGCTGGAAACACTTAGCAAAACCAGATGAGGTGCATACTTCTTTTGTGTTTAAAGGCCGGTCTGGCAGTTTAGATCATGCACTGGCAAGCCCAGCACTGCACCAACAACTGCAACAATTCTCGCATTGGCATATCAATGCGGATGAGCCAGAAGTGCTGGATTACAACATGGAGCATAAGAGCAAGACCCAGGTCGATGCATGGTATCAACCAACACCATATCGCTCGTCTGACCATGATCCGCTATTTATGGACTTTAAGTTCTAATCTAAATCAACAGGTTGCAGCTGCCGATACTCGCAGCTGCAACCTGTTGGATTTTCAATATCGAGCGCTTTGAAATTAGCCCAAAACCATCATACTGCGCACAATCATCGCAATTGCCGCACCGATAGCGACAGTCCATACGGTTGAGCGCAGCAGCGCTTTATCCATCAAATAAAACAAAATAAATAGCACCCGCGCCCCCACAAACACCCAAGCCAAGGTTTGTTGCGTTGGATCTGCCAAATTTGCGGCAATTGAAGCAGCAAATGCCGCTAGATAGACCTGTAGTGCTTCAAAACTATTGTAATGCGCGGCATTGGCGCGAGCGCCTAGACCTTCGAGTTTGGCTTGTTGCACTCGCGGCTGGTGATTGTCATAACCACCCATTTCTTGCATGGCTTTAGCGACGGGTATCCGCGCCAAATAAGGCAGTAAAACGGTGATGAGTAACACAATTAATAAAGCTGACATCAGATCTATTCCTTCTCACAAACAAAAGCTAATTGGGTATTGGTTGGATTAAATTTGAAACGGCTGATCACACCATCGCAGTGCTTGGTTAAATCAAGCCAAGGCTGCCACTTCCCGCCTTGCCAAGCCAACAACTGCGTTTTCGCGCTGACCATTAACTGGCCTTGTGGGGTCAGAGCTAAATCTTTGCCACTTTCAGGCAATAAGGCCAACATTTCCGCCTGCGCCTGTCCTGCGCGATATCGCCATAAATGTAACGGCGTTTCGGCGGCAGCGCCTTTGGCTGGTGCAGTAAAGTAAAACCAATCTTCGGCTTTATTGTAAACAAACGAGCGTCCAGAGTTTGGCAGCAGCTCCGTTATTTTTCCAGCGTTATCTCGATATACAGCGCGATTGGGTTGAGTGGCGTTTTCCAGTAAAAATAGGATTAAGTCATCCTGCTTGCCAAAGGCATAGTACCCAACACCGGTCAATTCAGGAAATAATACCCGCTCTTGCTGTTCATTCATAAACCATAATCGTTGCGTGCCATCAGCTTCAACCCGAACGACTGAATAGCCATCGGCATAGGGCGACGCCGAAAACTCACCGAATGGCGTGTTCCGTAGAGACTGTGGAGGATATTCTTTAAGTTGTCCTGGCGTCATAAAACGAATATCCGTGGCTAGCGAGTCGCCCCCCCTTTGCTCGGTGTATAACAATCGTTTGCCATCACGGCTCCATTCTGGTTGATTTAAATAGTGGTGGTTATGGTTTGCACCCAGCATTTTAAAAGTTCGCACGGGTGTGGTCGACGAGTCCTCAACCTGCCAATTGCCATATTGAATCACATAACTACTCGCACTAACCGACTGCGCGATAAAAAGACTAGCGAGAACAAATACTTTCATAAGGATCCTGTGAATTAATTCCAAGTGAAGTCCAGTGTCACTTGCCTCTGCTTCACTTTATCCTTAAGGTAGAGACA
>JACCDZ011958040.1_pt1 | contig 13122 bp, 13 predicted proteins | sample 7449551 | NCBI WGS metagenome assembly JACCDZ01 (sample SAMN15323452, study PRJNA562643) | freshwater metagenome | isolation source: river surface water | place: USA:Blue River Watershed | collected 2017-08-18
ACGGTATTACCAAGTGGGTCTTCGGATGGATGAAGAATGGTTGGAAAACATCTGCGAAAGGTGATGTTGAAAATCGTGATTTGTGGGAAGTGCTCGCGAGACTTGTGAGTGGCAAAAAAATTAAATGGTCTCATGTCGATGGACACGCTGGAGTTCCGGGTAATGAGCGGTGTGATGTGATTGCTACTTCTTATGCAGACAAAACAGACATTGTCCTTTATCAGAATGACGCACAAACATATCCTATCAATCTTTCTGTCTCAACTTCTACGAGTGAGTCATTATCGTTGGGTGCAAAGAAAAGTTCTTCTGCAAAAGCGTATTCGTATCTTTCACTCCTTGATGGTGTATGTGTTATTCACAAGAGTTGGGCAGAGTGTGAAGCTCGAGTAAAAGGTAAAAGCGGTGCACGATTCAAAAAGTCGATAAGTAAGGATGATGAAGAACAGATAAAAAAGTCATGGGGACTCTAACCTCTCTCGATCGGAACTCACTCATAAGAGCGCTGTTACTTGGTTGTCTTGTTGGGATAGCGACCGCTCTTACTTTCTCTTCTTCACGTTACACAGTTCTTTTTCTTGTATTTGTATCGTTTACAATACTTTTCTACATATACGGTCTCTCAAAAACCAAGAATTCGTTCTTGGTTTTTGTATGTTTGTTTTTCATACTTGGTGTCGGTTTGGGTATTGTTCGTGTTTCTCTGAAAAATTCTGTTTCTCAAAATCTAGAAACGTTTGTTGGCAAAACAGTTTCACTCGTAGGTGTGATAGTCGATGAACCAGATAGGAGAGATGATAAGGTGAGGGTTATTGTACGGGTGGAAGAGATTGATTCGCATAAGGTGGGTGATGTCCCAAAGGTTCTGATTACCATTCCTGTTTTTCCTGTCCTTAACTACGGTGATGAAGTTCAATTCATGGGAACACTTTCACTCCCTAAAAATTTTACGGGAACGAATGACCGAGAGTTTGATTATGTCTCTTATCTTTCAAAAGATGGAATTGCTTACCAAATGTTTATGCCAAAAACTGAATTAATTTCGACTGACAAGGGCTCACATTTTTTGGCACTTTTATTTACTATAAAAAACAAATTTATTGAAAGTATTTCTTCGCTTATTGTCGAACCAGAAAGTTCACTTCTTGGCGGGCTTCTTGTTGGTGCGAAGTCATCACTTGGCACAGAATTAAAAGATGCATTTACACGAGTAGGTCTCATACACATCGTTGTTTTGTCGGGAGCAAATCTCACCATCATCGCAAGTTTCATCATGAGACTTTTTGGATTCTTGCCACGAGTCTCACGGTCAGTGTGTGGATCAATCGCAGTGATACTTTTTGCACTCGCAACAGGTGCAGATGCGACAGTGGTACGTGCCACAATTATGACTTTGATTGCAGTTTTGGGTACCACACTTCATCGCGGATACAGTGCGGTGAACGCACTTCTTCTTGCTGGCTTTTTGATGGTGATGCAGAACCCTGATATTTTAGTTTTTGATATTTCATTTCAACTTTCATTTCTTGCAACGCTCGCACTTATTTTTGTTCATCCAATACTGGAGAAAAAACTCACTCGTATACCTGAGAGGTTTGGACTTCGAGAAATTATTTCTATTACACTCGCAACACAACTATTTGTAACACCTTTTGTTTTGTATATGATGGGTTCAGTTTCAGTAATCGCACTCCTCACAAATATTTTAGTCGTGCCTCTTGTACCGCTTACTATGTTCTTTGGTTTTGTCACAGGAACACTCGGATTTATTTCTTATGCACTGGCTGTTCCATTTGCATTCATGTCTCATGTGCTCCTCTCGTATATTATTTCTGTTGTCACACTTTTTGCACAACTTCCATTTTCATTTTTTGTCATCCCTAAGTTTTCTATATGGTTAGTGATTGTGTGTTATATATTTTTCATTTGGTATATTTGGAAACACGCAAAGAGATTTGATGAGGAAAAAGTATTGGATACAAATTAAACAAAAAAACACTGATTGAATTTTCAATCAGTGTTTTTTGTTTTTATCTTTTTGCTGCTGTAAAATTATTTTCAATCACTTCCCAGTTGAGATTTGCAAAGAAGTCTTCGACATAATTTTTCTTTCCACTCGGGGCATAGTCTGCGACGAATGAGTGTTCCCACATATCAAGTGCGAGTACTGGTGTAAGACCTGTGAGGTGTCCTAGATGTTGCTCGTCCACCCAAGAGTTAAGAAGTCTTCCTGTGTGATTGTCCCAGTAGAGAATTGCCCAGCCAATACCTCGAGTAAGTGCCACCGCCTTGAATCGTGCGAGCCATAGGTCAAATGATCCCCACTCAGCCTCGATAGCACTTCTGAGTGCACTACCTACTATGAGCGGTTTTGGACCACCTTCAAATGATTTGAAATAGTATTCATGATTTCGCATACCATCAAATTCAAATCCGAAGCGTCGCTGAAGTTCACCTAACACATACGCATTCGCTGTATTATCTTTTCCGAGTTCTTCAATCTTTTCAAGGATAAGGTTTGCGTTATTTACATAGCCGGCATAGAGCTTCAAATGTTCTTCATTTGTCTTTGCTGAAATTCCCTTAAGTTCTGGAATAACAAAAGCTTTTTGTTCAAATTTTTTCATATTCTGTATTAATTATTAACGATTGTTTGGTAAGTATATCATAGCTCTAGACGCTTGATTTTATCTAAATTAGGTCTAGTATTTGATTTTGTATGCACCTCGTCAATCCTCCTCATTCGTTCTGCAATAAATGCAGGACTTTCTTCGGGTGGTCTATCATTGTCTTATCAATGATTTTCACCTGTTTTCTTACCACTTACTCTATCAAGGATTTCCTTAGGGAAGGAGAAGGGCCTTTTAGAACAGTGTTTTTGTTCTTTCTTGTATCATCATTAATTTTACTCAGGTATGCGTGGGTGATTAAAAATGAATGGCCCCGAAACCCTTCTCTTGCTTACCTAGACCGCACTGCTTGTTGGACCGGATTCGTGGTTTGTGGATTATTTTGGAGTCTTGCTGCCTATTTAAAAATAACTGAAATACCTTGATCTCAAGCTATTATCATAAGTTTTTTGCTCATAGGGCTGTCATTTAGTTCAATGTTGCTTTACCTAGCTTTTATTTTTTTGGTGGCTTGGCGAACTCGTTCTTTCACTTGCTTTTTGTTACAGAAGCTGGTTTCGTAAAACCGACTGCTCCTCGATACCCCTGGTTCGTCCCGGGGTATTTTTTTTATTTCAAAATGAAGTCATGCTACAATTTCTTCAATGTCATTCATTAAGAGAAATTATCATCTGATTTTTCTTTTTATTCTTATCTCTATTTTCGGCTTTCTTTCATATTCTCTCTGGCAAGCCTATCACCCTACGGTAAAGGTATCATTTCTTGATATTGGACAAGGTGATGCGATATTCATCGAAGCTCCAAATGGTAATCAAATGCTTGTCGATGGCGGGCCACCGACTGGCGCACTACTACGAAGGCTTGGTGAAGTGATGCCCTGGAACGATAGATTCATTGATGTTGTTATTGCTACACATCCCGACCAAGATCATGTAGGAGGACTACCCGAACTTCTTGATAGATATAAAGTCGGTGTCGTGTTTGAACCAGGATCAAGTGCAGATACCGGCGTGTATCAAGAATTAGAAAAAAAGATTGAAGAACAGAATATTAAAAAGATTATTGCTCGTAGAGGAATGAGAATAAATCTGGGTGATGGGGCAGTGTTTGATATTCTTTTTCCGATACGTGATGTTTCATTTCTTGAAACAAATACTTCATCTATTGTGGGGAGATTTGCGTATGGTTCTACTACAGTAATGTTTACCGGAGATTCACCAGAATCAGTCGAAAATGCTCTTGTGTTACTTGATAAAAAGCTTGCTGTGTCAGGGCTCGAAAGTGATATTTTGAAGGCGGGACATCATGGTTCACGCACTTCATCCGGTGAATTATTTGTAAGACAAGTGGACCCTGATATCGCAATTCTCTCAGTGGGTAAGAATAATCGCTACGGTCATCCAAATAAAGAGGTGGTTGATAGATTTAATAATTTAGGTATAGAAATGATTCGTACTGACGAAGAAGAAACTATTACTTTTGTAAGTGATGGTAGGAATTTTGTGAGGAAATAAAAAACCTCGCCGAAGCGAGGTGGGGTTTAGGATGGTGTGTAGATGTATTCACTCCTGCATCTGTATTGCCCATCGGTATCAAGGGTAACAGTCGCTGAGATTACCTTACCTTCACGCAATGTCCGCAAGAGTAGTGCGGGAAGACGAAGTTCTTTGTCAGCAGAAGGCATTTCGTCATTTGGAAGATTGGTAACGTTAAACCATTGTGTTTCAGAAAATTCACGGCTACTTGCAGCTATTCGACCTTGCCATTCTCGGCAGAAGAAACAATGAACTTCCACGTGTGATAAGTGGTTGTTGTTGTAAGTGATAATTCCTGCCAACCTTGTTTGTTTCCGGTTGGGGGTTATCCCGAGTTCTTCTTTTAGTTCTCGGATAATACAACCAAATATTGTTTTATCTTGTGATTTATCCAATCCCCCTCCTGCGCCGTTCCATTTGTTTGCAAGGTGAAGCTTTGTTGCTTTCGGTGTCGGATTTTTCTTGATAAGAAGGATTTCGGTAGTAGTCTTTCCATCAATCTCTCTTTCTCTCATTAAATAGCAGAGAGTGGCTATGATTTTGTTTGGTGAGTTCATTCTTTCCTCACTCTACTCTTCTTACCTATTTCGTCAATAAAAAACTCCAACTTCCTTTTGAGGGGTTGTTGGAGTCGTGTTAATTTTAGAAACGCCTTGTGTGGCGGTTTTTCCGTAATTGCTGAGATGCAAGAGCTCTACCCTTGCATATAGCATTTTTTGGACCTCTTTTTGATTTCGGTTTTGTGTTCAAATGCGGTGGTGTAGACGTCTTTACTGTCTCAACACCTTTTAGTAACAGTAAGGCGTCAGGAATAAAGGTTTTTACTTGTGGTCCTTGTTGTAGGGCACATTGAAACAATGCAGCACCGGCAATAAGATGAAAAGAGACGGGTCTGTGGATTCTTAAAGAGCTCATGGGAAAGTATTTATAATACCCATAAAACCCATTTATGCAACAAAAAACCACTCTTTCGAGTGGTTTTTTGAAACTTGATTAGATCAATCCTGCTTTCTTGAGTGTAGCAAATGCACCGTTCTTGTTGATGGTTTTGATACCACGAGCAGTCAAGGTAAGTCGAATACTCTTTTTGAGTTCAGGAATATAGATCTTCTTTGATTGGAAGTTAGGGTATTTGCGAACTTTACCAGTAGGGTTGTACTGAGTTGCACGAGTTCGGTTTGAATAACCGCCTCCCATAATTGATGTTTTCTTTGTAATTGGACAAACTTTTGCCATAAAAAAGTATATTAACGAATGCAGGTTATCCTATCACATCACTTTAAATTAGGCAAACTTAATAATAGTAGTTAGTAGTTGGTAGCTAGTAGTTAGGGCAAGCAAACCTTTGTTTTTATGGGTGGAATAAGCTTTTTAATCTAAAAGTAAGCTATGAGCCATTCGCCATAAGCGCTTTATTTTGTATAATGACCCCGTGGAAATCAATTCAATCTTTTATTTCATAGTACTTATAATGTCTATTGTGATTCATGAGGTTTCTCATGGATATGCCGCGCTTTGGCTTGGTGACAAAACGGCTCTTTATGAAGGGAGACTTACTCTAAATCCTATTAAGCATATTGATATTTTCGGTTCTCTTATTGTTCCTTTTATATCAATTACTCTTGGTGGAATTGTATTTGGTTGGGCAAAACCAGTACCGTTCAATCCTTACAACTTCACAAAGATGAAGGCAAAAGGTGAAGCTTTTGTTGCATTTGCTGGTCCTTTGTCCAATATCCTGCTTGCTTTTATCTTCGGACTCTATATTCGATTTGCCGGTCTCGATCCTGCTTCACCGGCATTCCAGATCTCTGCTATGATTGTTTTCACTAACTTAATACTTGCGCTTTTTAACCTTATGCCGATTCCACCGCTTGATGGATCTAAGATTTTGGGGGTTATATTACCACCCCGATATCAATTTATTCGCCAAAAGATAGAAAGCTTTGGTTTTGTGGCGGTTATTCTTTTTTCATTGCTTTTGTGGCAATTTGTAACACCTGTTATTGATATTCTATTTAAGGTGTTTACGGGGTATGGTATGTAAAAGAGGATGTTTGGGCTTTTATCCATTGACAGGAGTGGTATTTACGTGTAATTTGTTTAACGTAAGTTCTTTCTTAAATCGACCTCCTTCTCTCTTCCGAATTCCATCGGGTGCAGAGAAGGGGTCTTTTTATTTGAAACAAATAATTTAAGATAAAAATTAAGACTATCAGTAAAAATAGCTTTGTTTTAAGCCGTTTTATAAGTTTTCTCAAAAGAATCTGGAAAAAAGCTTGACTTATTTTTTATATGTGCTATTATGGTAAATGTACTACCGGTGTTAAGTTAAACGACACCCTCAGTATTGAGCCACTAAGAATTATAGTTTTACTTCTTGGCAATATGCAACAAACTAGTTCGCCATATAGGGTTCATGTCCCCTCAGAACATGGCGATCGATTGATGACATTAACAAGTCTAAGAAAGGAGAGAGTTGCTGTCAGAAGTTTAACTTGCGCAGTAATAAAAGACCTTTCAAGGGTTCTTCTGGACCCTGTCATTCTTATGGCAAAAGAGTACCGTGTACTCTAAAATACATCGTTCCGATCTCTGTCGATGTGTGTCCCCGGCGTCTGATAAGGCGTTCGGGGACTTTCTTTTTGTATTTTTCTTGCCAAATCCTTATTTTATAGTAGTATAAATCCCGCACCTCTAGACAGTAGTTTAGAGTCTGTTTTTATTAGAGGAGTAGGTGAGTAATGGATTGTTGCTTTCTCATAGCTTCAATTCGTGAAGTTCACGCTATTCCATTGTTATAAAGCTAAATAATGCCAACAATCAATCAGCTTGTTAAACGCGCTCGTCATACGACAAAGCGTAAGTCAAAGTCACAAGCTCTTACAAAGAGCTTCAACGTGCTTACCAATAAGCCACGTTATTTTTATTCACCATTTAAGCGTGGTGTATGTATTAAAGTTACTACCAAGACTCCAAAGAAGCCTAACTCAGCGATTCGAAAGATTGCTCGTGTTCGACTTTCAAACGGAATGGAAGTTACTGCATATATTCCAGGTATGGGTCACAATCTTCAGGAACACTCAGTGGTGCTCCTTCGAGGAGGACGTGTTAAGGACGTAGGTCTTCGATATTCTGTGGTTCGAGGAGTTCTCGACGCAGCAGGAGTAGAGAAGCGAGGAAAGGGTCGAAGTCAATACGGTACTAAGCGACCAAAGAAGGCTAAATAATTTAATAGCAAATAGCCTATAGTCTATCGCTTATCGCCAGAAGATTCATTTTCTGCCATAAGCCATAAGCCACTAGCTATAAGCTCTCAATACTACTATGCGAAGAAAAATAAATATTAAGAAACCAGTACTTGAAGATATCAAGTTCAATTCAGACAAGGTTGCAAAATTCATCAACTACATTATGTACGATGGTAAGAAAAACACCGCTCGTGCTGCTATGTATGAATGTTTTGAAATTATTAAGGTAAAAGCAAATACTGAGAATCCTCTCGAAGTTTTTGAAACCGCTCTTAAAAACACTGCTCCGAACGTAGAAGTACGATCACGACGAGTGGGAGGTGCTAACTACCAGGTACCAGTAGAGGTACGACCAGAACGACGTAATGCACTTTCAATGAAGTGGATTATTGAAGCCGCTCGAAGTAAGAAGGGTGCAGGTATTGCTTCAAAACTAGCAGATGAAATCATTGCTGCATCAAAGAACGAAGGTGAAGCAGTAAGAAAGCGAGAAAATACACACAAGATGGCAGAAGCCAACAAGGCCTTTGCTCACTTCGCTTGGTAAAAAATCTTTAATTTTGGAGAATTTCTGCGTTGCTGGCTCCGCTTGCTCCCGCAAAGTACTATTCGTACATTTTGGTCGCAATGCTCGCTATCGCCTTGAACTTCTCTCAAAATAAAAGATTTTTGAATGCTGGTTTTGATTCTCATCAAAACTCTTAAGAGTATCCGTGATATAATTCTCAAACATTTAAAATTAATTATTTATGAATAGAGACTATCCATTAGACAAAGTTCGAAACTTCGGAGTTATTGCTCACATTGACGCAGGTAAGACCACTACCTCAGAGCGTATCCTTTACTACACTGGTATGATCCACAAGATCGGAGAAGTGCACGAAGGAGAAACTACTACTGACTGGATGGAACAAGAGCGAGAGCGAGGTATCACTATTACCGCCGCTGCTATTACTTGTTTCTGGAACCCTACCTACATGCCAAAGGGTGATAATTCAATGACTCACCGCTTCAACGTTATTGACACTCCTGGACACATCGACTTTACCGTAGAAGTAAAGCGATCACTTCGTGTGCTCGACGGTGCGGTTGTGGTATTTGACGGTGTGGCTGGAGTAGAACCTCAGTCAGAAACTAACTGGCGTTATGCTGACGAATCTCTTGTGCCTCGAATCTGTTTCATCAACAAGATGGACCGAATGGGTGCATCATTTGAAAAGTCATACAAGTCTATCCTTGAGCGATTGAACAAGAACGCAGTTCGAATTCAGCTTCCTATGGGATCTGAAGAAAACTTCTCAGGTGTTATCGACCTTATCAAAATGAAGGCGTATAACTTCGAAGGAGAAATGGGTATCAATGTTATCGAAAAAGAAATTCCAGCAGAATTCTTGGATGATGCTAAGAAGTATCGCGCAGAACTTGTTGAAAAGGTTGCAGAAACCGATGACAAGATGATGAATGACTACCTTGAAGGTAAGGAATTTGATATTCCAACTATCAAGGCCGCTCTTCGAAAAGCTGTGCTTTCATGTAAGATTTTCCCAGTTATGACTGGTACTGCTCTTAAGAATAAGGGTGTTCAGCTTGTGCTCGACGCTGTTATCGACTACCTTCCATCACCACTCGATATTCCACCAGTTAAAGGAATTAATCCTGATACAGGTGCTGAAGTTCTTAGACATGCTGATGATAAGGAACCTTTCTCAGCACTTGCATTTAAGCTCCAAAACGATCCATTCGTAGGTCAGCTTACCTTCTTCCGTGTGTACTCAGGTACTATCGAAGCTGGTTCATATATTTACAATGCAACTACCGGTAAAAAAGAGCGACTTTCACGAATCGTTCGACTTCAGGCAAACAAACGAGAAGAAGTACAGAAGGTGTACGCAGGAGAAATTGCTGCAGCTGTAGGACTCAAAGAAGCCCTTACTTCACACACACTTTGTGATGAAGCGAATCCAATCATTCTTGAAGTTATCAAGTTCATGGAACCAGTTATCTCTCTTCGAATTGAGCCTAAGACTAAGGCTGATCAGGAAAAGATGGGTGGTGCACTTCGAAAACTTGCTAACGAAGATCCTACTTTCCACATCACTTCAAACCCAGAAACAGGTGAGACCCTCATCGCAGGTATGGGTGAACTTCACCTTGAAATCATGGTTGATCGTATGAAGCGAGAGTTTGGAGTAGAGGCAAACGTAGGTAAGCCACAGGTAGCATACCGAGAAACTATTTTGAATACTGCTGAAGCAGATCATAAGTATGTAAAGCAGACCGGAGGTAAGGGTCAATACGGACACGTACGTATTACTCTTAAGCCTTTAGAGAAGCTTGTTGAAGGCGAGAAGGTTCCAAAGAATGTTAATCGATATGACGACTTCGAGTTTATCAACTCAATTAAGGGAGGTGTGATTCCAAACGAATTCATTCCAGCCGTTGAGAAGGGTGTTCACGAAGCTATGGATCGAGGTATTGTTGCTGGATACAAGATGGTGAATGTATCTTGTGAACTTACTTTCGGATCATATCACGATGTGGACTCATCAGAAATTGCATACAAGATTGCTGCATCTATGGCATTCCAAGACGCGGCAAAGCGAGCAAAGCCTGTTATTCTTGAGCCTATTATGAAGGTAGAAGTACTTGCTCCTGAAAAGTTTATGGGAGATATTACAGGATCTATCGCATCAAAGCGAGGTCTTATCGAAGGAACTTCTATGCGAGGACAAGCTCAGGTTATTTCAGCAAAGGTTCCTCTTTCTGAAATGTTTGGTTACACAACTGCACTTCGATCTATGACTTCAGGTCAGGGTAGTGCGACTATGGAATTTGATCACTATGAAGTGGTTCCTCCAAACGTAGAGAAGGAAATTGTTGAGTCACGAAAGTAAACTTACAACGGGTAACCTACGGCTCACAACTAAAGAAAAGCCGGCACGCTTCGCGTGCCGGCTTTTTGTTTGTGTTCTGTGCTTTATTGCAAATGCAGTCTGGGGGAGTAGTATTAAGTGATAATTGTAAATAATAATTATGAAGAAATTTTTTATTACCGCATTGATGGTATTTGTATCTTTAATAAGCGCTGCACCTACAAATGCTCAGTCAATGAGTCTTTTGGATCTTATTGATACCTTAGTAAAAGCAGGTATTATATCTCCTGATAAAGCCCTTGTTGTAAAAGCAAAGATCGAAAAAGATTTTGGCCCTTTGACTCCTGTTGATCAAGGTGGCGTCTTTACTCAAGACTTAACTTGGGGCTCTCAAAATACTCAAGTTTCTCTGCTTCAGCAAAAACTCGGTGTTCCTGTTACTGGTATTTTCAAAACAGAGACCTTGATCGCTGTTAAGAATTTTCAGAAAGAGAATGGTTTGCCTGCAAGTGGATATGTTGGTCGTTTTACACGTGCCAAACTAAATAGTATGAGTGCGATTATTCCAACCCTTACGGGAAAGATGGCTGTATATAAATCATCAACACTTAACCCAACTTTGCACTCCGGAGATATGTTGGCAAATCTCTTTTCTGTTAATATAAAAGCCGAGTTATCAGATGTCTCTATTCAACGAATGAAGCTCAATTTTGGACCGTCTTCTTCGGCTATTTATAAACAATTTAGTACCATTTATATTACCAATAGTGAAGGTGCGATTCTTTCCCAGGTTGATGTGAACAACACTACTTTGTCTAAAGAAAATGGAAATTATTATCTAACTCTCGGAGGTTTTTCTTATCTTGTTCCGAAAAATATAAGTAAAGACCTTAGTATAAAGGCAAATATTTATTCATCGCTTACTGATATGTCAACCCGAACTGTTTCAATTGATGTTGATGGCATACAAGGTCAAGATTCGTTTGGTTTCAGTCGATACGCACCAACAGCTAGAATTACTCAGGATATCACTTTTGCGAATTAAGCCGAAAGCCCCTGTTATTTCTTCTGTTTCACTAATTTCAAATCGAACAATTGATGAATACTTTTTTCAATTTATTGTCTCGGAAATTCTTCTAGTAACTCATCTGAATAATAGAACTCTGCACCAAAAGTTCCGAAGCTGTAGGGAACATTTTCAATCTCTATGAACGCACCACCCGCTTTTGGATCAGTTTTTGGTTTTGAGTGTTTAAAACCAATATTGAAAAGCGTTGTAAGTATTTCTGGTCTTTTACTTATATCAAAACCTTGTTTTGTCCACTGTTCTTGGATTTGTCGTAGATAAAGTCCTGTATAAAGATATGAGTAGTAACGACTTTTATTGTCTGTAAGTCTTTCAAATCTTTCCTTATCTTTGTTTTCTGTTTGAAAATCAAGTAATTTTTCTGTACTTGTTCCGATGTAGAAAGGTGAACTTGTTGCTCGGAGATTGTTTTCAATTATCTTCGCTGTTTCTTCTTTCATCCCTGTTACACCCCAAGAAAATTGTGTTTGATTGCCGAGTATTTTGAGAGGGGAGAATACGGCTTTGAATATTTCACGCTCGGAATAAAAGAGTCTCATTTGTTCAACAACAAGCTGGGTGATAATCATTCGCTCAGGCACTCCTGCTATATCTGATGCCTTTTTTATATCAATACGGTCTTTAAGAATAGCGCTTTTAATTGTGTTCCACTCTTCTGTTTTGGTCCACGCAGGTGTGTGATTATTGAGAAAGTGTGAACGCTGATCATCAATTACGCCGGAAGTGTTTGTGAATCCGAATTTGATTGCAAAAAAACCGCCAGTAAGTACAAGTCCTATCAGTGCAAAAGTGTAGAGAAGAATTGTGTGAGTACGAACCAAAACTTTTTTCATGAATTCATCTAAAATAGCACGATTGAATTATTTTTGAATCTAGGAAAAGAGCGAGGTGTGTTGTGGGATATAAAAAATGCCAGTGCTTTTGGGTAAAAGCACTGGCCAGATCCTTTCTTGGGGATCTTCGATCTCCATCTAGAGTGATGGTCTGGGAGCGGTAAGAAACTCTCTGTAAACTTCCTTCGTACTCTGAAGGTCTTTCGCTTGACCCTGTCAGCTTGCACCGGTCAAACCATGGCAAAGGACCACACAATTCGTTTACTTATTAAGTTTCCTACATTTATTATTATACACCTGTTACGTATGAAAGTCAATAATACTTTATTCACGAGATTCTGTGTTTATGGGTTATTATGGAGAGCATGAAAAAACGCGATGCTTTTATTATTCAGATGATTATTGGACTACTTGGCTTGGGGTATGTTGCAGGTGCTACTTATATAGTTTCTTCCTACGAATCAGGTTTTGCTGTAAGTAATAATACTGCTAATCAAGTACTTGCTTCTGATAATCAATTTGAAAATCCTGTTCCTGTTATAACTGCAATGACTCCAGGGTCTGGCCCAATTGGAACCATTATTGAACTTCGAGGTGAAAACTTGGCTGGTTTTGAGGGGGATTTGGATGCGTATATTGAAAACAAGAAAGGGGAGAAAGGTTTTTTGCCTGGTATTGGCTCAGTTCCACCTAAAGACGGTGTGGTAAGAGTAAAGATTGAGAGCAAGGTGTGTAAAAAGAATAATACGTATTCAGGACTTTCGTGTGACTCATATATGTCTATAGGCCCAGGTCTTTATCGGGTGTATGTATTGCCGTGGGGTGTAAAAAGTAACGAAATGACGTTCGCTGTCACAAAGTAGGTATGAACTGTGTTGTAAAGGGCGGAATTTTTGCGAAGCAAAAATTCCGC
>JACCDZ010512207.1_pt1 | contig 13121 bp, 14 predicted proteins | sample 7449551 | NCBI WGS metagenome assembly JACCDZ01 (sample SAMN15323452, study PRJNA562643) | freshwater metagenome | isolation source: river surface water | place: USA:Blue River Watershed | collected 2017-08-18
ATCGCACCTTCGTGTGCCACACCCTCAATCAGTGGGGTTACCCAGCCAAAGATCGCTCTGGTCGTCTGGACGCGATTGAAGAACCGAATCTCGGCCGACTGATGCAAAAGATCGCCGGCCCTGCCCGGCCTGCGACCGAGCGTCTCGACTTTGCGCGGCCACCCGCGACTACCGACGAGCCCGCCCAACCCAATCCGCTATCCACTATTTCTTTTCAGGAGTCCTGATCATGACTTTTTTCGATTTCAATTCTGCTGCCGAGCAAGCTAACTACGATCTCATTCCCAAGGGCACCATTGCACGCGTTCGCATGACCATCAAACCAGGTGGCTATGACGATGCCTCTCAAGGGTGGACTGGCGGCTTTGCAACCTGCAGCCAGACAACCGGCTCGGTGTATCTGAACTGTGAATTCGTAGTACTCGATGGTCCTTTCGCTCGCCGCAAGATGTGGTCACTCATTGGTCTCTACAGCGCCAAAGGTGCCGAGTGGACCAATATGGGACGTACTTTCATCAAAGCCATCCTCAATTCTGCGCGTGGCATTAATCCGAGCGACAACAGTCCAGCTGCACAGAATGCTCGCCGCATCAGCGGATTCGCTGATCTGGAAGGCATCGAATTCATTGGCAAGGTCGACTGGGATAAGGATCAGAACGGTCAGGACAAGTGCGTCATTAAATCCGCCATTACTGCGGAACATAAAGACTATGCCGCCTACGTGAACGGCTCAGCACCCTCTGTATCCCCAGCGCCAGGAACACCGACTGTCAATGCCTATGCACAGGCGACCGGACGCTCGCCGGTTCCGGGTCGCCCCAGCTGGGCGCAGTAAGGGAGAGCAACCATGATCCTTCGCCCCCGCCAAACGATGCTTGTGCAGAGGACCCTTGCGGCTCTCGGCAAGCATGGCAATACCCTGGCCGTTGCACCAACTGGATCGGGCAAGACCATCATGCTGTCGGCTGTGGCCGGCAGTCTGTTGGCTGAGCCCGATGCCAAGGCCTGCATTCTGGCTCACCGCACTGAGCTGACTGGTCAAAATCGCGCCAAGTTCGAACGCGTCAATCCAGGCCTAAAGACGTCGGTCTATGACGCCAATGAAAAATCCTGGGATGGGCACGCCACATTCGCGATGGTGCAGACACTATCGCGTAAAGCTAATCTGGATAAGATGCCAACGCTGGACCTGTTGGTAATCGATGAGGCGCACCATGCTGTCTCGCCCAGCTACCGCGAAGTCATCGATCAGGTGCTGGTGAAAAATCCCAAGGCTGCAATCTGCGGCCTGACTGCCACCCCAAACCGAGGCGACGGCAAGGGACTGCGCGAAGTGTTCAGCAACCTGGCCGACCAGATCACACTGGGTGAGATGATCGCCAGCGGTCATCTGGTGCCGCCTAGAACTTATGTGATCGATGTCGGCACGCAGGAAGCGCTGAGCAAGGTGCGCCGCACTGCGATCGACTTCGACATGAACGAAGTCGCCTCCATCCTTAACAAGACACTGATTACCGATTCCGTTATTAGTAACTGGAAGGCTAAAGCGATTGATCGCAAGACCATCGTGTTTTGCTCAACGGTCGAGCATGCCACCGATGTGTGTAGTGCCTTCAATCAGGCTGGCGTTCATGCCGTATTAATTCATGGCGAATTGCTTGATGCCGAACGCAAACAACGACTGGCAGCGTTTGAAAATGGTGATGCCCAGGTGGTGGTTAACGTCGCTGTGCTCACTGAAGGCTACGATTACACGCCAACGTCCTGCGTGGTTCTGCTGCGCCCGAGTTCCTACAAATCTACTTTCATTCAGATGGTGGGCCGCGGACTGCGTACCGTCGATCCGCATGAATTTCCCGGAGTACTGAAGAGCGATTGCATAGTCCTGGACTTCGGCACAGCCAGCCTGATGCATGGAGCACTGGAGCAAGAAGTTAATTTCGACGGTCACAACCGCGATGGTGATGCGCCCACAAAGGATTGCCCAGAGTGCCGCGCTATCGTGCCGCTATCCGTGAGGGCATGCCCGTTTTGCGACCATATGTGGGAGCGCTTGGAAGACCCCGATTGCGACGTCCTCGATAAGTTCATCATGAGCGAGATTGATCTGCTCAGCAGTTCGAACTTTCGCTGGTGTGATCTCTTCGGTAGCGACGATGCACTGATGGCTACGGGCTTCAATGCTTGGGGTGGCATCTTTTTCATGAACGCTCGATGGCACGCATTGGGTGGCGGCAAGGGACTCAACACGCGTTTACTGGCCATTGGTGAGCGCACCATCTGCATGGCCAAAGCTAACGACTGGTTAAACGATAACGAGTCTGAGGACTCTGCTTACAAAACCCGTCGCTGGCTAAACGAAGCACCCACGCCTAAACAGTTGCAATACCTGCCTGCTGAACTACGTACGGACTTCGGTCTGACACGTTACCAGGCTTCAGCGCTACTGTCCTTTCGCTTCAACCGCCATGCGATTGTCCGACTGGTCAATGCGGCCAATGACGCGCAGTCCCATCAATCGATGGAGGCGGCGTGACATGCGCAATATGCCACCGCAAGGCCAAAGGATACGGCTGGTTCAACGCGCACGTACCCCGCACAGATCCCTCGCGCTACAACGACAAGTGGGTGTTCTGCTCCCGTCGATGTCAGTCAGCGTTCTGCAACCTAATGACGAAAACGGAGGGAAAAATGATTGATCCCAGTGACATGGAAATCGCGGCAATGCAGTCGTGCCTAGTGCCGCTAGGCCAGTACGTCAGCGCAATTGGTATGCAAAAGCCACTGGCCGACTACACCCGGGAAGAAGTGCTCTCGCTTATCGACGTAGTCGTGACCGTCTATCAAGATCGCATGATTGAGGAACACGAACGTATGACAGCCCATGACTGCCTATCTCTTGATCCCCATCTTACATCTCCAGCCGCAACGCGGCAGCAAGGACGGACATGATGCTGGACTTTAATCATCGTTCGACATTTCATGAGCAGGTCAGCGAACTCATTGACGGTGCGCTGGCATTGGAGCGTGATGCGCAAACTCCACGTGATTATTTAGGAGCGTCCCGTCTAGGCGTGACTTGCGAGCGCGCGCTTCAATATGAGTACACCCGCACACCGACAGATCCGGGACGTGAATTTTCAGGGCGTGTATTGCGCATCTTCGAGGTCGGCCACGTGCTGGAAGATTTAGCCATTCGTTGGCTCCGCTTGATCGGCGTTGATCTCTACACTCACAAGCCACAAGGCGGTCAGTTCGGCTTCTCGGTAGCAGGTGGTCGCATCAAGGGACACGTCGACGGTATCGTGAATGGCGGCCCAGCGAGTCTAGGTATGCGCTACCCGGCACTCTGGGAATGCAAAACCATGAACGACAAGTCCTGGCGGGATACGGTAAAAAACGGCGTCACCAAGTCCAAGCCGGTCTACGCGGCGCAGATGGCAATCTACCAGGCGTATATGGAAACCAGCATTCCGGGAATCTCGCAAAACCCGGCGCTCTTCACCGCCATCAATAAAGATAGTCAGGAACTTTGGTTCGAGTTGGTGCCATTCGATGGTGGTCTGGCACAGCGCATGTCAGACCGAGCGGTTCGCATCATCACTGCTACGGATGCGGGCGAAGTGTTGCCGCGATTCTCGACGACACCAACCCACTTCGAATGTCGGTTCTGCTCTTGGCATGAACGCTGCTGGGGCGGGTCTTGATGCATGAGTCTAATTACTTTGACTTCAACGACGCAGCAGATGGACCAACCGGGACAGTAGATGACGTCGAGGGACTACGCCAAGCACTGACTGATCGGCTCGAGTCTGTGCTGCTCTTTCTATTCCCCGAGGGTCGAATTCGCGGCGGTAAGTTCTACGTGGGTGACATCGATGGCTCACCCGGCAAGAGTCTGGTCGTAGAAATGACGGGACCACGGCGCGGCCTGTGGTTCGACTTCGCCGCTGAAATGGGTGGCGACGTCTTTGATGCCTGGGCGCTGTCGCGCAACCTGTCTGTCAAGACTGACTTCCCACGTATTCTCAGCGAAGTGCGGCAGTGGTGTGGCATGGCACCTCCCAAGATCAAAAGCGCCATTCGTGACTTACGCCCACAGCCGGTTGATGAACTCGGCCCCTACACGGCCACCTGGGACTATCAGACTACCGATGGCACGTTGATAGCCCGGGTGTACCGCTACGACCCTGAACCTGGACACAAGGAATTCAGACCGTGGGATGTGCGCGCCCGGATGTGGCGGGCACCCGACCCTCGACCACTCTACAACCAGCCAGCCATGGTCACGGCCAGACAAATCGTTCTGGTCGAAGGAGAAAAATGCGCCCAGGCCTTAATTAATAACGGCATCGTGGCCACAACCGCGATGAACGGCGCCAAGGCACCCATCGACAAAACCGACTGGACGCCGCTCAGAGGCAAAGATGTGCTGATCTGGCCCGACCGGGATGCCCCGGGCTGGGACTACGCTGAGGTCGCTGCCAAGGCATGTGCAGCCGTGTGCCGATCGGTATCTATTGTGATTCCGCCGGAATCGAAGCCACAAAAATGGGACGCCGCCGACGCCGTGGAAGAAGGCTTCGACTGCCAAGCTTTTCTTCAGAACGGTGAGCGTATCAGCATCAAAACAAGTGCGGCTGCCCTGCCCACTTACTCGATGGGCGAAATTTTGGATGACACCACGCCCTTGCCTGCTGATCTTGTCTCCAACCGTATCATCACTCCTGGTGGTATCACCGTGTTTGGCGGCGCGCCTAAGGTTGGTAAAAGCGACTTCCTGCTGTCATGGCTTGCCCACATGGCAGCGGGTTTGCCGTTTCTGGATATGGTGCCGGCGCGGCCGCTGAAGATCTTCTACCTCCAGGCAGAAGTGCAGTACCCGTATCTCAAAGAGCGAATCAAAAACATCCATCTACCCAAAGCTGCATTGCATCTGGCGCGCTGCAATCTGATCGTCACACCGCAGCTGCATCTGGTGCTCAATGAAGATGGACTAGAACAACTGATTCAAACAATCGGCAGCGAATTTGATGGCGAGACCTCCGACATCATCGCGATTGATCCGATCCGCAATGTGTTCGATGGCGGCAGCGCCGGTGGTGAGAACGACAACGACGCAATGATGTTTTTTCTTACCCGTCGCGTGACCAAACTTCACCGCGCAATCAACCCGGACGCAGGCGTGATTCTGGTCCATCACACCAAGAAAATCACCAAGCGTCAATTCGAAGAAGATCCCTTTCAGGCATTCGCTGGCGCAAGCAGTCTGCGCGGCTTTTATTCATCAAGCCTGATGCTGTACCGACCGGATGAAACGACCACAGTACGCCAGCTGATCTTCGAGTTGCGCAACGGTCCCGGTCTGCCCATTCGCTACGTCGACAAGATTGATGCGAAGTGGGAAATCGTTAATGCCAGTGAGCGCCTAGTCTTAAAAGAATATGGCCAGCGGCTTGATGCCGAACGACTACGTAAGCTCGATGTGATCTTGCAGATCCTGATTGATGAAGCGCTCAAGGGACACTGCTACAGCGCAAACCAGTTTGCCGAAACATTCGAAGGCCGCGCGGGTCTGGGCGGCGAGCGCACGATCCGTGAACGCCTCTCAGCCTTGGCCACCCAGGGCTATATCAAATATTTTCGCAACGCTACCGACTACGGACTGCCTTCCATCGGCCGCTCCAAGTTTGGCTACCTGTGCGTTGAAGGCATGGTGCTAAACCTGCCCAAAAGCGATCCGGATCCCGACACTGGTGAGATCACGCTGGTGTCGCTGCGTGTCCTGCCCACCCACTACAAATGCTCGCTCTCTGGTGCCGCTATGCCTGTTGAGAATCCAGAAGTGTGGGTTTACCCCGAAAACAGCAATGACCCACAGGAGTCCGAATGAACACGATTTGCCAAGATAGAGACATCATGCCAAATGCATTAGCGTGCGCTGGTATTCGTTTGCAAAAACACGCATGCGCTCTCATGCGCATCGCTTCGGAAAAAGCTCGCTTCAAACCGCATCTGCACGATGTGACACGCATCGACACGCAAGCCCAAGTTGGCAAAAAAAGGGCCGGAAGTTGGCAGAGTTTTGCCAACTGGATTTCGTCGGCAAACTGTTGCCAACATAATCTATTGGATAATCAACGACTTAGTGATTTTCCTGTTCAGTTGGCAGTCGGCAGTTGGCAATATTTGCCAACTGAACCAAGTACTTGTTTTCATTCAGTTTCACCCGCTTCCGAAGTTGGCGAAATCTCCCCCTCCTACTACGTAGGAGAGGGGGCTGATGCCCTCTCTCCGTTACGTAGGGAGATGACTCAGTTGATTAATCCGGTGACAGCATCGCGCACCGTTGTGCTGGCAATCGACTTGGGTACCACCACCGGTTGGGCAATGCGAACCATGGAAGGACAGCTCACGCATGGGTTCACTAGCTTTCGGCCGAGCCGGTACGAAGGCGGTGGCATGCGCTACCTGCGCTTTAAGCGCTGGCTCAGTGAGATACGCCATTTGGCCAGCGACATCCACAGCGTGTACTTCGAAGAAGTGCGCCGGCACGCCGGCGTTGATGCTGCCCATGTCTACGGCGGTCTGTTGGCAACCCTGACATCCTGGTGCGAACACCACAACATTCCGTATCAAGGCGTACCGGTCGGGACGATCAAGCGGCACGCCACCGGTAAAGGCAATGCCAGCAAAACAGAGGTCATCGATGCCATGCGTTCTCTCGGTCATCAGGTCACCGATGACAACGAGGCAGATGCGCTGGCATTGCTGCACTGGGCTTTAGATACGCAGGAGGGGTGAGATGAACGGATCAACATTGACATGGACAAACGATGACGTCACCGACTGGCTCATCGAGGCAGCCCATACTGCCCACCGACTGCCACCAGTTCGCGTTCAGGGTTACTTCAACGTCTGGCCTGCGTTTGTACGAACAGACTATGAGCGCATGGCCAGCGATGACTCACCGGCCTATCGCTTCCCACCCTCGCCCGCTGAAATCGAACGGATGCTAGTCGTTATGCAGTGGATGCAGTGTCTGGCAGTCGAGCAGCGCAAACTGGTCTGGATGCGGGCTGAACGCTGGCGCTGGCACGAGATCGGCAAGCGCTTCGGCGTGGCTCCCCGGACTGCACAACGCCGTTGGGAAACTGCAATTGGTCTAGTCACAGCCCATCTCTCGCACAGAGATCGATAGACGTCTCTAACTGTTGATCATGAATACCAAACGGTGAAAACAGATGCGGATAAAACGCCGATTTCAAGATGTCGCGTTTTGCTGAAATTCGCGATACATTTTAGCTACCGTCGCAAGAGATACGCCTGCGACCCCATCTCTACACTGACCCGCCCGGTGGCAACGCCCGGCGGGTTTTTCATTTCCGCTTACATGAATCCCATTCACATCGAATACCGTCCGATCGATTCACTGATTCCCTACGCGCGCAATGCCAAGCAGCATCCTGATGCGCAAGTGGCACAGATTGCGGCAAGCATTCGCGAATTCGGCTGGAGCGCACCGATCCTGGTGGATGGACAAAACAATGTCATCGCCGGCCATGGGCGCCTTCTAGCCGCGCGCAAACTCAATATGACAGAAGTGCCTGTGGTGCCGCTTGAGCATCTGTCTGAGACTCAGCGTCGCGCCTTGATCCTGGCCGACAACAAGATCGGTGAAAACGCCTCCTGGGAAAACGAATTACTCGGCATCGAATTAGCTGAGCTAAAAGATGCTGGCTTTGATCTTGAATTAACAGGCTTCTCCCAAGAAGAATGGGATACGTTAATTGCGGGCGGTGAAAATACGAACGATGGCCTGACCGATGAGGATGCCGTCCCTGAAGTCACTGAAACACCGATCTCTCAGCCAGGCGACATCTGGATCCTTGGCGAGCACAAGGTGATCTGTGGAGACGCCACCAAAGTCGAGCACTACCAGGCGCTGCTGGGTGAAGAACTGGTCGACATGACTTTCACCGATCCGCCTTACAACGTGAACTATGCCAACACGGCCAAAGACAAGATGCGAGGCAAGAGCCGGCCTATCCTGAACGACAACCTGGGTGATGGCTTTGGCGGCTTTCTGATGGAAGCCTGCCACAACATCCTGACTTACACCAAGGGGGCCGTCTACATTGCGATGAGTTCGTCCGAGCTCGATACACTGCAAGCAGCTTTCAGAGCAGCAGGCGGTCGCTGGTCCACCTTCATCATCTGGGCGAAGAATACCTTCACCCTTGGACGGTCCGACTATCAACGGCAGTACGAACCGATCCTCTACGGCTGGCGCGAAGGCATCGATCACTTCTGGTGTGGCGCTCGCGACCAAGGCGATGTCTGGCACGTTAAAAAACCTGCCAAGAACGATCTACATCCGACGATGAAGCCAGTCGAATTAGTTGAGCGGGCAATCCGCAATAGCAGCAAGACGAAAGATCTGGTGCTGGACCCCTTCGGTGGCTCTGGCTCGACCCTGATCGCCTGCGAAAAATCGGGACGCCGCGCCCGCTTGATTGAACTCGATCCGAAGTACGTGGACGTGATCATCAAACGGTGGGAAGAATTTACCGGCCAAAAAGCCACTATGGTCATTCAGCCGGCAGAAGACTAAGCGCGAGCCAGCAATCATTACTGAGCAATTCGGTAGACCCGGCCCTGGTCTGCTTCTTTGATTGAGATGATCTCCAAGCCCAGCTTCTTTTTGAAGGCGCCAGCAAAGGTGCCGCGCACCGTATGCGGCTTCCATCCGGTGGCTTCACAGATCTGCTGGATCGTCGCACCCTCAGAACGCTTCAACATGGCGATTACCTGAGCCTGCTTGGTGTTGTCTCGGGTTCGGGGCTGCTGCACTGACGCTGATTCGATGATCTGATTAATCACTTCAGCAGTAATGGGCGCTTTACACGGCACGCCCAAAGCATCGTAGCCCTCGGCAGCGATGAACCAGTCGTCAGCGATTTGCGTAATCAATGTTCGGTTAATTAAACCATCCAGCACCTTCTGGCGTGCACCGCCCTTGATGTGCTCGGGTAACCACACAATCTTGCCTTCAGTCTGCTGGTGGGCATGGGTCAGGATGGCATGTTGGGTGTCGGTCAGTTCATTGCGCATGATGTCGCTCCTATGGATGCAGTTGATCGGGTTCGTATGAACGCTTCAACACCCAGAGAAGACAAGTGAATTCTCGCGGACTGTTGGTTGATTCCGCTTCTTTTTTGAATAGTGTCGAGGATGCCCCAACGTGCCCCTACCCCTTGCCGATACCCGGGCTGCGGAGCCGTTCTCGACATCCCCGGCTTTTGTCCGAAGCATCGTGTCGCAGTGCACCGTGACTATGGGCGGGCACGCCGAAGCTTTGATACGGAAGTGGGTTTTTATCAGTCCAACGAGTGGCGCCGGGTACGTGCGGCGATATTGCGCGCTGCCCCGTTGTGTGCGGCCTGTGGGGCCCGTGGGCACCTTGTGGCGGCCACGGTGGTGGACCATATCCAGCCAGTTAAGTCGGGTGGCGCTCGGTTTGATCGGGCGAACCTCCAGCCGCTGTGCATCCCTTGCCACAACCGCAAAACGGCAAAGGAAACAGCTGCAAATCGCAAGACCCCCTAGGGGGGTCAAATCTCTACGATGGGCAAGCAAAGATGCGCGCGCCTGCCAAGATTTTTGCGCGTGCAAAATGAAAAACTTTTTTTGGATAACTGATGGCCGGTCGTAAACCCCTACCCGTTGCCGTCAAAAAAATTAAGGGCACGCTGCAAAAGTGCCGCACTAATCCAAACGAACCTCGTCCGCAGGGGCTGTTGGGCGAGCCACCAGAGTACATGTCGGAGATTGCCAAAGAAGCCTGGACCTACGCGATTAATAATGCGCCGCCTGGTTTATTTTCGTCACTAGATGCAGCGGTGCTGGAACGCTGGGCGAATTGTGCGGGCCTCTACCGTGAAGCGCTGGCGAAGATCAATCGCTCAGGTGTCGCCGGAATGATCATCAAAACACCTAGCGGTATATTACGTCGTTCGCCGTTGATGGATGTCATCCGGGATCTGGCGCAGGAGATGAAGGGCTACGAGTCAGAGATGGGATTTACTCCCGCGTCCCGCTCACGTGTGCAAGTGTCGCCGGAGCAGGCATCGCAGGACGACCCCTGGGCTGAAATAGCAGGTTGATCGCAGGAAGATCCGTCAGTGTGCTGTAGCCTCATCCAGCAAAGAACAACGAGGAATCGCGTCGAGCCGCTTACCTAATTCCCGACGCGCGACATGCGTGTCGTGGTGAGACTGTACGGCTAACCACCATCCGTCACTCAGCCCGAAATACCGGCAAAGCAGCAGGTCGGTTTCAGCTGTCACGGCCCTTTTTCCAGAGACGATGTCGTAGACCCGAGTCGCAGGGACATCAATGTCCTTCGCCAGTCGATAAGAACTCAGACCCAAAGGTTTGAGAAATTCTTCCTGCAACATTTCGCCGGGAGAAACCGGTGCAATTTTGGTCATGATCAAACTCCTTTAGTGGTAATCGACGATTTCCACATCGTGGGCACCATCGTCAGCCCACACGAAACAAACCCGCCACTGATCGTTAATGCGGATGCTGTACTGCCCTGCCCGGTCTCCCCGTAAAAGCTCTAGACGGTTGCCGGGAGGAACCCGAAGGTCTTCTAGGCGCGACGACACCGCGAGTTGAGTGAGTTTACGAAGTGCTGCCCGTTCAATATTGACCCAACGAACAACGCGCTCGCCGCGGTAGAGGGACTCGGTGTCGGCGCATTGGAAGGATTGTATCGGCATGCCTGATATTACCGAATGGCGTTAATAACGTCAAACAGGAATAGTCTAAAAATTTCCACAATGGCAAACTCTTCCTATATCGACATAGCAAAACAATACGCGCAATCTGTGGTCTCCGGTGCAATCCCGGCCTGCCGCTGGGTGCAACTGGCTTGTCAGCGCCAGCTGAACGACCTGGCTCGCTTCAAAGGGAAAGACAGTCCGTATCGCTTCAACCCGAAGCTGAGCGACCGGAACGGTCGGGGATTTCACCCCGCAGATAACCTGTGCGCGTTCATTGAGCGTTTACCGCACGTGAAGGGGCCGCTGGCGGGTGAGCCGATTAGTCTGGAGCCGTGGCAAGTATTCATCCTGACGACGGTGTTTGGATGGGTGACACCCGATGGCAAACGACGTTTTCGGCGCTCGTACATCGAGGTCCCGCGCGGCAACGCCAAATCGACCTTGTCCTCAGCGGTGGCGCTCTACATGCTGGCCGCTGATCACGAAGGCGGTGCCGAGGTGTACTCGCTGGCGACCACCCGCGACCAGGCACGGATCGTCTTTGGCGATGCTCAAACGATGGCTCGGCGCAGTCCGGGATTTCGTACGCGGTTCTCCGTGAACGTCGGCGCGCACAACATGCACGTGCTGGCGTCAGGCTCAAAATTTGAAGCTCTCTCTGCTGAAGGTTCGACACTTGATGGTCTGAACATTCACTTTGGTTGTGTTGACGAGTTGCACGCTCATAAAACACGCACTGTCTACGACGTAGTCGAAACCGGTACCGGCAAACGCGATAACTCGCTCTTGTGGGTAATCACCACCGCTGGTAGCAACCGGGCAGGCATCTGTTACGAGGTGCGTACCTTCGTCTCCAAACTGCTCGATGGCGTGTTCGAGGATGACACGCAGTTCGGCATCATTTATGGCCTCGATGATGGCGACGACTGGACCAGTGAAAATGCACTAATCAAGGCCAATCCCAACTGGGGCATCTCTGTCAGACCTGAGATATTGGGACCGCTGCAGGCTAAGGCCATGCAACTGCCCAGCGCAGTCAACAACTTCAAAACCAAGCACTTGAATGAGTGGGTCAATGCCGATACGGCATGGATGGATATGCGGGCATGGGACGCATGCGCTGACACCAGCTTGGACATTGATAACTTTATTGGTCAGCCCTGCTGGATCGGATTGGATCTTGCCAGCAAAACGGACATCGCTGCACTGATTCTGATCTTTGCACATCCCGAGATTGCTGATGCGTATCTAACGTTCGGCAAATACTACTTGCCTGAAGACACTGTCCATGGCGCCGGCAATAGCCAGTATTCAGGTTGGATGCGCATAGACCGTCTGACTGTCACACCCGGCAATGTGATTGACTTTAGTTGGATTGAGGCTGACCTCCTCGATATGGCTTCTCGCTTTGCCATTCAGGCTGTCGCTTTTGATCCGTTCCAGGCGACGCAATTATCAACACGGATGCAGGCCGAAGGGCTGCCAATGATTGAAGTGCGTCCTACCGTACTCAACTTCAGTGAGCCCATGAAAATCCTTGAAGCGCTGGTGCTCCAGAAAAAACTCGCGCATGACGGCGATCCGGTCCTGACTTGGATGGCCAGCAACGTCGTCGCGCATCTGGATGTCAAAGACAACATTTATCCGCGTAAAGAGCGACCAGAAAACAAGATTGACGGCATCGTGGCACTCATCATGGCCCTCTCCCGCGCTATCAAGCCAGGTGACGCAGTAGTGCTAGGCGCCGATTACGAGTTAATGCTGCTTTAACCCATGGGATTACTAAGTTTTTTTGATCGGTTCAAAGCGTATCGAGCCGACCGATCGCCTTGGGGCGATTTTTATTTTGAGCCAACCGGGGCAAGAAGTGTATCCGGTATGCGTGTGTCTGCCGATGCTGCACTGCGCTTAGCGGCCGTCTATGCATGCGTTCGCATCTTGTCGGAAACCATGGCATCGCTCCCTATCGTAATTTACCGAACCCGGCCCGATGGCGGCAAAGACCGTATTAAAGATCACTGGCTGTATCAGCGGCTGGGCCGCACGCCCAACCGATACCAGAACCCGTTTGAATGGCGGGAGATGCTTCAGGGGCATCTGACGCTGCGCGGCAATGCGTACTGCCAGATTCTAGCCAATGCGAAAGGAGAAATTACCCAGCTGCTGCCCATTCACCCAGATCGGGTGAAGCTGGAGATGCTCACTAACGGTGACTACCGATACCGAATCAGTCAGGCCGGAGGGACTGAATTGATTTTGCCGCGCGGCGATGTGTGGCATCTGCGGGGACTATCGTCCGACGGTTTACTAGGTATGAGCCCGATTGAGCTC